>Ga0247611_10008978_pt1 | contig 12164 bp, 16 predicted proteins | sample 177DNAGHGhighgp2_FD_192422 | JGI IMG/M metagenome (GOLD analysis project Ga0247611, IMG submission 192422) | Sheep rumen microbial communities from Palmerston North, Manawatu-Wanganui, New Zealand - 1770 DNA GHGhigh gp2 | ecosystem: Host-associated > Mammals > Digestive system > Stomach > Rumen... | reverse complement strand
TGTTGAGGAGATTGGAGATGTAACTAATCGGGACAGATGGGCAGAAACGAATCCTGCTCTCGGGAGACGAATACTATCGACAACCATCGAGGGCGAACTTGAGCAAATGCCAGCGGATACTTTTGCCCGCGAACGATTAGGTTGGTGGACACCGGCGGTCAAGCACGAACTTGATTATGCGATAGATAAGGACACTTGGGAGGCCTGTAAGTCGACCGAACCGAAACCCGAAGGCAAGACCGCATATGGTATCAAGTTCTCGGCAGATGGGTCGACAGTGGCTTTGTGTGGCGCGGTCATTCCTGACATCGGGCCAGCAAGGATCTCGCTCATAGAGTTAAGGCCGACGGGACACGGCATCGGATGGCTCGCCGATTGGTTGAACCAGCGATATAAAAAGGCAAGCTGTGTTGTCATAGATGGGCGAAACGGAGTCGATGTGCTCGTTGAGCGGATCGCTGATACCTGGCGGGTAAAGGGTTCAATTATAAGGCCAACATCAAAGGACATGATTGCGGCAACGGGAACCCTGACAAACGCACTAAATGAGAAGTCGGTCACATGGTTTCATCAACAGGAGGCGCTGAACGACAGCGCGATAACATCAGTGAAGCGCTCACTCGGTGGAGGGTGGTGCTTCGGCGGAGATAATTCATCGCCTATTGAGGCGGCATCACTTGCGTTATGGGGTGCTCAAAACAGCAAGAGAAACCCTAACAAGGTAATGAGGATAGGATAAATGATTATATCAATTGCACCTGAAAAGGTAATAGGCCTCGGAGCTGATGAACAGGTCATGCTCCGGAAACTCTTAATAGTTTATCAAAATGCGACCATAAAGAACGAGCAAAAGGACAGATACTATGAGGGCAAGATCTCGCTGGGCGAGGTCAATCTCGGTATCGCACTCCCTCAGGGTATGCGAGGGCTTGAGATTGGATGCGCGTGGGGAGCAAAGACTGTCGATGTACTTGCCGGTCGCTCGATGTTTGATGGATTTGTCGGTGAGAACGGAGAAGAAGTCGATGAGCTGACCGACATTGTCAGAGATAACAACCTGATAGCAGAATATCCGAAAACGTGCCGCGATGAGCTGAAGATCGGGTGCTCTTTTGCGACATTATCTGCGGACGATAAGATTCGTTGTCGTATAAGATTCCATTCTGCGAAGTCGGCTGCAGCCGTATGGGATGGCGAAAAGGGGCGCATTGCTTATGGCTTTGCAATAACGGACACGGCACCGAGCAACGACTTGAATGTGCGGACACCTTCCGCGATGAACCTATATACAGATGATGCCATCTGGGTACTGAGACGAGACGGACAGTTATGGTACGCAGACAGGCATCCGCATAGAATGGGCAGGCCTCTGATGGTTCCGTTCATCTGGAACCCAACAAGCTCAAAGCCGTTCGGGCAGTCTCGCATCAAGGAGCCTATTCGCAGGCTTATCCAGGGGTATGTCAGGACCATAGCTAACGCAACCATCGGGCTTGAGTTCTCGACAGCACCGCAGAAGTACCTGCTCGGAGTGACGGACGATCAGTATGATGTCATCGTAAACCAGAAATTTAAGCAGTACGTCGGAAACATACTTGCATCCACGGTTAATCCAGAGACGGGTGAAAAGCCGACATTCGGCCAGCTTCAGCAGGGCAGTATCTCGCCACACGTTGAGATGCTGAGGATCCTTGCAACGCAGTTTAGCGCGGCTTCAGGTTTAACCGTCACAGATACCGGCGTGGTAAATGATGCGAACCCGACAAGCTCCGATGCGATACTTGCGCAGTCGCAGACCCTTGTCAGCATGGCGGAACAGTTAAACGATGGCAACGGAGACTCTTTGAGACTTATCGGAATGATGGCGCTTGCAATTGCAAACAATGTCACTCTTGACGAACTCACAGAAACGCAGAAGAACATCGTGGCTCATTTCAAGAACCCTGCAATGCCATCTGTAGCAGTAACAGCAGACGCCGCCATCAAGATTGCATCGGCTCGTCCTGAATTTGCCGGAACAGATACATTCCTGGAGATGATTGGGTTTGACCAGGCTGATATTCGTCGCATCAAGGCGCAAGAGCAGAGAGAACGAGGGCTTCAGATCCTCACTGAAGTGGGTGAATAATGGCACGGATCACAACAAGAGCGTGGAACAATTATATAGGCATACTTCGCAGAGTTAGCGAGCGAGCATCAAAGGAAATGCGCGCAATGATAACGAAGCTGAGCGCTCAATATGAATCGGGTGCAATAACTCTTGAGGAATACGAAAACGCTGCTATTGAATATGCTTATGCACTTGCTACAAAGTACGGAGAAGCAGCGGGAGCTGCGGCTTGCGAAATGTATGATGCCATTGCTGATCTTCAGGGTGCTAACGTGCCTCCCGCAGTACCGGCGGCAACAGCCACAATGGGCGAAACAGCAAGAGCTGTTGTCGGCACAATGAAAACCGGCAACGTGAACATCGTTGCTGATGCCACCGGGAGACTCGTCAAGCTCGTCGGAGTAGATACCATGCAGCAGAACGCGCTTCGAGATGGTGCTGAGTGGGCGTGGGTCCCAATGGGAGACACTTGTGCCTTTTGCCTTACTCTTGCATCGAGAGGGTGGCAGAGAGCATCGAAGAGAGCACTTAGGAACGGACACGCGGAGCACGTTCACGCTAATTGCGACTGCACTTATGCGGTCAGATTCGATGACAGTCTCGATGTGGAAGGCTATCATCCTGACGAGTACCGCGATATGTATTACGGCGCGGGTGGGAATAGCCCTGAGGCGCGAATAAACGCCATGAGACGCGAGTTCTACGCAAAGAACAAGGAAACTATCAACGCGCAGAAACGGAGCGCATACGCAAAGCGAGTGGAACGGAACAGTTCCGCCGCTGAAGAGATCAATGTTGATTAGAGGACCGTTCCCGGTCCTTTTTTCATATACAAATTGCCCGGCAGGGCGTAAAGCAGTGCAACCGAACGAGAAGCGACCTCGTATAAAAGCGTATCGGAGAAAGGAACCAATATGAAACGCACAGACATCACAAGCCTCTTCCCGGAGGCAACCGACGAACAGATCAATGCGCTGATGACGATCAACGGAAACGACATCAACAACGCAAAGAAGGGCGTCGATGAACTTCAGGCATCTCTGAAAGATGCACAGTCAAAACTTGCAAACGTGGAGAACAACAGCACGGCACTTCAGGAGGCCATCGATAGAGCGAACGGCCTGCAGTCAGAACTTGACACGATGAAGGCCGCTGAAACACTTCGCGTCACGAGAGAAGAGGTAGCGAGGTCGGTCGGCGTACCGGCTCACCTGCTGACCGCTGAGACAAAGGAAGACTGCGAGGCACAGGCAAAATCGATTCTTGAGTTTGCAAAGCCGAGCAAATACCCAAGTGTCCCGGATGGCGGCGAGCCTATTGGCAACCCACAGAAAGCTACACGCGACCAGTTCGCAGAATATTTCAATCAAGTTTTATAAAGGAGAATAAAACAATGGCAGGAGTACCTACAAACAGAACTAACATTTCACTTCCACCAGAAGTCGCTGCAGAAATTCTCGCAAAGACGCAGGAAGCATCCGCAGTTATGAGCCTCGCAAGGCAGATCGCTCTTCCAGGCAGAGGCGTATCAATCCCGGTTATCACAGCAGACCCTGAAGCAGCATGGGTAGGCGAGACAGAAGCAAAGACTGTCGCTAACCCAACACTCGCAACAAAGGTAATGGAGCCTTATAAGCTTGCTGTTATAGTTCCATTCTCGAACGAGTTCAGAAGAGATGCCGCAGCTCTCTATGATGAACTGGTTCGCAGACTTCCACTCGCACTCGCTAAGAAGTTCGATGCAACAGTAGTCGGTGCAATACAGGCTCCGGGAAGCAACTTCGATACATTCGCTGCTGCAACAGCACAGAACATCACAAACCCTAACACCTATTCCAGCCTCGTTGCTGCTGATGCTGACATCGCAACACACGGCGGAATCATGAACGGAATCGCGCTCTCACCACAGGGCAAGAGCGTACTGCTCGGAGCTGTTGACGGAGACAGCAGACCGCTGTTCATCAACAACGTATCTGAGGGAGCTGTCCCGATGGTTCTCGGCGCAAAGACAGTCATGAACAAGGGCATCTATGACGCTACAAACCACGTCGTCGGTATCGCCGGTGACTGGAGCCAGGCTATGTACGGAACAGTTGAGGGCGTAGTTATCGACTACTCCAGCGACGCTACACTCACAAGCGGCAACACAACAATCAATCTGTTCCAGCAGAATATGTTTGCAGTAAGAGCAGAAATCGAGATCGGATTCCGCGCCGATACAAGCTGCTTCAACAGGCTGACTGTTACTCCGTAATGGTCAAGATGATAAACAAGCACTTCGGCAATGAAATGCTTGTCGCGGAAAATAGGGTTGAGGAATATGTGTCGGCTGGTCATAAGCTGGCCGACACTCCAAAAGCCGAAGCAAAGCCGAAGGGCAAAAATAAATCAGCGAAGAAAAAGTGAGGTGACGGTATGGCATACGCAACAGTTAGTGATGTTCAGGCTCGTATGACGAGACAGATGTCAGAGGCAGAACAAAGTGTCTGCTCCAGATTGTTGGATGATGCCGCGGTCATTATCGACGCTTATAATGCAACGGCCGATATGGGTGCAAAAAACCTTGTGTCGGTTCGCATAGTAACAAGGGCAATCGGGGACGGTACCGATGCAGGTATCCCGATGGGCGCGACCCAGGGGAGCATGTCAGCGCTCGGATATTCTCAGAGCTGGACAATAGGAGCTGGATCCGCGGGCGAACTTTATCTCGGGAAACTTGAGAAGAAGCTGCTCGGGTGCGGCAACAGCATCGGATCATATAGCCCGACAGAGGCTCTTGTCCCTACGGAGGGAGCGTTATGAGAGGAATAACAGTCACGCTATATGACAGAACGCAGACGGGAACAGATGCGTTAAACAAGCCGATTTATTCGGAAACGCCTGTCTCGGTTGATAACGTTCTTGTTGCTCCAGCGTCTATTACAGAAGTTCTCGATCAAACGAACCTGAATGGGCGCAAAGGCGAGTATGTCATGGCGATTCCAAAAGGCGACACGCACGAATGGACATCGGGTAAAAAAGTAAGCTTCTTCGGTACTGACTGGAGAATCATCGAAATGCCGGAAGAAGGCATCGAGTGGCTGATTCCTCTCAGCTGGAATAAGAAGGTCAGGGTTGAGAGATATGAGCAAGGTTGATTTTAAACTGGACCTGAAGGGGCTCAATCAGCTTATGAGCGGTCCCGAGGTTCAATCTGTTTTGCAGTCAAAAGGGAATGAGGTCGCGTCGAGAGCAAGAGCAATGTGCCCTAAGGGTGAATATAACACTCGAACGGTTACAGGGCGCTGGATCTCTACAACTTTTGTCAGTGCAGAGAACTTTGAGGCGATTAGAGATGGCTATAAACATAATACCTTGCTTAAAGCGTTAGGAGGTGGCTCATGATAGCAAAAACACTTCTCGACTATCTCGACGAGGCTCTTAATGTTCCGGTTGTAATGGAAGCTCCCGAGCAAACTTCAGATTATGTATTAATCGACCAGACGGGAAGCAGCCGCACCAACCACATAATCACGACCACGTTTGCAATACAATCATTCGGCGGCTCACTCTATGAGGCGATGCTGCTGAATGAATCTGTTAAAGCGGCAATGGTCGGCTTCGCTGAACTCGACGACATAACAAGAGTCGAACTTGATACAGATTATAACTATTCGGACACGGAAACAAAGCAGTACCGCTGGCAAGCCGTGTATTCGATAACTCATTATTAGGAGGCACATTAATGGCACAGACAGTAGAAAACGTAAGTGCTGGCAAGCCGGCAATAGGCGGTGCAATCTGGAGAGCGGCAGCAGGTACGACTCTTCCAACAGATGCAACCACCGCTCTCGGCGCTGATTTTAAGGCACTTGGATATTGTAGTGAGGATGGGCTGACAAACAGCAACAGCCCATCAACTACGGACATCAAGGCATGGGGCGGAGATACTGTTCTGAACATTCAGGAAGAGAAAACAGATACTTTCGAATTTACTCTTATTGAGGTTCTGAACATTGAAGTCCTCAAGGCAGTCTATGGCTCTGCTAATGTTACAGGCACACTCTCAACCGGCATCACGATAGAAGCAAATGCAGATGAGCCTGAGGTTGCAGTATGGGCGATAGATATGGTTATGAATAACAACACGGTAAAGAGAGTGGTTATCCCGAACGGAAAGATCTCCGAGATCGGTGACATCGAGTATACCGACTCTGATGCTGTTGGCTATGAAGTGACTATCACAGCTATGCCTGATGCTTCCGGCAATACTCACTACGAGTACATCAAAAAGACCGCATAAGCGGCGAAGCAGAGGAGGTGACTTATGAAAAAAACTATGATTGACGGGTTCGAGGTGTCAATCAACGAGAAATGCCTCAATGATTGGGGCTTCCTCACGTTGCTTCGCAAGATCGACAAAGGTGACACAGGCCTGATAGTGGACATTGCTGAGAGGCTTCTCGGCGGTGATGAAGAGGTCGACAAGCTTGCAAAGCATCTCGAAGTCGATGGCATAACCCCAGCCGACAAAATGATTGATGCGTTAACTGAACTCATGGAGTCTGTTAATGAATTAAAAAACTCATAGCCCTCGCCAGCATGATCGATCTCGACGAGAACGCGCTTATCTGCGACCTTGCCGAGACATATCAGATTTTCGATTATAGGTCGCTCCCGGTTCAACTGGTGGCGACCTTATCTGCTGGTTTGAGGGATGACTCGCGAATAAAACTTAAAGTGGCCGGGGCTCCGGTTAGTTTGGAAATAATGATACTCGCCGCGATTGCTGATAATTTGACTATGCTTCGTGCTGGGTTTGGTAAGGATAGCGGGAGCAAGCCGTTTCTGTTTACAGATGCAATAAAAGGCGAGACAAAGCAAAAGACAAAGGGCTTCAAGACTGCTCAGGAGTTTGAGGCCGCATTAAAACGAATCAGAGGAGAATAACATGGCAGGAACAACTCTTGGAACTGCATATGTGCAAATAATGCCTACCGCTTCGGGAATAAAGGGCGCAATATCCAATATTCTCGGAGGAGAGGCGCAATCTGCGGGAACTACTGTAGGAACACAGATAGGCTCGTTTGCTAAAAAGGCTATCGCTGCTGCTGGTATTGGGACCGTTGTGGTCAAGGGCGTAAAAGACGCGTTGACTCAGGGTGCCGCGTTAGAACAGAACATCGGCGGAGCATATGCGGTTTTTGGCGAAAGACTGTACGGAAAGCTTGAGAGTCAGGCAACGCAGGCATACAAAAATATGGGGTTGTCTGCATCGGACTATTATGCGACTGCAAACAAAATGGGCTCGCTATTCCAGGGCTCTGGAATATCGCAACAGAAATCGCTCGAGCTTACCACTTCTGCAATGCAAAGAGCTGCGGATGTTGCTTCTGTCATGGGCATAGATACCACTATGGCAATGGAATCCATAGCGGGTGCGGCTAAAGGCAACTTCACGATGATGGACAATCTCGGTGTTGCTATGAACGCAACTACACTCGAAGCATATGCGCTTGAAAAGGGTATAAACTTTGACTGGAACACTGCATCCAATGCGGAGAAGGCAGAGCTTGCCATGAAGATGTTCATGGACAGGACGAGCCAATATGCGGGCAACTTTGCGAGGGAATCAGATGAAACGTTTTCTGGCTCGCTCAATGCTATGAAAGCCGCTTATCAGGACTTCGCAGGGTCAATCGCTCTTGGTAAAGATGTAGGCCCAGCGATGAGCAATCTTATGACTACAGTATCAACGTTCTTTTTCGGCAACTTCTTGCCGATGATAGGGAACTTGGTCAAGTCGTTACCAGCAGCGATTGCGGCGTTTCTCCAACAGGGGTTGCCGCTCTTGGTGTCAAACGTGACATCATTGCTTCAAAGTTTGACAGCTTCGATTGCAAGCACCGCAAATGGCTTGACTGGACAACAAGTCGCACAGTGGGTATCGACAACACTCCCGAAAATACTCGCGGCTGGAGGACGATTAATCGGGCAGCTTGCCTCTTCATTCATTATAAATTTGCCTAAGATAGTCGCGGCAATAGGCCGCATAGGGCTCTCTATTGTAACAGGCTTGGGTTCAGCTCTTTGGGGCAAAGTGAGCTCAGCCGCACAAGGAATCGCACAGCGGTTTATGGCACCGATAACGGCCCTCATAGGAAAAGTCAAAGGTGTAATAAATAAAATCAAAGCGTTCTTCCCATTCAGCATAGGCAGAATAATGAAGAACATTAAGCTCCCGCATTTCAAGATCTCCGGCAAGTTCTCATTGACACCACCATCAACACCGAAAGTATCGGTCAGCTGGTACGCTAAGGGAGGTATCGTTGATGGGACAACAATTTTCGGCGGCATCGGACTAGGAGAAGCCGGACCGGAGGCAATACTCCCACTTGACCCATTCTGGAAAAAGATGGACGAGCTTGCAAGCAGCGCACAGAACGGTGGCGCTACATTTAACATTTACATCAACGGATCCGACAAGAATCCAAGAGAAATAGCAGAAGAGGTCAAGCGTGCTCTTATAAGAGAGACAAATCAGAGGAGGCTCGCATGGCAATAAACAGCATCGTATTCGGCGGAGTAAATTCCGCCGATTATGGCATATATATAAGCGGTGAGGGTGTGTTTAATGCTCCGAAACGTGATGTCGACATGATAAGCATACCGGGCAGAGATGGTGCGTTTGCGCTTGATAAAGGCCGCTTTGAGAACATCGAAGTGTCTTATCCTGCGTTCAATTTCGAGCCTGGAGACTATGATACTTTCGCAGAGAGGCTATCAGACTTCCGCAACGCAATCTGCTCTAAAAGGGGTTATCAGAGACTTACAGACAGCTTTCATCCTGACGAATATAGGATGGCATCATACATCGAGGGACTTGATATTAAGCCGATAAAGTACAACACAGCGGCAGAGTTCACTATTACATTTAACTGTATGCCGCAGAGATGGCTTACATCGGGCGAGTCGAAGATCACGGTGGCAGACGGAGACACAATAACAAACCCGACATTGTTCGAATCACATCCGCTTCTGGAGGTAGAGGGGTACGGGCATATCTCGATAGATGGGAACACAATCCTGCTTGATGATGGGGACTACGGCGAAACTGTCACAACGCCATTCGTTAGCTCACAGGCAAGCGGGGCGATCACATTTGACGATGTACACCTTAATACGGGCGATAATGTATGGCTCAATTCCGTGCGTGTGGTTCATACGGCAACACAGAAGAGTGGGTACAGTTTCCAGTCCAGTAGGACGGTAAGCGTTACCGACGGGGCAACAGCATCCATTGACGATTACGGAAAGAGCAGAAAGATAAACGTAGCAGAAACGGCTCTGACTTATGGCACGGCTTATACGGCAACGTATACGGCTTCATATACGCTGTCATGGCGGTACAGCGGTCGTGTTTCATCGGGTACGGCAAGTCTGACACTCGCGCTGAACTATGACGGAGCACACACGATATCCTATGCGATAACGTATGAAATCGGCACACCATTCACAAGCACAGGTATGCAGATCACAGCAGAAACAGTCAGAGCAGAGTCGACTGTATCGGCTCTCGGACATCCAACATACATCGACCTTGAAATCGGTGTGGCTTGGAATACAGATAATGGGACAGTCGCCTCGATGAACAACGTAGTTGAGTTTCCTGCAATACTTCCGGTTCTTTCTCCGGGAGGAAATCTGATATCCTTCGACAGCACCGTGACAGATCTGAAAGTCACACCTCGTTGGTGGAAAGTGTAGGTGATCCAGATGATACCTATACTATACGACAAGGCAGAAACCACGTTCATAAACAACGGGCTCGGGCGACTGAGCGATGTAATATCGTGCGTTGTAACTGAGGAGCGCAACGGAATCCTTGAGTGCGACTTTGAATATCCGGTGGATGGTACAAACTACAATCTCATCACTGTCGGGCGTATCATCGGAGTTTCGACCTGCGAATCGACGTTATCGAGGCCGACATTCAAAAGGACTGCTATAACAGAAGAGAACGGCGTGAAACTGACAGACGAAGCCGGCGCGGTGTTCACAGTAACATCGACAGGAACGGCTCCTGAGTATGCGATACAGCCGTTCGACATCGTGTCTTTCACAAGACCGATAAACGGAGTAGTCACATTCCATTGTGTTCACATATCGTACAGACAAAGCTATTTGACCGTAACAGGCTCAAACATCAACAGCATTGCGGATGCCTTTACGCTGCTTAAAACGGCACAGCCTAACAATCCATTTACATATTCGACCGATAAGGAAAGCACTGGTTATTTGTCGGCGGCTAATGGCATACCGAAAACAGTAAAGTCTCTGCTCGGAGGTGAAGAGGGCTCGATTCTTGACACCTACGGAGGCGAGTACGAATGGGACAAATTCAATGTCATTCTCCACGCATCGAGGGGCATGAAACGAGACTTCTCTATTCGGTACGGAGTCAACATGATCGACTACAATGAGGAGCTTGACATTCAGGGCACTTATTCATCATGTGTTCCGTACTGGACTAACGGAACCAATACGATAGTCGGAGACAGGCAGGTCAGCACAGGCTCAACAATAACAGGAAGAGGCGAGTGTGTTCCACTCGATGTCAGCAGCTACTTCGAAAGTCAGCCGACAAAGGCACAGGTCGAGGCTATGGGCATATCGGTGATGAACGATACTTCTCCGAACCTGCCTGTACAGACAATACACGTTGAATTTGTAAGATTGCAGGATATGGGGTACGAAGGGCTCGAGGATCTACTTGAGTGCAGACTTTGCGACACTGTAAAGGTAGTATTCCCGGCATACAACACATCGAGCGACTTCAAAATCGTTAAGACTGTTTGGAACGTGCTTGAAGATAAATATGACAGCATGGAACTCGGAGACTTATCAATCACACTCTCGGAGGCACTTGGAATAACAAAGAAATAAGGGGCAATAACATGAATCTCGGAACAAAAGTAAGAACTATTCTCGCGGTAGCAACTTGTCTGAACACTGCTTTAATGGCAACAGACATAGCACAGTTTCATAACGCAAAGCTCGACCTTGCTTATCGCATCGTATCGGTGATACTGAACTTCATTATCGTAGCTTGCGTGACATGGTTCAACAATGACTATACTCCAGAGGCTTGCGAAGGCACCGGCTACACAAGGCAGCTTAAGCAGGGTGAGGACGGACTCGACATTGTGGTAGATGAATACCTCGAGGACGGTGATGGCGATGAATAAAACCAACTTCAAACAGTACGATACAAGATGGGCGAAACTCGGCTATCCGAGGTCGCCCTATTTTATTAAGGAATGTGGTTGCGGTGAAGTCGCGATAGCTAACTGTATTATCGAGATGGAAAAGTACGCAAAGCAGACACCGAAAACCATTCAGCCTTATTGCGTACAGTTTGCCGCACCAAACGGCAACGGCACATACTTCTCGGGCATACCGAAAATGATGAAACATTATGGCATGACTGAGGTCAAAGAGCATGGCACTCTCGATTCCTTATGGAAAGAGCTCGAAAAGGGCAACAGGGTAGCGATATACCTCATGGGAAGCAGGAAGGGCGGTAGCAAGGCTGTACATTGGACGAGCTCCGCGCACTTCGTTTGTTCGGTCGCATATAAGGTCGAAAACGGCAAGCATTATGTCTATGTGAAGGACAGTAACAGCACATCATCACTAAGAAACGGCTGGATCTCTTACGAAGATAACATGAGGGGAGATGTCAGCAGAGTGTGGAGCGGAAAATTGTATATTGAACCAGCATATTATCCATCAACGCCGTACACCGGCACACTTCCGACAGCATCAGTCAAGAAAGGGAGCAAGGGCGACAGCGTAAAGGCGTTGCAGTCATTCCTTAATTGGTGCATGAACGCAAAGCTCGCAGTCGACGGAAACTTCGGATCCAACACCGATACGGCTGTCAGAAAATGGCAGACGCAGTATAGCAAAGAGTACGGCATCGCTGTTGACGGAGTGTTCGGTAACAAGTCGATTGAAAGCGCAAAGAAAATCGTCGCAAAGTACGCGCCAAAAGAAGATTTACAGCCGTGGT
>Ga0247611_10008977_pt1 | contig 12167 bp, 12 predicted proteins | sample 177DNAGHGhighgp2_FD_192422 | JGI IMG/M metagenome (GOLD analysis project Ga0247611, IMG submission 192422) | Sheep rumen microbial communities from Palmerston North, Manawatu-Wanganui, New Zealand - 1770 DNA GHGhigh gp2 | ecosystem: Host-associated > Mammals > Digestive system > Stomach > Rumen... | reverse complement strand
TTCTCGGTCGGGAGTTCCCTCTCCCGAGTTTTACACTCAGGTTCGAGTTCAGCGACGGCAGCTACTCGCCTCTCAACAGCACATGGTCAAAGGGAAGCTGGACCAAGGTTCAGGGCTCCGCTACTAACCGATGGGACTGGACCTACGAAAATACCAACTGGCTAAACGCATTTGAGAACAAGTTCACTAACGAGAATAACCTTGTCAAGGTAGTCGAGTCGAATACTACTGGTGTCCTGAAAACGTTTGGCATGTTCGACGGCTGCACGGCCCTAACCGATGTTTGCTACATGGACGTGTCGGCGACGACTGACACCAGGCACATGTTCAGTCGTTGTACTTCCTTGCGTACGTCTGGTGTGTACAACACGTCAAATTCGATAGATATCTCCTACATGTACGACGGATGTTCGTCACTTCTGGCGGCACCTCCTCTTAGGACTAATCGGGTGTATGACGCCCTTGCCACCTTCAGGAATTGTACTTCCATCACTAGGGTACCTCTTATGAGTTTCCCGATAGTGGTCAACGTAGACGGCATGTACTGGAACTGCATCAACGTGGAAAGTGGTGCTCTCGACCTTTACAATCACCTTCTTCCACGTGAAAGTGACATTGGGCACAGCTCTACGTTCTACAACTGTGGAAGCAATACAGCGACAGGGCGGGCCGAACTTGCCCAGATAAGGGCAGACTGGAAGAGAAGGGAGTAGGAGGAGACATGAGTAAAATTCTTACATACAACAACAGACCGCTGGATACTGGGCACTACAATTTTATCAGATACGGATACGATGACGAGTGGGTTCCAGTAACATGGGCCAACAACAAGGTTCCCCTTTACGGTAAAAATGTATGGAAGGGGAAAGATGACACGACAGACGAGCCCGTGTATTATTACAATAACGGAAGCCTTAGCTATGTCCTTGCTTCTGAAAATACTTGGGTAAACAAGAGCTGGGGTGGAGCCCTTTCGTCTTTCAACGGTTCATGGGTATGGCAAGGGACCGACGGAGTTATCTACGCCTCAAACGGTTCTGACGAGCAATACAAGCTCGAACGTAATGGAAGCATATACATATGGTCGACAAAGAGATGGATTAATTCTTCTGGCCAAGAAATATCCTTTACTCGAAGCTACGTCTGGAACGACGGCGTGAAAGACTATTTTGGCAACTGGTATTACCGCTACGATTGGATAACCTGGCACTCAAAAAGATGGACAGGAGGCCCTTCGCCTTTCTATGGTGGCTCTATATGGAAGGATAATTCAGGGAACATATATTATTCAAACCAGCTGAATCAATATACTGTCGACACCTCGACATCGACATTTACTGCAAAGACTTGGGATGGATTTACCCCTGTATATGGAAGATATGTGTGGCATGACCTTAACGGCAGGATATTCTATTCAGACGGCTCCCTTCAGTATGAACTTGAACAGAGCACATACACATGGGTTCCTAAAACGTGGCCTGGTCTAAACAGTTTTGACGGAGAGAACATATGGAATGACGGCACCAACATCTACTACTCGAACGGTGATGCACAGTTCCGTCTCATTACAGTGGAGTGAACAATGACAAGTAATCCAGAATTCGTGGCGGCAGTAATAGCGGTTCTCACTGGCTTCGCAGGACTGCTAACAGCCATCGGCCTTTACATTAAAAGCAGGGCTGAGTGCAGTTCCATCCGTGAAGAGCGGAAGGCCACCAAGACCATGCGTGACGACGACTCACAGAAGATGCACGACGATATCCTTAAACTGCAATTCCAATCGCAGCAGAACAAGGACAATATCGGACTGCTGTTCAATCAGGTCGCTGACAGCAACAAGCAGATTTCACTTTTGACCCAGCAGCTTGCACAGGTCCTCGTGAAGATGGACAACGTAATAAACACATTGCAAGAACTGAAGGAGGATTTTAGAGATGGCAAAGCAAACTAAACTTGCGATAAACCTTGCCCAAGATTTCACAGACCAAGAGAAGGCACAGGGCCGTGCAAACCTCGGCCTGCATACCGTGGCCTCTTCTGGCGACTACGACGACCTAGACAACAGGCCGCAGCTGTCTGAAATCACGACAACCATGCATGGCCCAGACGAGGACTACACTGCCCATGTCAACCGCCTCGATATCGACTTGGACAACTATGCCCTCACTGTGGACAGTGACTGCATCGGCTACTACGCCCCAGAAATTCCTCCACACGAGGAAGAAAGGGCACTAATGGTCGAGGCTGGTGGAATGCTCCCGTACTGGGGCGCTCTCCCGAAGGGCGTGTTTGTCGCCTACTGGTCTGGCTATGCGACTGGCCACGGCAATACCACGTTCGCCGATATCAAGGCAGCCCACGACAGCGGAAAGCTGGTTATCGTTAGGAACACCGTTATCGGTGGAGACGTTATCCGTGTACTCGATACCATAGACGATAACAAGGCCATATTCACAAGAACCTCTGGTGTCCTGTCAGACGGCAACTATGGAAACGTGGCGAACGGTGTACTCGTGGTATGGGCAAACGATACGTACGAGGCCCACACGTCCAGCCTGTCATATTCTGCTGGTCAGGGAATCGAAATCAACAACAACGTGATTTCGTCTAAGATTTACGTGGCCGAAATCATCACAGACAGTGACGGCTCACGATGCAACTTCGAGGGCATCAGGCAGGCAGACAGTCAGGGCAAGCTGGTCTTCATCAAGAACGAGGGTAGCGGTTCCTTTGTCGGAAAGTTGAAGTACATCCTTGACGGTCTTGCAGTGTTCGACAACTTCTTCGCTCAGCCGATGCGCATGAACGAAATCTTCGTGAACAGCGACAATACGGTCACTGCACAGACTTTCTATGTTCACGACAGTACGCTTGTCGGTACGTACAGGGCGACACGTTTCGGTACTGCGTACTTCCAAGCAAATAGCAGCAGCATGAACTTCCGCCCTAGCTACATGAACACGGCAGCCGACGTTACGTGGTACAGCGGTGAGCTTGGAACGACTGCAATCCCGCTGACAGACGTTATTGCTGCCGTCGCCAATATCAACAGCTACCAGTACATGAAAGTGTCGGTGACTGGTTCAATCTGCCATGCCCGTGACAATGAACCGTCTGGAACACCGCAGGGCTTCATCCGTGCCAGATTCCAAGTTGGCAGGAACAACCCTGCACTCGGAACATACGAGTACGTAGAGGTTGCGGAATCGCCTTATGTCCATGTGGACTGCAACAACTATGTCCAAGAAGGAAACTTCTGGAAAAGTGACTGGCACGACTTCTCCATGGACATGACGATTGACCGCAACCGCTTGAAGACTCTCGGCTTCAACAGTTCTTACAGTGACCCATTCATATCGGTTGGCTACGAGCTGGTGAACGAGACTCCAGGTGGAACCATCCACGACTTGGGCGTGCGGAACATGACCATGAAATTTACTCTGTTAACTCACCTGTAAAAAATATATGTTTGAGTTAGTATGGTTTGCGGCAGCCATCACGTTAGCAGCGTGGTGGCTATTGCCGCCTAAAAGATAGGAGACCCACATGGGCGTTATTTATGCAGTGGGCATGTCGAAAAACGTATTCGACGTAGCACCAGAACACGGACGTACACCATTCATCGTTGACGAGCCACACGAGGGAGACAACATTGATTCAGAGAACTACAGGCTCAACGAGCTGACGGGCTTATACTACCTGTGGCGAAACGTACACAACGTGGGCTACAAGGGCTTGGAGCATTACCGCAGGGCGATATGGGACAGGACTAACCATCACCTTCTGGAACCGTCCGAAATCGAGGATATACTGAAAGACCACGATGTTATCCTTACCAACAACTACGTATTCTTCCCTGGAACCATGGACAACTACTGCCAGCCACGCAACGGATATCTTCACCACATCGAGCGTATGAACGACCAGTGGAACGGATTCGGCGACTTTTACTGGAACTGGATTTGTACGCACTACCCGAATGAGCACAGCTGGTGCAACATTGTCATAGCCCGTGAGGACGTGTTCGACGAGTATTGTGATATGGCCTTCGACTTGGTATTCAATTTGAAACAGCCTGCTGGAAAGACACGCTTCTTTGCCTACTGTACGGAAAAACTTTGGTCTCCGTGGTCTGCATGGAAGAACTTGAAGGTATACTACGGGCGCCTCCATGTTTACAGTGCGAAACCACAGGATGCAAAATACTAATGAAATAATGTATATTAGTATTGAGGATTAGAATGAACGCTGCTTATTCATACACATTTCTTACTGGCGCCTCCACACTGTTCGACTTGAAGTTGAACAAGCAGAGGCTCTACATTTTGCCACATCCCGTCGAATACCAGATATCATTCGATACGGGTGTGCTTCATGTAAGGACGGAGAAAGGCTTCGAATTCGACAGCCGCTCTGGCCCAATACTGCTCGACTGGTACGTACCGAACCTAGGCACTCTGGACGAACGGATGGCATGGCACATGCACGACTGTCTGGCTTACGCACAAAGTCTCAGCTTTGTCCAGACAAACTATGCATTGAAGTTTGTTCTAAGAGACCTCGCCGCATACAGCAATACCAAGGCAGAACTTGTACGTAGGGCCGTTAGTCTTTCAAAATCATGGTACGGCATGCCTACGCATGAAGACAGATGGTACGTTAATGTAGACAAAGTAAGGACTGAATTTTATGCAAAGTAAGAAGATAACTAGCCCAAAAATACCAGGCAAAGAATATGTAAACTACAATCTGGCTTATAGATACCCATTCTGGGAGAAGTATAAGATACCAGAACCAGAGGTTGTTAAGGTTCTTCCTAACAGCACATGGGTATTTCACTGGTACAGGCCAAAAGAAGAGTTGAGTACTCTCGATAGAATCCACCTTGAAGTATTCAAGAAGGCGAAGAAGTTATTCAAGGCGGTCATCATATTCTACGCCAGTGACCTACCGTACCTTCCAGAGTTCGAAGGATGCTATGTCGTTCGATTGAAGAACGATGTCAGTCGTGGAGAAAATGCGTCGTTCGTAGAGGCAATGGCACAGGCACTAATGGGTAAATGCGACTACGTGTACAGGAGTCACTGGAAAGGACAAAAAAATTATTCACATGAGCGCATGAAGAACATTGAGTACTGGTGCTACCTCATGTACAACTACATGTTTAATCTGGAACCGTTCGACAGCATAATCACTTCTGCGATTACATGCTCTGACCGTACATGGCTCGACCAGTACATTGCAGCACTGCCAGGTCATCTGGGTGAGCTAGCAGATGTCAATTACGAAGACCACCCATGTGGCAGCTTCTACGTCTTGAACTGCAAGAAGTTCCGTGAATGGGCATCCAAGAATAATGTAACCCTTGACGATATCAAGAGAATCAACGCCGACGATGTTCCTGCAAAACCGTGGCTGGTGGAAGTATTGCCTACTGCCTTGTTCAGGGAAAGCCCGTCCAAGTACTATATTAAGCAGAGCCCGTACCATATCTACGACCGCTTCATCCTAGAGGGTAGGAAAATGGACTGGGCTTTAAGGAGTAAAGATGCTGGTAATCCGTGATACACAGACAGGTAACGCTGTTCTCGGGAAGCTCATCATTGACGGGGTCACCGTATGCGACACACTCGAAAACGCAGAAACCTTGATACCGATGGGCGAGTACAAGCTGTACGTATGCCATAGCCCGAAGTTCGGTCGGGAGCTTCCGCTTATCTACAACGACTACGTGGCTGTCAACCGTGGGGTTAGGTTCCATGCTGGCAATCAGGCATCGGAATCCAGAGGGTGCCTGCTCGTCGGGTTTGGCCGTACTGACAGTGGCTGTATTCTTCATTCTAGGGCGGCGGAGGCTGCTGTGACGGCCCTCGCCAGAACTGACAACAAACTTACAATAACGGGGCATTATGGCTTACAAGAGAAACCACAGCAAGTTACAGTCTGAAAAGACGAAGTTCAGAAGGACGTCTAAATGGATGAAGTTCCGCAAGATGATGAAGGCGGCACAGGTGGTAGACCCTATCACTGGTAGCCGCCTGTCTCCTACGTGCAACCTACACCATAAGGACTTGAACCCAGACCATTATACGGACATATCCGACAAGGAGAAGTTCGTGTGCCTTAACAAGACCAGCCACGATGTGGTTCATTTCTTGTGGCAGGCCCACTGCGGATGGCGCAAGGCTGTCCTATCCCTCGTTAAAATTCTTAAATCCATGGAACAAATAAACAAAATGTAAGAATAATATTACATCTCTGTAAGCTAAAACCCCTTGTGGCCCAAAAGATAAATTGCTAAACTATACCTAGAAACGGAATGGCGGTTCTGTGGAAAAGAGTTTTGGTAGGTAAGTAAGAAAACTTAGCCAGACTGCTTGCGAGAACACCGCCATGTTCAACCAAGCAGTCTGGCTTTCCGTTTTTCCAGACAATGGAAGAAATATGAACGTTACTTACTCTACAGCCCCATCTTTCTGCGACGGTATGACGTGGGAAACATGGGCACAGTTGGGCTTTCAAGGGCCGTGCCCATATCACAGAAAGACCCTTCGAAATCTTACAAAGGCGGAAGCCTATAAAGTAGCAAAGAGCAAAAATCTAAGTGCCTTTGTTTGTCCGCTAAGCAATATGTGGCATGTTGCTACTGGCGGATTCGACGAATCAGACTTTATTGAAATGGCGGAGGGATACGATGAAAAGTGATGTCGCTTATGCATTAGACATTTTAGGACTCCGACCACCAACTTGGGATATTGGTGGTTGGGCAAAGCTCTCGCAGAAGCATCGCCTCCCGAGTGAAATTATTTCGATGGAAGACGAGAAGCTCCCCGCAAGCAGAAAGGAGTTCTTAGAACTTACATCCGAGTACAAGGCATCCCTTAAAACCGCTGCGATTACTGCGAAGCCGACATTGAATGCTGACGATTATGGCAGCAACGATTGGCAGAAGGAGTACGAGGCGTGGATTGAATCATGCGAGCGTGCTTTCTTCCCAGCATACATTGACACTGTAAACCTGCTCACAAAAAAACTCCTTATCGATAACTTCAAGTTCAAGTATGCACAGGATGGTACTCCGATTGTATACAGCCGTGTACAGGGTGCCGAGGGAACTATTTGGCAGGAAGTTGGTGACAGCTCATGCCCGTTCAGTTCCTTGCAAGGCGAGCTCCGCCTTGAATTGGAAAAGACACTCATCGCTACAACGAATGCAAAAGAGGTGGACGTTTTCTACAAGAAAAATGACCAAACGCAGTATGCAACTAACATCCCATACTATAAGCTCTACTTGCGCTTCAAGGACGAGTTCTTCTCCACAATAACTGGTAAACCTGATAATATCCGTCAGGTGCAGGCGGACTTCCTTGATACAATCGACTCTTTAAAGAGGCAGCACAATGGTGACCTTACAAGAGGAGAAATCGAAGGTGGTCTCAAAAGGGTTAATGAAATGCTTACAGAAATGGACGGGCAGCTCAACACGTACACTTTCCTGTATGACCCAGACTTTACTCCTGCCGACCTGACTAATGACCCGACAGTGGATGCATACTGCTACTTCAACCTTGACCAGCTTCACGATGGCGATACGCCAGATTTCGATGGTTTCCTTGATGCAGTAAGACCAGAATGCCGTGGGCCGCTTATGGCTGCGGTGTACGCCACAGTATTTGCCAAGTCCTCGCTCAACCAGTACATCTGGATTCACGGTGAGGGTGGTGACGGTAAGTCATCGTTTCTCAATGCCCTCCGCAAGTACTTGGGCCCTAGACTTTGCTGCAGTCTTGGCCAGACCATTAACAGTGACTTTGGTCTTGAAGATGCTCTTGGCAAGCGAATGGTAATCCTAAGCGATGTCAAGACAGGTCTTTCTGTTAAGGGGACACTTATCCATAACCTTACTGGACACGACCCAATAAGCATCAACAGGAAGAATAAGCCAATCATTACTACAGTCCTCAACCCTATCGTATGGATTGCATCGAACGAAAGTCCGAACGTAAACTTCGACAACCGTAATGAATCCCGTCGATGCATGTACATCAAGATGCAGGAACCTTCAGTAAAGACGCTACGTAAGTTTTATGTAACAAATGAGAAAGGCGAATTCATTCTTGACCCAAACGGACACCGAATTAACAACGGTTACGACCTGACAGGTGGTCTTGTACGTGAAATGCCAGCCATCCTCTACAAGTGCAAGGCCGAGTTCGAAAAGCTCTGCCCATCGCCGTATAGCGTAATTGTTCCGCCAGTAGAACAGATGGCCCTTGCCATCGAAAACTGTGTAGATATGGATGCGGATGCTCTTAACGTATACATTCAAGAAGCATTCGAGTTCGATGACAAAGGTCATATGTTAAAACTCACAGAAATCAATGAGGCCATTGAGGAAGTCAGAAAGCTTCATGGAGAAAAATCTCTGATGAATAATTTTATGAAGGGCGACCTGAAACGACTTCTCCTCAACAAGTATGGATGCAAAAACAAGAAGATTGATGGAATTAGATACTTGGAGGGAATAAGACCGCACGATTAACCAACAAAAACAACCAACACCCTAGGCCGCCACCTAGGGTGTTTTTGTAACAATAAGTTTACAAAACAGCTATTTTAGGGGCGAAGGAGGGCGAAAGGGCGAAGGAGAGGGCGAAGGAGAGGGCGGAGCTCAATCCCTTATGGCTGTAGGAAAAGGGCGAAAGGGCGGAGTCTTTCCCTACCCTAGAAATTTTTTAGAAAAAAGAATTCATACATGTATTAATAGGTATAGTATATAGGATATTTGGTACTTTTTCTCCGCCCTTTCGCCCCTACTTGCCAAACGAAAAGTAATAAACTATATTACAGACATACCTAAGGCATGAATGCAAAGGAAACATATTATGATTGCTATCGACTTCGAATACAGGGCCCATGCCCACACTTACGAACTCATTTGTTGTGCAGCTAAGCACGGCAACAACCCAACCCAAAAATTCTGGCTCGCTGATAAGGGCCTCCCACAAAAGGGGTACGAGCTTCTCGCATTCCTTAAAGAGCACAAGGACGATATCTTCGTAGCCCACGCTTTGAGTTTGGCAGAGGCCCGCTGCTTCTTCGAACTGGGTATCGACCCGTGCGACTTCAAGTGGGTTGATACGTTCAACCTCGCAAAGATTCTGGATGCCAACCTCTTGGCAAAGAAGCCCAAGAAGAAGGTGACCACTTCCGATGGCGAGGAAATCGAAATATCAGACAACAAGGAAAGCCTGTTCAGCTTGGCCCATCTGTGCAAGAAGCGACTCTTTATTGACATTGACACAGACCATAAGGAAGAAATGCGTAAGCACTGTATTGATGGCACGTATGCAGAGCATGCACAGGAAATCCTGGACTACTGTGCTTCCGACGTGGAACACCTCATTCCGCTCGCCAATGACCTCATTAAGGAGTACGACGAGGCATTCAAGCATTCCAAGCTTGTCGGTGCTGCTATCGAGGATGGCCCTACCGATGGGCTGTCAGCGGCTCTGGAAATTGGCCACATCTGCTGTTGCTGTGCAGAGATTGCCCGCAGGGGTTTCCCGCTCAATGCAGAGCGTGTACGCTTCATGCAGGACAAGGCTGCTGAACTTCTCCTCAAGGTTAAGCAGGACTTCAATGAGAAGTACAATGGCAGCTTCGAATACGAAGGCCCGAAGTGCGACCCACAGAGAAAGTTCGTAGCTAAGCCTGATGTACTCCGTGACTTGTATATGATACCTGAAATGGAGAAGAGGCACATCGAATGGTCTGAAATGTCTGAAACCACGGGCAAGCCATCTATGAACTCCAAGTACATCAAATCGCTTGAAGGAGTGGCGCCTGTGTTCAAGGACTACGTCCAGATGAAAAAGATTGCACAGGCCCTGCAATCCATCGCTAACCCAGATAGAAGCTGGCTACGCAACTTCGACTATGAAGACAGCCTAATCGACTATCAAGACCTCCGTCCGTACACCAGCAATACATTCCGCTGTCAGCCCGCCCCGAGCAAGGGCTTCATTCCTGGCTGGGCTAAACCATTGTACGCTTTGCTCGACCCTCCTGAGGGATATGTTCTAGTTGAATTCGATTTCACATCGGAGGAAACGGCTATTCAGGCTGCAATCACTGACGACAATGCCTACCGTGACGCTTATGCATCCGCTGACCTTTATCTTTGGACTGGCCAAGCTATCGGCCTTATTCCGCAAGATGAATACAAGACGGCAGACCCGAAAGAACTTAAAGCGAAGTACAAGGCTAACGGCGTTCGTGACAAGTGCAAGCGATTCTGGCTAGGCTACTCCTATGGTGCTGGTGCTGAAACACTGGCAGCGCAGTGCGGTATTTCAATAGGCGAAGCACAGAAGTTCAAGGACAGGATGGACAGGACATTCCATAACGCATCAAAGTATAAGGAGAAGTTCGTAGCCAATACGCAGCGCTCCTTATCCTCTCGCACACACTGGCGGTTCGGTGACGGCGTACTCGTGCGCACCAAGCCTAAGAAAGGCGAGCTGGAAGGTAAGCCTACGGTTATCGGTAACTGGCCATTCCAAGGCACAGGAGCCGTTATTCTCCGTCAGATAATCAAGTGGGCGCATGCAAAGAAAGTACCTGTTATCGCCACCGTACACGATGCTATCTGGTGCATGTTCAAGGACGACGATAAGCTTGAACTGAACCTCCGTGCAGTACAGACTAGGATGAAGCAGATTGCTGACCGAGTTCTTGGCGAAGATATCATGCGTGTAGGCGCCCCCGATATCGTCCGTCACGGCGATTTCTGGACGCCAGAAAAGGAACACCTCGACACTTTCGATAGGATTACGAATGGCGCCTTTGTTGATGTAAGAAAAATAACAGAAAAAAATACCTAGAAGCAGTTGCCAATTCGACTAGAAAAAGGTATATTAAAGGTATAAACAATAAGAAAGGACAGCGGAAAAGTTGCTCACGCTGTCGCAGAGTTTCTTCCTTGCAAGGGGGGCTCCGATTGGTAGAGCAACACTAATCGGGGCCTTTCTTTTTAGCCCCAGGAGAAACACTATGAATAAGTTCATTGCTGCCGCTAAGGCAAAACGTACCACCGCTCTCGCAGAAAACACTGGCACGGGCTCCAAGATGGCTGGCCCAGGTCGCTTCGAAGTTCAGCTCATTTCCGCTGAAATTGGAGACAACCGTGCGAAGACTGCAAAGCAGGCCAAGCTCGTCTACGAAGTCACCCGTGTTATTAAGGGTAACGAAGAAGACGTTGGCTCCACCATCACGGAATACATTTCCCAGAACCACAACTCCGAATCCATGGGCAAGCGCTACACCGTGCTTGTAAACCAGCTCTTGGATGCTGGCATCAAGGAAGAGAAGATTTCCGATGATGATGACGAAACTCTTTGGGATGCAGTTGTGACTGCAACTCAGGCTGCAAGTAAGGCCGTTTCCAAGGGTGTTGAAATCCCTGCCGCAGTTGACCACGTTGAAACGCAGAAGATTGCCGAGAACGGTAAGCCGTATTTCAACAACTACTTCATCGAGCTTGATGCCTCCATGGCAGAAGCTACTCCTGCAGAACAGCCAGAACAGGCAGAGCCTGCTGAACAGACTGCCCCTGTAAAGGAAGCTCCGAAGGCTCGTCCGAAGGCTTCAATGGTGAAGAAAGCAGCCGCTGAAAAAGAAGCTCCTGCTGCCGCCTCTTTCGCCGACGATGACCTTCCGTTCTAATTAAAAGGTTCCAGCGTAGCTCAATCGGTAGAGCGCGAAAATGTTGCCCGTCCGCCTTTTTCTCCTGAAATGGTTGCGATAGGACGAGTTACTTAGGACTGATAATCTCGATGTTGCGGGTTCGAACCCCGCCGCTGGACATAACGCCAACCACCCTGACTGGCGTAAAATGGGCAGGGTCTCACTCGTGTTAATTACCTACTGGGGTTCAGCCTTCGGGCTGGGCCCTAGTGAGTGGCGGGGTTTTCTTCAACCAATGTGTGCAGTGCTACTTTACCCGCCACCCACTAGAGCCTTTACCTAGGAGAATAGATGAAATCAGCGGAAGTCACAATAGATAATGCCCTTTGGTGGGACAAGCAAATGCTGCTTAAAGAAATGGAAAAGTCCGAATGGCGTGGAAGCATGTGCAGCAAAGCGGTCTTGACCGCAATGAACAG
>Ga0247611_10008976_pt1 | contig 12167 bp, 10 predicted proteins | sample 177DNAGHGhighgp2_FD_192422 | JGI IMG/M metagenome (GOLD analysis project Ga0247611, IMG submission 192422) | Sheep rumen microbial communities from Palmerston North, Manawatu-Wanganui, New Zealand - 1770 DNA GHGhigh gp2 | ecosystem: Host-associated > Mammals > Digestive system > Stomach > Rumen... | reverse complement strand
CGTCAATATGGAACGGCGCTGCCTCCTCGCGCTCAAGCGTCACTTCTTTCGCACGGATCGTGTCCATGAAATGACTGTCGTCGATGCTGCCTGTGAACAGACGTAACGCCAGACTCGCACTACCCAACAGCGCATTGCTCGACATCATCATAATATCCATCTTGCCATCCTGCAGACTTGCTTTCGGCGCAATCATCGCTTCGTAGCCCCATTGGTTGGCGTTGGCAAACGTGATCAGGAAGGCTTTGTGCGTAACATCCAAGCCGTCGCCGACGATATGATAGGTCTGCGGGTGATACGAGAACACGTCCTTGATGATATTCTGGAAATAGGTCGCAAACCCGCGTTTGTTACTGCCCGCAAAATGATCTGCAATCACGGCATCAAAACCCGTGCCACACGTGCTGACGAACAGTTTGCCGTTTGCCAAACCGTAATCGACCGAGATAGGCTCGCTGTGGTTGATCATCTCCAGCGCCTTCTGCGGCTTGATGGGGATATTGAGGTGACGGGCAAAACCGTTTCCGCTACCCATCGGGATGATGCCGAGTGCAGTAGCCCGTTCGCCATTCGCCATGCGGCCATTCCCTTTCACCAGGCCACGTGCTACTTCATTCACCGTGCCGTCACCGCCGACAGCCACCACGGCATCGAAGCCCATGCGGGCAAACTGATAGGCCATCTCTGTGGCATGACCCGGACGCTCCGTGAACACGATGTTCGGCAACCACTGCTCCGCATCCAGCGTCTGCATGATCAGTTTCGGCAACTTACGCTTCGCGTTTTGCGTCTCCTTACTCCCCGATACGGGATTGATGATAAATGCTATATTTTTCATAAGTCCATATTTACGCAAACTAATTCGGCCACAAAATTACAAAAAAGTTTTTATATACGCAAGTGCGCGCGCAAGAATCTGTCATTTTGGCAGAAAAAAACGCGTGGTACGCATTTTGTTCTTGTATATATGGATTTTTTTTTGTACTTTTGCAGCGCATTTTGTGTAAATACTGAAACAAGATATGAATTTTTTAGAAGTTATTACGAAACTATTCGGCAACAAGGCGCAGAAAGATATGCGCGCTATTCAGCCGTACGTGGACAAGATTAAAGCGGAATACGAGCGTATTGACGCGCTCTCGCACGATGAACTTCGTGCACACTCGCAGGCCTTGATGGACACGCTCCAAGAGGCGGTGAAAGAGAAGAAGAACCGTATTGCGGAGTTGAAGGCTTCCATCGAAGGTACGCCTATTGAGAAGCGTGAGAAGATCTACAACGAAGTCGATAAACTGGAGAAAGAGATCCGCGAGATATACGAGGTTAAGTTGACCGAGATGCTTCCGGAGGCTTTTGCGATTGTCAAATCGACAGCCCGTCGTTTTGCCGAGAACGAGACGATTGAAGTGACGGCAACCGAGATGGATAAAAACCTCGCAGCCGATCCGCGTTTTGATTTCGTGACCATCGAAGGCGACAAAGCGGTCTACGTCAACCACTGGATGGCCGGCGGTAACGAGATCAAGTGGGACATGATCCACTATGACGTGCAGTTGTTCGGTGGTGTGGTGCTCCACGGTGCGGTTAAGAACGACAAAGAGCAGCGCGGATCGATTGCCGAGATGGCAACCGGTGAAGGTAAGACCCTCGTGGCTACCTTGCCTGTTTATCTGAACGCCCTGACCCACGAAGGTGTGCACGTAGTGACCGTCAATGACTATTTGGCGAAACGTGACTCGGAATGGAATGGTCCGATCTATATGTTCCTCGGCTTGACCGTCGATTGTATCGATAAGCATAAACCCAATAGCGACGAGCGTCGTAAGGCTTATGCTTGCGATATCACGTTTGGTACGAATAACGAGTTCGGTTTTGACTACCTGCGTGACAACATGGCGATCTCGCCGCTCGATCTCGTACAACGCGGACATAACTTCGCTATCGTCGATGAGGTGGACTCTGTCTTGATCGATGATGCCCGTACGCCGCTCATCATCAGTGGACCTGTGCCGCGCGGCGAGGATCAGATGTTCGATGAGTACAAAGACCGCGTGGCATCCCTCGTGCGTCAGCAGACGACCTTGACCACCAGCCTGCTCGCGGAAGCGAAAGCGAAGATGGGATCGGAGGACGAGAAAGTGCGCGAAGCCGGTGAGTTGGCGCTGTTCCGTTCGTTCAAGGGAATGCCGAAGAGCAAAGCCTTGATTAAGTACCTCTCCGAGCCGGGCGTCAAAGTGCGGTTGCAGAAGACAGAGGAGTTCTATCTGCAGGAGAACGAGAAAAACATGCATATCGCGACCGACGAACTCTATTTTGTGATCGACGAGAAGAACAAGTCCATCGAGTTGACCGACAAGGGTATTGATGCCCTGACCGGTACAACCGACGATCCGAATTTCTTCGTATTGCCTGACGTGGGAAGTGAGATGGCGGAACTCGAGCACGAGACCGGTCTGACGCCCGACGAGAAACAGCAGAAGAAAGACGATATCCTCACTAACTATTCGATCAAGTCGGAGCGCGTTCACACCGTGCATCAGTTGCTCAAGGCCTACACCCTCTTCGAGAAAGACGTTGATTACATCATCGACAACGGCGAGGTGAAGATCGTCGATGAGCAGACCGGCCGTATTATGGAAGGTCGTCGTTGGTCTGACGGTTTGCATCAGGCCGTAGAGGCGAAGGAGAACGTGAAGGTCGAGGGTGCTACCCAGACTTTTGCGACGATTACATTGCAGAACTACTTCCGCATGTACAACAAGCTCTCCGGTATGACCGGTACGGCAGAGACCGAGGCAGGCGAGTTCTGGAATATCTACAAACTGGACGTAGTGGTCATCCCGACCAACAAACCGATTGCCCGTATCGACATGAACGACCGCATCTATCGCACCAAGCGCGAGAAATACAACGCCGTGATAGACGAGATCGTAAACATGGTGAACCAGGGCAGACCGGTGCTTGTGGGTACGACCTCCGTCGAGATATCCGAGCTCCTGAGCCGCATGTTGACGCTCCGTAAGATCAAGCATAATGTCCTCAACGCGAAGTTACACCAGCAAGAGGCGCAGATCGTGGCTGAGGCCGGTCGTCCGGGTGTTGTAACGATTGCAACGAACATGGCCGGTCGTGGTACGGATATCAAGTTGACGCCCGAGGTCAAAGAGGCCGGTGGTCTGGCTATCATCGGTACGGAGCGTCACGAGAGCCGTCGTGTGGATCGTCAGTTACGTGGTCGTGCCGGTCGTCAAGGAGACCCGGGTAGTTCTGTTTTCTATGTCTCGCTTGAGGATGACTTGATGCGAATGTTCGGCTCCGAGCGTATCGCGTCTGTCATGGATCGAATGGGCTTCCAGGAAGGCGAGATGATCGAGCATAACATGATCTCCAGTTCTATCGAGCGCGCGCAGAAGAAGGTCGAAGAGAATAACTTCGGTATCCGTAAGCGTTTGATTGAGTACGATGACGTGATGAATCAGCAGCGTAACTTGATTTACGCGAAGCGTCGTCACGCCCTGATGGGAGAGCGTATCGGCGTGGATATCACGAACATGATCTACGAGACGGCAGAGAATATCTTTGCCGATGCTCGTGCAGCAAACGACTACGAAGGCCTTAAGTTCGACGTGATGCAGACCTTCGCGATTGAAGTGCCGTTCGATGAGGATACCTTCAGCCACGGCAAGCGGGATTTGCTGAGCGAACAACTGGCTGAGGCTGCGCTGGAGAGTTTCAAGCGCCGCATGGATAAGTTGATGACCGTGGCTGATCCGGTGATCCAACAGATCTATGAGACCAAGGGGCAGATGTACGAGAACATCTTGATTCCGATCACGGACGGTAAGAAAGTATATAACATCGCCGTGAACCTCAAAGCAGCTGCCGAGACGCATTGCAAAGAGGTAGTGAAGGAGTTCGAGAAACGAATGTTGCTCTTTGTGATCGACGACGAATGGAAAGAGCATCTTCGTCAGTTGGATGACCTCAAACAGAGCGTACAGAACGCGTCCTACGAGCAGAAAGACCCGCTGTTGATATACAAGTTGGAGTCCTTCCACATCTTCAAAGAGATGCTCGATGCCCTCAACCGCCGTGCGATCGCTATTCTGCTCCGTGGTCAGATCCACCAACAGGAACCCGATCATGTGCAGCAGGCACAGCAGCAGCGTCGAACGGACTACAGCCGTTATCGTTCGCAGAAAGATGCCGTCCAACAAGCGGCACAGGCTTCGGGTGCAGCAGCTGCCGCCGGTCGCGACACCCGCGAACAGGTGCATCAGGGACCGATCATCGCGGACAAGAAACCGCGTCCGAATGATCCGTGTCCGTGTGGAAGCGGTAAGAAGTACAAACAATGTCATGGTAAGTTAAATGCAGGCATTTAACATTTGCGACATCAAATTCTCATATTATTTATTGTTTGCGCTGTCACTAATCTGGCAGCGCAACAACTATATACGGACACGTTCAAGTTGGCGGAGCAGCAAAACACCGCTTCGATGGACGCGTACCTGTTGGATCTGGTGAATCAGCAAGCGGAGATGCTCCATGCCAACGACACCGTGGATACGCTGACTTTAGCGGAATTACAGCGACTCGATTCGATTGAACGGGAAATGCGGGAAGTGGACTCCTTACGCACCGAGAACGCCTCATTGGAAGTGCAATCGATGAGTCGCATTCCCACGATCGTTATTGAGAAATCATGGGTCAAGGATGAGGTGGAAGACCGCAATGACGTGCTCCGTGCAATCCGCGAAATGCGTTCGCCTTGGCGTAGAGAAGCCACGCTCATGGCGCAGATAACGCAGAACTACGTCACCGACAACTGGTATCAGGGCGGATCATCTTCTTTTGCTGCGTTAGGCATCGCCAAAGGTCAGATCAGTTACATCAGCGAGCGGTTTACATGGGAGAACTTCGGCGAATGGCGTATAGGCGGTTCAACGGTCTCGGCGGACAGTTTGCATAAGATGAATACCACGGACGACCAGTTTAAGATTTACTCCAAAGCGAACTTACGAATCGTACCGAAATGGTTTACGTCGCTCTCCGCGGAGATCGACACGCGATTGTTCCCGACCTATAAGTCCAATTCGATGGAGCTGAAGTCTGCGCCATTCTCGCCCTTCCGTTTCAATGCGGCTTTCGGTATTGACTACAAGCCCGTCAAAGGCCTCTCTATCTCGGTGTCACCGATCTCCTACAAGGTCATTCATATAGCTGATACAGCGCGTGTAAAAGCGACCGACTACGGCTTGGCAGCAGGTCAGCGTACCCAGCATAATATAGGTTCGTCCATGCGTGTGGAGTATAGTTGGAAACCGGTTCGTGAGGTGGCATTGGACGCGAAATTCTATCTGTACACCAACTACCACGACGTTGAATTAGACCTCGAGGTTAACTGCGATTTTATCATCAATCGATGGCTCTCGGCGCGCCTGACGCTGCACCCGAGATACGATACTTCCGTTATTTTGGAGGGGGATACGAAGGCGAAGATTCAGTTCCGCGAGTTACTCTCTATCGGCTTCGCCCATAAGTTCTACTAATAATAAGTTATGAAAAGAATAGTTATTTTTTTGATGGTAGCAATGCTTGGTTGCGCTTCTGTAATGGCTCAAGAAGTCGTCGCAGAAGGGACACAGGAAGTAAAGACAGAGCATTGGCGGAATCAGCGCAACACGCTGCAGATTAGTGCCGGTTGGGTCAGCGGATTCTGGTGTTGTAAGCAACTCTTCGCATGGATTCCTGCCGCTGCAGGGCATTCTCGTAATTGGGATTATTTCGGTAACTATGGTCTGCAGTATTATTATCAGGTTAACTGGTATTGCCGTGTAGGTGGTAAATTAAACTGGGAGATTGATGCGTATGATATCTATGAGAGTAAGGCAGAAGATGCTAAGAAGAAAGGTGTCACGCGTAACAACACCGTCTCGCTTGTAGCCAGTGTGCAATTCACTTATCTGAATCGTCCGCATGTACAACTCTATTCAGGTGCAGACGTAGGTGTAGGAGCGCATTTTGCCAATACACGTTATGAACCGGATTATACGGGTGACAAACAACAGCCACAGGGTACATGGTTGCCGGCTGTAAATATCACACCGATAGGTGTAGCCTTCGGTATTTGGCAGGTGTACGGATACGTGGAAACGAACGTGGGGTACGAATCGTTTATCAAAGCCGGTTTAGGTGTGCATTTCTAAACAAAAAAAGAGGGGCTCACCCCTCACACAATGCCACGAGTTGTTGCCACCTTAGATAACCTTCGTGACCGTATTTCCAGATGTTATATTTGATTTTCTCGATGGAGACTTCTTCGCCGAGGTGGGATTTGGAGTAGAATTTATCGGCGTAACAGATGATTTTCTCTTCGAGGCTCTGCGGGCAGTAATCCCGCTCGGGAATAGGCAGTTCTTCGCGTTCTACCTGCTCAATGGTGATCCCCGCACCTGTGTGACGCTCTGCTACCAAGGCATGCTTGGGCAGACCCTCTTTGCGCAATAGCTCGGCGCCTAAATAGCCGTGCTCGATATACTTATGCGGACCGTTGCAGTAGATTTTCGGGGCATCGCAGAAGATGATTCCGATGTCGTGTAACATCGCCGCTTCCTCGACGAACTGCCGATCCACGAGTCCGTTTTCTGTCCACTCGGGATGGGCATCGACAATCTTCAACGCGCGATCCGCTACTTGGCGGCTATGTGTCACCAAGACGTTGCGTAACTCCGGATTATTGCCGTAGTACTTGTCGATTATAGCATCATAATCTATCATCTATCATCTATGGATTCCGTTTAGGAATGCCTTTGCGTCCATTCGTTTCTTTCCGGGCACTTGCAGTTCCAGTATGCGAACCGCGCCTTCTTTGCATGGCACGATGATGTCTCCCTTCCCTTCAGGGAGGGGACGGGGGTAGGCTTCTACTTTATAGATCTTGACGTTCTCGAACGCTTGCCCGTTGATGGTAAGGTTCGCCCACGCAGCGGGGTAGGGACTCAAACCACGCACGAAATTATGTACCTCTTGCGCCGTTTTCTCGTTGAACTTAATCTCGCAGTCTTCTTTGAAGATCTTCGGCGCAGGGCGTAACTCGGCAATCTCCGGCTGAGGAGTGGTCGGTACTTCGATACCCTTGTTCTCACAATCGATGATCAGATCTACGGTGCGCAGTACCATACTTTTGCTCAATTCCATCAGGCGGTCATGAACCGAACCGACATTTTCATCCTCACCGATAGGTATCCGCTCTTGCAGAATCATGTTTCCCGTGTCGATCTCATGCTTAAGCATGAAGGTAGTCAGCCCTGTTTCTTTCTCTCCGTTTATCACTGCCCAGTTGATCGGCGCCGCCCCGCGGTATTGAGGCAGTAACGAACCGTGTATGTTAAATGTACCCAGACGCGGCATCGCCCAAACGATCTCCGGTAACATGCGGAAAGCCACCACAATCTGTAAGTCCGCCTTGTACGAACGTAACTCTTCCACGAAGGCTTCGTCTTTGAGTTTCTCCGGTTGGAGAACGGGCAGTCCCACTTCGAGGGCATATTTCTTGACGTCGGAGAACTGCAGTTGGTGTCCACGGCCGGCAGGTTTGTCCGGCATCGTAACAACCGCCACGACGTTATAACCGCCTTCTACCAGCGCCTTCAGGCTCGCTACCGCAAATTCCGGCGTACCCAAATAAACTATTCTAAGATCTTTTTTTGTCATTTTGATTTCTGTATTTCGGCTCGAGGCTCTCGGGTTGTTTGTCCACTACAGGCGAGAGTGGTCTCTTATACGCGCGTATAATAAGGAATATGCCGAGGAGGATGAACGGTAAGCTTAACAACTGTCCCATGTTCAGTATATGTCCGGCTTCGAATGCTTCCTGATCGTTCTTGATAAACTCCAGCAGGAAGCGGGTAACGAAGATAATCTCGAAGAAGATTCCGAGCAGCAGTCCTTCGCGTCGGCGAGCGTCCGTGTACCAATACAGCGGCCACACCACGCACAGCGCGGCGAAGCAGTATAGCATCTCGTAAATCTGCGTGGGGTGACACGGCACCGTTTGTCCGTCGCGCACGAAGATGAAGCCCCAAGGCAGATCGGTCGGACCGCCGTAAATCTCGCTGTTGAAGAGGTTACCCAGACGAATGAGCATCGCCGTGAAGCAGACACCAATACATAGGCGATCGAGGATCCAGAGCCAGGACGTACCAAACTGCGGATAGCGCGCCATCTTGTTCTTGTTAAGCAGAAAAGCGGCGATGATCAGACCAATCGCTCCGCCGTGACTACTGAGTCCGCCTTCCCAGATCTTAAGCAAACGCAACGGGTTCTCGATATACGGATTGCGGTAGGTGAACTCCCATCCGAACAGGTGCCAGGGTTGACCGTATTGATGCCATTCATAGAACCAACAATGTCCTATTCGTGCACCGATGATCACACCTGCCGCCATGTAAAAGAACATGTAATCCGCCCATTCTGCCGGGCAGTTCTCGTGCTTGTACATCCGCTCGTTAACCACCCAGCAGATATACAGACCAATCGCCCATAACAGACCGTACCAACGAATACCTCCATCCCCGAAATGAATCAATATCGGGTCAACGTCCCAAACTATAGATGATAAAATTCCCATAACCTATAACCTGTAACCCGTAACCTTTACTTTCCCCAATTCAATTTATTGCGTAAACTCTTTAAGAATCCGTTATCGCCTATCTGTACGACCTTCGTGGTGTACGGCGCGCGCTCGATATGCAGGCTCAGGTCGGTACTCAGGCTCTGACTGCGGCCATCGACCGAGACCATATACGCGTCATAGCGGCTACTTACCTTGATGTCGATCTTCCATTCGTCCAGAATAACGATCGGACGAACGGTCAGACTGTGCGGCGCGATAGGCGTGAGGATGATGCCACGGCTCTGCGGCACAAGCAGCGGGCCACCGATAGAGAGGTTATACGCTGTACTTCCCGTCGGCGTTGCGATAACAAGTCCGTCGGAATGATAGGTGTGCAATAACTCGCCGTTGATCTTTGTCTCGATGGTCAACATGTTTGTCAGACCTTGCTTGAGAATAGCGATCTCGTTCAGCGCGTTCGGAGACATGATTAACCCCTCACGGGCAATACCGTCTTTGTCCAATATCGTCACATTCAGCAATGTACGACGCTCAATGGTGTATTGTCCTTCGATGAGCTGCTTGAGAATCTCATCCAAATCGTCAGTCTGCACTTCTGCCAGGAAACCCAAATGACCGCAGTTGACACCCAGAATAGGGATGTTCTTGTTGCCGATGGCTGCTGCGCTGGTAAGGAAAGTACCATCACCACCGACCGATAAGGCGAAGTCAATCGGCTCGCCATATACGTTCTCCGGCTGGGTCTCACCGTCCCAGTTCTCCGGGAATCCCGGATACTCACGCAGGTCTAATTCTTGCCGTAACTCTTGCGATAACAGGACATTGATGCCCTTCTCGGCCATAAAGTCCAGTATGTGTCGCACCTCTGTCAAGGTACGCGATTTCATTGCATTTCCAAAAATAGCTATCGTCATTCGCTGCTGGCTATGACTCACCCAGGAAACCATCCTAGGCGGAAGCCGCTCCTTCCGAAAGCGGAAGGACGCTCCGCGTCATGCCCTCGCTCTTAACTCGGACTCACGAAGTCCTCGTTATGGAATCAAGCGGGAGCTCCTCTAAGCCTAGAGGGGTTATTTACTCATTTGCGGCTGCAAATTTACTGCTTTTTTTTGAATTGTGCAAATTTATTTGCATATATCAAATATTTTATGTAATTTTGCAGCGTAAAATAAAAATAATACCATTATGTAAAGAGACTATTGTCATTAATTGGAATAACTTTTTTAACAAATAAAAACCTTAAGACTATGATTGATGTAAAGAAAATTTGGCTTACAGATGCCGCTGTATGGATAGAAACAGCGGATGGTCGTCAGGCTTACGAAAAGTTTGACAACTACGCGCCGTTGCGCAATGCATCTGTTACTGAACGCCGCGCATATACGCGCACTCCCTATGGTCTCCATTGGCCTGCGTTAGATGAAGATTTGTCTTTTGAAGGCTTTTTTGCCTCAAAAGAACAAGAGACATATAGGGCTACTCATGCAGTAGCCTAAAACCGGCCGTCGCTTCCCGACGTTAAACAGAAGGACATATTGACAAATAAGCGTTTGCTATTTTCGGAGTCGTGAAACGTGAGAAATTTCTAAGACAGAATACCGAAGAGAATACAAACGTCTACGCTTTGCGTGGACGACATTATCTGGTATTCCGGTATTTCTCACGACCGCACGACTTAGGTAAAGTTGTCTGCGCTTTTTGTATACATACTGATAACATTTAAATTATATCAACATGAAAAAGCTGTCTTTATTTCTTTTAACTACTTTGTTTGCGGTTGTTCTACATGCCGAAAAACAATGTGACGCGATTGTAACAACCGATAATTTTCAGATACAATGCATAGTTACGAATATCGGAAACAATGAAATACAGTATAAAGATTGTCAAGCCGACAATGATGAAATCAAGACTATACTTATATCTAGTATCCGTAAACTTTATTTGCATGATGGAACTGTAACAGATTATTCTAATAGGGTTGCTCCTATTCCCCATGAGCCGGAAAATGTTTCGGTGTCGCCTGTCGAAGATAAGCCTTCTGCTCCAGCTGAAACTACACATCCATCAAAAGAAGCGCCGGATACTATACAGATTGTATCTACCAATGTCAGCATGCCTGCTCGCCGTACTGATATTGATATAGCACATGTTGAAAAGAGTAATGGATTATTCGTATTTACGGATTGTTCGCCAATTGCTGAATATGAGGTCATAGGAGAGGTGTCAACAAACGGAACCGGAAATCGTGACTTACAAAATTCACTCGGACAATATGAAGCAGTTCGAGATGAATTAATTAAAATAGCAAAAGCAGCGAATAGTCAGGTCGAGGGAGTTATATTAACATTTGTTACAGGGGGCTACGACAAAGCACATTTGATAAAATTTAAGGACCCATCTAAAGATTGTTCTTTAGCCAGAGTTAAGAGATATAGCGGTATTTATATTTTCTGTGATAATACACCTCTGTGTGAATACGAATACCTTGGAAATTTGAAAGGAAAATTTACATTCATTCCCCAATACGTAAATTTACGTGATCATTTTGTACAGAAGTGTCGCAGAAAATATAAAAATGCAAACGGTGTTATCCTCCATCTGGTTACAGGAGGTAAGGATTCTGCCGAAGCTATTAATTTTAAGTAGAATGATAGTATTATGGCACAGGATAAAACATATTCTGTAAGATGGTATGGCGCATTTGACTCTGTTGAAGAAGTCAACGACTTTGAAAAGAAACATCCAGAAACGCAATTTCAGGTGTATCTTTTACAAGGGTATAAAAAATGCGCAAAAACTCGCGTTAGTTACTACTGTGGTCAAGCAAAGCATGGAGTATATAAACGATTGACGAACCAAGGGCATCATATTAACGAATTATCTCGTATAACCGGAATTTGGATTGGCACAATCTCAAATCTCGAACCAGAACCCGCAGATATAAACGTAGTAGAAAAAATACTTACGGCGCAAATGCGCTCCACGTTCGGAACCCAATGTATGCTTAATTTAACCAACACGAAATTCCCCACCTATAATGCATATGTAATTAATATATGGCATGATAAGAAAGGGAAGAGAAGCCGCAACTATAAAACAGGTACTATTCCAAGCGACATATCTGATTTGATAGGACATGAGTATGTAAAAGAAGAGTTCATTAAATATAGCCAGATTTTTGAAGCCAGTAAGATTAAGTGGACAAAAACTGAGCAATTAGAAGCTATAAAATAGCACTAACGCATATTTTGAATCAAACGTACCGTTCCGGCGGTGCGTTTTTTTATCTGTTTGTGTATCAAGCAATTACGAAGAAAATGCAAAAAAGTGCCACAAAAAGTGCTGTATAAATTTGCGTATTCAAATTTTTTGTTGTATCTTCGACCAACTCCCCCAGAGTGATGTGACCCCAAAAAGTTGGACGGATTATTAAATCTATTTGACTTGATTTTGAAAGTGAGTTCGGTATTGTACCGGGCTCATTTTCAGTTTTAGTTTGATACGATTGTTGTTATAGTATCTAATG
>Ga0247611_10008975_pt1 | contig 12169 bp, 8 predicted proteins | sample 177DNAGHGhighgp2_FD_192422 | JGI IMG/M metagenome (GOLD analysis project Ga0247611, IMG submission 192422) | Sheep rumen microbial communities from Palmerston North, Manawatu-Wanganui, New Zealand - 1770 DNA GHGhigh gp2 | ecosystem: Host-associated > Mammals > Digestive system > Stomach > Rumen ... | reverse complement strand
CGCAACACCCGCAGTCTGATCGTCTCCAAGGGCATCTCCGCAGGCCACAGCCAGAACAGCTACCGCGGACTCGTGCGGGTCGATAAGAACGCCGAGAACGCCCGCAACTTCTCGCAATGCGACTCGCTGCTGATGGGCGACAAGTGCGGCGCACACACCTGGCCCGACCTGCAGTGCGCCAACTCCAGCTCGGTATTGGAGCACGAGGCCACCACCTCGAAGATCTCCGACGACCAGCTCTTCTACTGCCAGCAGCGCGGCATCGACCAGGAGAACGCCGTGAGCTTGATTGTCAACGGCTACGCCAAGGAGGTGCTCAGCAAGCTGCCGATGGAGTTCGCCGTCGAGGCGCAGAAACTGCTGAGCCTGACGCTGTCGGGAAGCGTGGGGTGATGCAGCATTAAGGATTTAGAATTTTGAACTCAGCTATGAAGCCATCGGAGGAGAAGCTTACATCTTCGGTTTCTTCAAATTCGAAATCCAGTTCTAACCGATTATTTCGAACTGAATCCTAAATTCTAAACCAAAAACGTATCTTTGCCGCCAAATTTCAGACTGATGGAAGAGCACACCCCCACCCCGCAGGAACGCGTTGACCGGCTTATTCAGGAAATCAACCGGCACAACTACCAGTATTATATGCTGGACAACCCGACGATTTCGGATTACGATTTCGACCAGCTGCTGCAGCAACTCATTGACCTTGAGGCCGCATACCCCGAATTGCGACGCCCCGACAGCCCCACACAGCGTGTAGGCGGCGAGGTGACCAAGCATTTCGAAAGTGCAGCACACCTTTACCCCATGCAGTCGTTGGGCAACACCTACTCGGCAGAGGATCTCACCGAATTCGACCGCCGTGTGCGCGAACTGCTCGCCACACCCCCGACCTACGTCTGCGAGCTCAAATACGACGGTGTGGCCATCAGCCTGATCTACGAGAACGGCACACTCGTCCGCGCCGTGACCCGCGGCGACGGCACACGCGGCGACGTGGTGACCGCCAATGTGCGCACCATCCGCACCATCCCCTTGAAACTGCAGGGCGACTTCCCGCCACTCATCGAGGTGCGCGGCGAAATCATCATGCCGTTCAGCAGCTTCGAACAGCTCAACGCCGAGCGCGAGGAGATCGGGGAAGCCCCCTTCGCCAACCCGCGCAACGCCGCCTCCGGCAGCCTCAAACTGCAGGACTCCTCCGAGGTCGCCAAACGAGGTCTTGACTTCAAGCTGTACTTCGGATTAGGCGAGCAACTCCCGGCCAACAACCACTTTGACCGACTGATGAAGCTCCACGAGTGGGGATTCCGCAAACCCGATGTGATGGAGAAAGTCGCCGACCTGCACGGAGTCTATGACTTCCTGCACACTTGGGACGAGAAACGGAAGTCGCTGCCCTACCCCATCGACGGCGTCGTCATCAAAGTCAACGATTTCGACCAGCAGCGGCAGGTGGGCGCCACAGCCAAGAGCCCGAGATGGGCCATCGCCTACAAATTCAAGGCTGACCGCGTCTCCACGAAACTGCTCAGCGTCGATTTCCAAGTGGGCCGGACAGGCATCGTCACACCCGTGGCCAATCTCAGCCCTGTGTCGTTGGCGGGCACCGTCGTGAAACGCGCCACCCTCAACAACCGCGACTTCATGCGGGAGATGGACATCCGCGAGGGCGACAGTCTCTTTGTGGAGAAGGGCGGCGAAATCATCCCCAAAATCGTAGGTGTGGACTTGGAGAACCGGCTTCCCGACGCGCAACGGGTGCCGTTCGTCACGCACTGCCCCGTCTGCGGCACCCCGTTGCAGCAGGCCGAGGGCGAGGCGGGCGTCTTCTGTCCCAACGCCGACCACTGCGCCCCGCAAATCAAGGGCCGGTTGGAGCACTTCATCGCCCGCAAGGCCATGAACATCGACTCCCTCGGCGAAGGCAAGATCGACATGCTCTACGCCAACGGACTGGTGAACAATATCGCCGACCTCTACAGCCTCACCTACGAGCAACTTCTCGGTTTGGAGAAGGTTATCGAAGATGCGGACGGCAAAACGAAGACGCTCTCCTTCCGCGAAAAGACCGTACAGAACATCCTGTCGGGCATCGAGGCATCGAAGCAGGTGCCTTTCGAACGGGTGGTGTTCGCCTTGGGCATCCGCTTTGTGGGCGAGGTGACCGCCAAGAAGCTCGCCCGCCACTTCGAAACGATGGATGCGATCGCCAACGCCCCGAAAGAGGAGCTGATGACGGTGGAGGATGTGGGCGAGCGCGTCGCCGACAGCATCATCGACTACTTCAACAACACCGAAAACCTCGAAATCCTCATGCGCCTGCGCGAGGCCGGACTCCAGTTCGAGCTCGACAAAAGCCAGAACCAACCCGTGTCACAAGCCCTTGCGGGGAAGAGCATCGTCGTGAGCGGTGTCTTCAGCATCCCTCGCGACACCATCAAGGAGCTCGTGGAGAAGCACGGCGGCAAAAACGTCTCCTCCATCTCGAAAAACACCTCCTTTGTCCTCGCCGGCGAAAAGATGGGACCCGAGAAGCGCAAAAAGGCCGAGGCGTTAGGAATTCCGATTGTATCGGAAGAGGAGTTCATGAACATGATCCAGGCCTAATGAAAAAATAACGAAAACGGCACACACATTCTCCATTTTCCATTATCCATTAAAAAATGTATTTTCGCGCTTTCAAATTTAACCCAAAGAATAATGAAACAGCTTAGAATTCTGACGATTATGACATTGGTGCTGGCACTGTTCGGCGCCTGCACCAAACCCGATCCTATCGAACCCGAACCGCCCGCTCCGAGCGAGGATACCACGGTGGTGGAGCCCAAGGACGACATCTACCAATTCTCCGTGCTGGACGGCAACGGCGACAGTGTCTCGCTCGCCCAATATCGCGGCAAGGTGCTCTTGGTAGTGAACACAGCCACGCAGTGCGGCTACACCCCGCAATACACCCAGCTCGAACAGTGGTACGAGACCTACCAGGACCGCGGTTTCGTGATCCTCGACTTCCCCTGCAATCAGTTCGGCAGCCAAGCGCCAGGGGACTACGATGACATCCATGACTTCTGCACGGGCACCTACCATATCACCTTCCCGCAGTTCGCCAAAATCGATGTGAACGGTGCCAACGAGTCGCCCCTCTACACGTGGCTGAAGAGCAAGAAACCCGGCAAAATCCAATGGAATTTCACCAAGTTCCTCATCAACCGAAACGGTGAGGTGGTGGATCGTTTCGCTTCCGGCTACAGCATGACCAATGTGGAGCAGGCGATTGTAGCGGAGTTGGACAAATAAACTAATTGTACTCCATCTTCCGCGCCACCAGCCCGGCCTTGCGCTGCGAGCCGGGTTTCATGCGGTAAGCGATGAGCAGAAAACGGTTGCCATACCAGGGTTGCATCGCACTCGGAACGATTTTGTAACTTTTCCCGTCAGTTTGGCGAAACATCGAAAACTCCGCCACGCTGACGGGATTTTTGAGCTTGCAAACGGAATCCAGTAACATTGTTGACAATCCCTGGGGATCAAAATGGTAAAGCAAAACATCACCGTTCGGCAAGTTGCGCACATTCAGCACTTTATAGATGGATGAGCGAAGGGATATGTCTTCACCGTAAGGGTATGTGACGTTGGTCAAGAAAATGCCGTTGGTGTCGAAAAAGTGGACGTCGGCACGCTCGTAACGGTAGCCGTCGAAACGCGGCTCCACATACCAGCCATTGAAATAGTTGCTGTATTCGGGGACATAGAGTTCCGTGACACAGTAGATTTCGTCGCCTGTGCATCCGGAATAGGTCGGATAGAACGAAACATAGCTGAACGGCGTCACGATAATCATCTTCTTGGCCTTTGTTCCAAACGGATCTATTTTCGGAACGTCAATGTCGGCACAGAAAATCGTGTCGGACGGCATCACCTTGTGATTCAAGATATTGACCGGATGCATCTCGAAGTTTTCATCGTCGTGGAAGTAAAGCATCAGCAAGGAATGGTTCCGATTGACCGGAATCCACTGCGCCTGCGTGGCCGGTTCCCCGATGATGTTGGCAAAAGAGGATTTCCCGTGGAAGTCCGTCTCGAAGTACATCGTACGGATACCTGAGGCAAACACGAGCACCGCCCGCCCGTTTGCGGTATCCACATCCAACGAGAGCACCCGACCGGGATTCTCACGCGTGAAAGTGAACGGGAACGGTTCGTTGATGCCGGCGGGCAAAAACCAGACACAGTCAGAAAGTTTCGCTTTCGTGGAAAAGAGGAGATTCCCTTGATGATAGTGCCAGTTGGCTAACGAGGCATCCATCGGTAAAGCCAGAATCTCGCGAGTTTCGAATTGGTGAGCAACCGTGTGGTAAAGAAACACGGTCATCCGGTCGGTGATGCGTGTGCCCTGGAAATGCCGCCCAAGGACCACCAATGTGCCGTCCTCGTGAAAAGCGCGGGTCACCTGCAGGTCGTGGGGAACATCCAGCACGGTGTCCCACACCTGCCGCATATTCGTGTCGGCATGGACGAAGGCAAGCTGATGCATCTTCCGGCTCTTCGACTCCGTGACGACACAGAAGCCGTTCTCCGCGCACGTGACGATGCTGACCTCCTTGGCTTTTTTGTCGAACATCATATCAAAACCGTTCGGGCTGCTCTGTGCGAGCAAACCCGAACGGAATATCGTAAGGACAATAATAATCGGAAGAATATGTTTCATCGAGGTGAAAATCACGCGATGATGTATTCGGTCCGCAGAGACGCGACGCATCGCATCTCTACAACGACCAGCCATCGTTATTTCACGATGTAATCGACATAAATTCCCGGGGTGTGGATCTGTTCCATCGGGATGGAGCCAGTGGGGACGAGTTCCTTCGTTTCCAGGATGACGGTGTCAGCAGCGGCAGCCATCATGGGGTTGAAGTTCTGGGTCGTGCCTTTGTAGATGGCGTTGCCCATCTCGTCGCAGATGCTGGCGCCGATGATGGCGACGTCGGCGTGGAGGGGAAGCTCGAGGAGGTACTCCTTGCCGTCAACCTCGATTTTGCGCTTGCCGTTCTCGACCACGGTGCCGAGGCCGGTCTGGGTGAGGACACCGCCGAGACCAGCGCCGCCGCAACGGATGCGTTCGGCCAGCGTGCCCTGCGGACAGAATTCGATCTCCAGCGTTTTCTCGTTGAACTGCTGGATGGTGTCGGCGTTGGTGCCGATGTGGGAGGCGTAGAGCTTCTTCACCTGCTTGTTGGAAATCAGCATTCCGATGGCCTTGTTGGGATAGGCAGTGTCGTTGCAGATGAGGGTCAAATCTTTAACCCCCTTGTTGGCAATGGCTTCCACCATCTTCACACCCGTGCCGGCGCCCAAGAAACCGCCGATCATCAGGGTCATTCCGTCTTTCACATGCGCTACCGCGTCTTCGATTGATACTAATTTGCTCATATTGACTGATTTTTAATTTGTAACCGAAAAAATTTCAAGGGGCAAAGATACACATTTTTTGATACGGTGAAGTATGACCGTAAAAGTTTCGATATGCATCGCCGCAAAAAAGCCTCATCACCCCACCACGGACTTCTCCAGCTCGTCGGCGTGCGCGAGGAACTCTTCGGCGGTCATCTCCTTGAGGAAGACGAGACCGTGGGTGGCTCGCAACACGGGATTGGGATTCTGGTAGAAGAAGGGTTTTCCGAGCAGCAGCTGAACGGTCTTGAGCTGCTCGACCCAGATGCTCTGCGCCAAAGTGCTGAACTTGCCGTCGAGTTTGTAGCTCGGGAACGAGGCATCGACCTGGCTGAGGTAACAGTTGGCGAAGGCTTCGTTGAAGGTGCTGATGTCATTGAGGGATACCGGCACAATGTGCGAGACCTCCGACGGGTGGTAGCGATACCAGACATTGCGGTAGCCCCAGATTTTCAACGAAGAGAGATCCCGCTCTTCACGCCATAGCCGTACCGCGTCGGCCACTGCCCGCAGCACCTTGAAGTGCGTGTCGGGACCGCTGCCCTCGGGATCGAATGCCAACGTGATGATGTCAGGCTGTATGGTGCGCAACTCCTCCAAAATCGGCATCACGTCGCGGTTGCGGTCGGGATTCTCGGTGAAGAGGTCGCCCTTGTAGAAGCCCAGGCGCAGATGGTGCACGCGATCTTCCATGAAGCCGTAGTGCGCCCACACCAACTCCTCCTCGAACTCGCGAATCATCCCCTTGAGCTTCTGAATGTCGGCAGGCATCTTCTGCCCGTCGTAACAACCCTTGGTGAACTCGATGATGTTCACAATCTGCTCTTTGAGGGCCTGGACGGAATCTACCTGCCAGATCTCCACAATGTCGCGCACAAGCCGGTGGGCGAAACCGCGAAGGAACTCCGACCGTTGCTGCGAGGCAATCTTGATCAACGAATGGTAAACATCCTTCTCTCTCTTGATTTTATACCCCTCGGTGAAGAAGTTGCCGTAATTCACCATCTGTATCAGATTATCACGCAGAAGATTGAGCGTGTTCTCAAGATGCTGGATGAGAAAACGGTTCGTGACGGCGTTGAATCCGGAGGTCATGATGGAGAAATGCAGCTCGTTGGACGGGTCGCTGGCGATGTGGTTGATATAAGGCAACATACCGAGCAGGATGTCGTCGTGGTGCGGCGCGGTGTTGTAGATGACCTTCCCGTGCACCGGCGCCATGCCCTGCTCGATCTTGGCCGTAATGGAGTCGATGCTCCGCTGGACGGTCTGCTCCCCGAGGTCGGGAATCAACCGGCAGAACGTGTCGTTGCGGAGGTCATCCATCACGAGTTTGTCGCTGAACTTGTCGATATTGCGGCAAAGGTCGATGACGGCGCGGTCGGACTTCTCCTGATTCCATCCGCCAGTGGTATAATAGCGGTGCACCGAATCTTTCAGTTTGGAAGCAGCGCCCTGGGTGAGGTAGAACCGCGCGTTGGGCAACTTAGACAGCACGGAGGCCGGATAGCGGTTGCAGGGGGTCTCCTCCAACGCGAGCCTCACCACATCGGCTTTGGCCTCGCCGGCAGCACTGATAATGGCGACAGCATCCGGGTTGTAGGTGATGGTGCTCAGTCCGATGGTGATGACGGGACGGGAGCGCGACACCTCGATGCCGCCCAAGTCGCTGGCCGTGTCGGCCGCCGTTTCGAAGTTGGTGGCCGTGAGCCGCGTGACCGAGTTGAAGTCGCTGCCGCGGACATTGAGGGCGATGCGGCCATCCGGGCCGATGCCGCCTAAGAAGAAACCGATGCCACCCAAGTCGCGGATGCGCTGTTCGTAGGCACTGCACCAGTCATCAATCTTGAAAATCGAATACTGCTGGAGCAGTTCCATCGGGCTGCGGTCCTCCCGGAAACGCAGGGAGAGATCCACCTTATGGTCGGGGAACACCTCGGTATAGTGTTTGCCGTCCACCAGCGGGATTTCGTCGCAGTTGATGAACAGTCCCCGGGAGGCGTCCAATCCGAAACCCTCCACGAAGAACTTCTGCACGTAGTTGAAGGAGCTGTTGTGCTGAGCCGGGTTGATGGGATAGTACTCGTCGGTCTGCACGAACCGGAGACCCGACAACGACGGCTTGTGGGTGAGCGTCAGTCCGTGGGATTCGCGAAAGACACGGCTTTCCGGCGCATCCCACTCGGTCAACAGTTTCTTGACCCACCATATAAAACCCGCAGAGGACTTTCCTGTCGGCAGGCTGATGACGCCTTCGGGATTTTCACCCACCCATTCCAAGAAGCGCAGCGCGAGAAAGAGCCCCATTTCAGGGGAGTTCGCCACTGTAATGTAAGGGACATTCGTTCGGAACTGTCTCTCCGAACCACGCATAAAATATTGTTCTACTGTTGTATAATCGACCATAATTTAAATAGTTACACTAAATTTCAAACGGCTGCAAAGGTATAAAAAATTGTGGTCAACGAATTGAAAAAAAAATTATTTCTAATGGATGCTTTTTTGAAAATAATTTATTACTTTTGCAGCTGTTTTTCTAGACAATGAATTATCATCTGGAAAACAGCTGATTTTCAGTGTTGGGCATAGGCTTTAGGATGCTGGAATGGACGCCCGATGGTGAGGTCAACAATTATAGAAGAGTTAATTTTTACAGATATTTGTCAAAAAAGGATAAACGTTATGAGACCAAAGAAGGAAAAAATCATGTTGGTGGACAGCAGCAACAATCTGCGCCACGTCATCAAAGATTATTTGGAAATGTCAGGTTTTGAAGTGACCGATTTCCGCGACGGCATTGAGGCCAACGAACAGTTCAACAAGGGACTTTTCGACCTGTGCATCATCGATGTGGCCTTGAAACATTACGACGGTTTCAAGTTGCTGAGCAACATGCGCAAGATTGACAAGAACGTGCCCATCATTGTGCTCTCCTCCGCCACTGACAAGGAAGACCGCATCAAGGGGTTCACGATGGGTTGCGACGACTACGTGGCCAAACCCTTCAGCATCGAAGAGCTCGTGCTGCGCATTCAGGCTATCCTGCGCCGCTGCAAGGCCACGGGTCAGCGCGAGTACATCTCCGAAGACGAGACCATCAAGTTCGGCAACTTCCAGCTCAACTATACCGAGATGCAGCTCATCCACCCCAAGATGACCCGCACGCTCACCCGCAAGGAGTGCGAACTTCTCAAGCTGATGCTCGACCACAAGAACAAGCTCGTGCCCCGCGAGATCATCCTCCGCGAGGTTTGGGGTGCCGACGACAATACCACCTCCCGCAGTATGGACGTGTTCATGACCAAGCTGCGTGGCTACCTCATTATCGACAGCCAGGACCGCGTGCTGCCCAAGGAACCCGGCCAACGCAAGACAAAATACGCCGACGGCTACCAACCCCTTGTCGAAATCTGCAACATCCACGGCACCGGCTTTATGCTGAGAGTACTGGACAAATAGGACGTATAATTTTTGACGTATGATTTTTGACGTATGATTTTTGACGTATGACGTATGACCTTTGATATGATCACAAGTCACAAATCACAAGTCACAAGTCACAAGTCACTAATCAACTATAAACACGTGATTATTATGTCAAACATTGATAGATTATATGCAAACGTGGCCGCGAACGGTCACGTTTGCGTCGGTTTGGACACCGACATCAGCTACCTGCCCGAGGCGTTCGCCTTGAAGTTCCCCGACATCGAAGACGGGCTCGTCGAATTTAACAAGGCACTCATTGACAGCACGTTGGACGTTTGTGCCTGCTACAAGGTGCAGATCGCCTATTACGAGGCCTACGGTATCGCGGGGTTGCGCGCCTACGCCCGCACGCTCGCCTACCTGCGCGAGAAGAATGCCATCGCCATCGCCGACATCAAGCGCGGCGACATCGCCAAGACCGCCGAAATGTACGCCAAGGCGCACTTCACCGGCGAGTTCGAGGCCGACTTCATCACCCTCAGTCCCTACATGGGCCTCGACAGCCTGTCGCCGTACCTGCCCTACATCAAGGAGAACGGCAAGGGTGTGTTCGTGCTCATCCGCACCTCCAACGAGGGCGCGAAGGACATCGAGTACCTGCCCACCGGAAACGGCAGACGCGTCTATCACGAGGTCGGCGAGAAGCTGCAGCAGCTCGGCAAGGACTACCTCGGCGAATGCGGCTACTCGGCCATCGGCGGCGTGATGGGCTGCACCCATCCCGACGAAGCGGCCGAAATCCGCGACATGCTCGACACCACCTTTTTCCTCATCCCCGGGTACGGTGCCCAGGGCGGCAAGGCCGAAGACATCGCCAAGTACCTCCGCAACGGCAACGGCGGCGTGGTCAACTCTTCCCGCGGCATCCTCCTGGCTTGGCGCAAACAGGAAAACGGCGCCGACCACTTCGCCGACTGCGCCCGCGCCGAGGCCATTAGAATGAGAGACGACATCTTGAAATGGTTATAGGTTATAGGTTATTGGTTATTGAAGCTGACAATTCAAGAAACAGTAATAACGTTTGGATTAATTGTCATTTTTAATTCTTAATTCTTAATTGAAATAATGGGCATTTCCATGCAAATCCTCGGCCTGTTGGCCAGCCTGACGTTCCTCGTGGTCACCCACGAGCTCGGGCATTTCACCTTCGCGAAAATCTTCAAGACTCGCGTGGACCAGTTCTACGTCTTCTTCAACCCGGGTCTCTCGCTGATCCGGATGAAACGCTTCAACGGGAAGATGCACTTCAGCTTCTTCTCCGGAAAGGCCCCCGAGGAATGGGCCAATCATCCCGAATCCACTGAGTGGGGACTCGGCTGGCTGCCCCTCGGCGGCTACTGCTCCATCAACGGCATGGTCGATGAGACCACCAAAGCCAGCGACCTGAGCAGCGAAGTGCACCCGTGGGAGTTCCGCGCAAAGCCCGCCTGGCAGCGCTTCTTCATCATCATCGGCGGCGTGCTCGTCAACTTCCTCACGGCCATCGTCATCTACATCCTGATGTGCTTCACGTGGGGCAACGACTACATCCCGCTCGAAAACGCCAAATACGGTCTGGAATTCTCCCAGGAGATGCAGGACGCGGGCTTCCGCAACGGCGACAAGGTGCTGCTGGTTGATACCACGCACCCGAAAACCCTCGGCGACTTCGCCAACAATGTCCTCCTCGACGACGTGAAGACCGTCACCGTGGAGCGCGACGGCGAGGAAGTGGTCATCAACATCCCGAAAGACCTTCCCCGCAAGGTGGTTGGCGCGGGCAGCTCGTCGCTGTTCTGCAACTACCGCATCCCCTTCGTCATCGACAGCGTGCTTGCCGGCACCCCCGCCGATGCCGCCGGTCTCATGAAGGGCGACTCGCTCGTCGGCATCAACGACTCCGCCATGTTCTGCTTCTTCGACTTCAAGAAAATCTTCATGGAGAACAAGAGCAACGAGCTGCAGATTGACTACGTGCGCGACGACAGCCTCTGCCACGCCTTGGTCACCCTCGACTCGCTCGGCAACATCGGCGTCGCCTACCGCCAACCCGCCGACTACTTCGATGTAGTGCATGTCGATTACAGCTTCTGGCAGTCCATCCCGACTGGCATCTCCCAAGGATTCAGCACGTTGGGCAACTACGTCAAGCAGTTCAAGATCATTTTCACCAAAGAGGGGGCCACGCAGTTGGGCAGTTTCCTGACCATCGGCAGTATCTTCCCGAAAGTGTGGGATTGGTATCGTTTCTGGAGTATGACCGCCCTTTTAGGCATCATCCTCGCCTTCATGAACATCATTCCGATCCCCGGCCTCGACGGCGGCTACATCCTCTTCATCCTCGTGGAGATGATCACCGGCAAGAAACCCTCCGACAAGTTCCTCAGCGTCGCCAACACCATCGGCTTCGTGCTGCTCATCGCCCTGATGGTCTATGCCTTAGGCCTGGACTTCAAACGATTCGTATTTAAATAAAAATCTTCCTTGAAGCAGCCTCGGAGAAGCAACACGCGCGAAGCGCAAGTAACCCCACATAAGGCGAAGCCGCAGTGTGGGGCAAGACAAATGGAATAATTCATGAACACGATTTGTGCCATATCCACCCCTCCAGGGCTCGGAGCCACCGCGATGATCAGAGTCTCGGGCTCTGAGGCTTTCGGCATTGCCGGCAAGTTGTTTTCAGACACATCCGACTTCGCCGGATTGGAGCCGAACCGTGCGAAGTTCGCCACTATTTATACGAACGACAACCGCGATTCGTCCAACCGAGAGATTCTCGACCAAGTTGTGGTGACCAAATTCGCTGCGCCGCACTCGTTCACGGGTGAGGACGTGGTGGAGATTAGCTGCCACGGGTCCGTCTATATCCAGCGAAAAATCATCGATTTGCTCATCGCGAACGGCTGCCGGATGGCCGCTCCGGGCGAGTTCACCCAGCGCGCGTTCCTCAACGGCAAGCTCGACCTTCCGCAAGCCGAAGCGATTGCCGACCTCATTGAGGCACAGTCGGAGACCGCCCATCACGTAGCCATGAAACAGCTGCAGGGCGACCTGTCCAAAAGGATGGCGCTGCTGCGCGAGGAGCTGCTGCGGATGGCTTCGCTGCTGGAGTTGGAACTCGACTTCGGCGAAGAGGAGGTGGAGTTCGCCGACCGCACCACCCTACTCCAGCTGCTGGACGACATCCGCGACGAGGTGGCGCGACTGCTCCGGAGCTACCGTTGGGGCACGATGCTCCGCGAAGGCATCC
>Ga0247611_10008973_pt1 | contig 12170 bp, 15 predicted proteins | sample 177DNAGHGhighgp2_FD_192422 | JGI IMG/M metagenome (GOLD analysis project Ga0247611, IMG submission 192422) | Sheep rumen microbial communities from Palmerston North, Manawatu-Wanganui, New Zealand - 1770 DNA GHGhigh gp2 | ecosystem: Host-associated > Mammals > Digestive system > Stomach > Rumen... | reverse complement strand
GCATTTGTGGAACACCATCTGCAACAGTAATATAAGGAAGATTAATTTCTGTTTGTGTTGCAGTAGATAATTCACATTTTGCTTTCTCTGCAGCTTCTACAAGTCTTGCATATGCCATTTGATCTTTTGACAAATCAATTCCAGTATCTTTCTTAAATTCATCAATCAACCATTGAACAATAGCATTATCATAATTTTGTCCTCCTAAGAAAACATCACCATCAGATGCAAGAACTTCTACCATACCGTCTGAAATTTCAACAACAGACAAATCGTGGGTGCCACAACCGAGGTCATTAACCATCAACACTTTATCACCTTTAGTAACATCAATATTAGATGCAAGAACTGCAGCAGTAGGTTCATTAATAATTCTAAGGACATTTAATCCAGCTAATTCACCTGCAAGTTTGGTGGCATTTCTTTGTATATCATTAAACCAAGCAGGAACTGTAATAACAGCATCTTTACAATCTTCACCATAATATTCTTTAGCGACATTATAAAGATAACTTAAAATCATAGAAGAAATTTGTTCTGGAGAATATTTCTTATCATCAATAGAAATACGAGGTTTACCATTTTCATTGATTACATCATATGTAACCATCTTTAACATTTTCTGAACATCTGGATCATTCCAATCAGAACCCATAAAACGTTTAATAAAAGAAACTGTGTTTTTTGGATTCATAACCATTCCACGTTTTGCGGAATTTCCAATCTTTTGTTCATCACCTTTAATAAAAACAACGGAAGGTGTAGTTTGTGTTCCGTCATTATTAGGAATAACTTTAGGCTTGTTATTTTCCATAACAGCCACTGCAGAATTACCTGTTCCCAGGTCAATTCCGATAACTTTTTTGTTGCTCATAATTTTATGTTTTTTGTTAATTTTTAGTAGCTCGAGAAATATATTAAAAATATAAATCTCGTTAAATATTTATCTTAATTTATTTTATTTTTACTATTAAAATTAAAAAAAGTTTATTTTAATATTTAAAAATAAGATAAATAATTAAAGAAAAAAATATAAAAATTATGATAAGAAAAAGAAATAATAAAAGAGCTCTTTATGAATCAATAATGAGAGATGTCGCTAAAACCGTAAAGAGGCATCTTAATGAATCATCAGAACAATTTATATTATATATTGTAACATCAGTAGATGAAGATGAAGAATATTGTAATGTTGATGTTAAAAAAATATTTAATGATTATGATGAAGCAATAGATTGGTTTTTAAATAATAGACATGATGATTGGTGTTTATATGATTGTATTGGAAATCAATTTTTTGCAGCATCAGAATGCTTTGGAGAAGATTCTTTTGATTATTATGGAGATGATCTTGATAAAACTGTTACAGATGGTAATGGTAATGAAATAGGAGTTATAACAGGGTTAAATCTTAGTGATTGTAATATACATGAAGTTGTTACAGAAGATGATTATTCATGTATTCCATTTATTTTAGCAACAAAATAATTTAAAAATTATTATAGGGATATGAGTCTTTCATATCCCTATAATATTTAAATAAAATTTAGTGAAAGTGAAAATTCCGATATTGATATATTATTATAAATTATTTTAATTTTCTTTAACTTTTTCAATTTTAAATAGCATTAATGCATTTTTAAATATTTTATTTTTTATTATTTTTAAAAAATAAGTACAAAAATTATCAAAACCTTTTATATAATCATTCTTCTATATAAATTTATATTTATAAAAATTAGAAATTTCTTTTAAATATAACTATCCAAATTGATATTTTATATTATCATTTAAATTAGAAATTAAATCATTAATCGCTTTATATAACTATTGATAATCTTGTAATGATGATGATATTTTTGATATATTATTTAATAATTGTTTATCCTAAATATCTATATCATTTATATTTTGTTTTATATCATTATGTATATTTTCTAATCTTGCAAATATTTCACTTTTATTTAATAAATAACTAAATTTCTTAAAAAATAATAGAATATTATTACAAGTTATTAACTAATTCTATTGTTTATATGATAATTTATTTTTATCATTAAATAATGATATATTAATTAAATTTAAATTATTCATATGTTTAATATCATAATTTATTTCATCATTTGCTTTTTTTGACATAAACATATAATAAATATGTTTTAATTCATGTCTTATAACATTAAATATCATATTAAATGATTTTATTAAATATGGATTAATAATAATTACAATAGAACATATATCTATTTTATTATTTTTTACATTATATGGAAATGATATTTGATTATCAAAATTTATAGTATAATTTGTTTCTTTATTTGTTATAATATCTTTATCTTTTGATAAAACAAATGAATCTATAATACCGGTATCAGTAAAATCATCATCTAATTGTATATAAATATTACATATATTTAACCAAGATGAATTATTAAACTATATAGTATATTTTTTATATAATTTTCCTTCATATATATCTTTTATTTCTGAATCATATTGTATATTATCATTATGATAAACTTCATAAAAAATTGTTAATGATATATCTTTAATATCATTATTAAATTCATTATTATCATATTCAAATATTCCATATTTTTCTTGTAATAATTTAGTAAACTATGGATGCTTATATTTCTAATTTATTATCATTTTATTAAGTAATTTTTTAAATTATTTAGTGAAAACATATTTTTGATATAAATGTATAATTTTATTTTTATATTCTTCTCTCATAGTATTATATTGATAATTTAAAAGTTTTAACGCATTTGTTTTTGCTTCATTTAATGTAGTATATGCATAATGATTAGAAAATTGCCAAAATGGTAATGTAGATATAGAAAAAGTTTCATTTTTATAAATTGGTCCTTCATCAAGTTTATTAAATTTATAATTTTTTAAAACCAGAAATTTATAGCGAGACTCTAAAGTAAATGTATTTGTTAATTTTTTAGGTTCTGATATTCCAATATATTTTGCTTTATAAATTTCTTGTCCTCTTATAACATAATAAATATTATTTTCTTTTAATTTATTAAATCTAATTTTCATAAATTTCAAATATTAATTTTAATTATTATAAAAAATTATAATTAAAAAGTCTATTTTTAAAATTTAATTTTGTATTTAAAATAACAATTAAGAGATAAATTATTCTCCTATCATTATCTTCATAAACAGTTTTTAAATTATGAACAAATTTATAACCTAATTGTTTAGTTAATTGTTCTTTTATAAATAAAGGTGCTCTATCACAATATTTAAATAAAATCTGATGGAAGTAAAAATTCAGATATTGATATATTATTATAAATTATTTTTGGAATTATTTTATTAAATTTATTTAACATTTTTTCTTTTTTATTATTTAAAAATTTAATAACTTGATTATATGTATTAAAATTATTGTTTATTATATTATTTAAATAATTTATAATATTATTTTGAATATCTAAATCATTACAATTTATATATAAATCTATCCAATTTAAAACTTTTATATAATTTTTAAAAACTGATTTTGTTTTAATATAATTATATATTTCTTCAATAGAATTAAAATTATATTTTTCATTATTAATTTGTTTTACTAATTGTGCAATAAATGCATTCTGTTCTATTTTATTTGAAAAATATAATATATAATTTATTTGTTTTTTAATTTCATCATCTGTATATTTTGTTATTTTTAAATAATTATTTTTTAATAAAGAAGTCATTAAATTTTCTTTATTTTTAATTTGTCTATTATAATCTTCATATGCATGTTGTAATTCATGAACAATTATAGATATAACACTATTTTCATCATTTAATAATTTTTCTTTATTAATATGTAAAATTAAAGGATTAAATTTATTATTAATTATTTTAGAATTTTTTGTATCATATGCTGCTATAATAGTATTATTATACATAAATTTTATATTATCTATCCAATCATTATTTAAATTAAATTCTAAATTATCATTTAATATATTTTTATAAATTATATTTGCTATACTATCTGCATTTTTAAAAATTCCAAAATTTTCTAATAATTGATTTATATTTTTATAATAATTTAATTCTTCTAATAAATATAACCGTTTTTTCTTAAAATAATATTCAATAAACAAATGTGATTTAATATAATCCTTATATTTGGTTTTTAACATATGATTTAAATTATAATTTTTAATTTTAAATTTAAAATTAGAAAAAGTTTATTGTAATATTTAAAAATAAGATAAATAAATAAAGAAAAAAAACATTAAAATTATGATAAAAAGAAATAATAAAAGAGCTCTTTATGAGTCAATAATGAAAGATGTTGCTAAAACAGTAAAAAGACATCTTAATGAACGTAATATAACTTATAAGGGAGATATAAATACATTTCCTGAAATATTTCAATAGATTTATAATCATTTAAGTGAACTTATAGGAGAAACTTTAAATATTGATATAAATTGTAATTCTGTAGATATTATTCCTGAATTAAAATACACAGCAATAAGAAGAAGTGTTGGACATATTATAGAAGCATTTATATTATCTGAATTACAAGAATATGGATTTATTCAAACTAATAATGAAACATTTGATGCATATTTTAATGATGATGAACAAACATTATTAGAAATAAAAGCATATAATGGAAAAAAATCAAATATAACTTTTACAAAAGAACAATTAGAAAAAATAGATACATTAAAACCATATCTTATTTATGTTAATTATGAATATAATAATGGTGCTGTTACTATTAAAGAAATATTATTTGGTTCTTTTAATGATGTTATGAATAATAAAGGTTCTATAGGTAGATCCGGTGGTGGAAGAACAAGAAATATGGTATCAATTAGAAAATAAATCATAAAAATAATATATGAATATAGGGATATGAGTTTTTCATATCCCTATAATATTTAAAATGAAATGTTTTTATATATAGATAAACATAATGGATCTATGTTTTCATATGTAAATATTCCTCCCTATGATTTTGGATCATCAAAAAATTTATACATTGTTGATTTATCATTCTCTACATAACTTCCTCTTGTTTTTAAATCTATTTTTAAAATAATCCAATCTTTTATCATAGTATTTTCAGATAAATTTTTACATAATGTTTCTAATGAATTTTCTTGATATTTTAAATAAAAATAAACTCTATCAGGATAATCATCTAATCTATAATTATTATGTTTTGGAATTAAACCTTTCTTTTTTATTTTATCATAATTTTTAAATGGTGTTATATGATATAATATTCCATCATTATTATTTGAATCATAAACAACATCTGTTATATCTATTATAAATTTAGGTTGAATAACAATAGTTATAATATCTCCTACTTCTTTTTTACCAGATATAAAATAACCTAAATTATTAATTAATTTTTCTAATTCTTCATATGCAGTTTTTCCATATTCTAAATTATAATAATTTTCTTTATTAATGTAAAAATCTATAATTGGTGTTTTATTATTATCTAAAGGATTATATATTATTCTTATATCATGAATAAATCCTTCAGCATTATTTTTTAAAATATTTTTACATTTATTAGGTTCTGCAGATAATATTAACCCTTCATAAAGATATTTTTGTTCACATTTTTTTAAATATAATTTATTATATATTGAATCAAATATGTTATATTTTATTTGATTATAATTTAATTCTCCACGCCACCAATTCTTTTTTGTATCTGATTCAAATAATTTTGTTTTCCAATTAAAATTTCCTAAATCTAATTTATATATTTTCTCACCTATTTCTTTATCTGACATTTACATTAAGATTTAAATTTAATTATTTATTTTATTATAATAAATAATTTAAGAAAAAATTATAAAAGACTTTATAAGTCAATAATGAGAGAAGTATCTAAAAACAGTTTAGAAGTAGCTTAATTTATTATAAATATTTATTTTTAAGACTAATTTTAATAAAATTTTTATAATTATAAATAATAGGTATAATTTAACGTATATAAATTAACCAAGAAAATGAAATAATTTTTTGATTATGTTTAAATAGTTTTTATCAGATTACCAATTATATTTAAATTATATAAAATATAAATTAAATGAAAATATAAATCCATAGTTATTATTTAATTTTAAATATAATAGAAAATATTATCATTATGATATTTCCAGAAGTTCTTCATATAATAAACATATTAATTTATATGAAAATTATATAATTAATAAATATGGTCCAAAAAATTTAAATTGGAATTATTATAATTTTATTAATGAATCATTAATAAAAACATATGAATATGATAAATTGATTAATAAAATTTTATCATTATTAATTGATTATAAAAATAATGTTGATTATCAATATGATTGTGATAATTTTCAAAATTCAAATACAAAAATAATATAGTTTATATTTTTAGAAGATATATTTAATAATATAGAAAATAAGTTAAATAATATAATAAATTTTTATGGTTTTTTTATATCTTAGACAATAAAAGAAGATAATAATGTTTACATACAAATTGAACCAAAATATATAGAAGAAGCTACAGATTTTATTTATAATGAATGTAAAGGAATTCTTTATCATATAACTATTGAAAATTTATATAATAAAATTAAAAATAATGGTTTAATTCCAAAATCATTAAATAAAAAAAGTTATCATCCAGAACGTATATATTTTTATTTTTCTGAAAATAATATATCATTATAGCAATTTAAAATACAAGCAAATAATTTATTTAAAAATTATAAAGGACAGTATTTATCATATTTAAATAATTATATAATAGATAATAAATTAAATGTTTTGATTTTAAAAATAAATTTAAATAAATATAAGCTATTAACATATTTGAATAATAGAGAATCTGAAAAATTACATTATAGATTCTTTTATGATCCTAATCATCCCCAAGCAGTATTTACATATGATTCTATACATCCTGCATGTGTAGATATATTATACGATTTTCAAATATAAAAATTTTTTATATAAATTATAAAATCATATATTTTATCTGTTATTAATGTATAAATAATAAATCCTGAAATTTAAAAATATTCCAGGATTTATTATTTATTAATTTGTTTTATAATAATTACCTATTTTAATTTCTATAAAAGCATTATCTTTATTAAGTTTTTCTAAATCATTTATAAGATTATCTATATTATCAAATGGACTTGCAGTTATAAATTCCCAACCGATTTCTAAACTTGATTTAAAACTATTATAAATTTTTTTCATATTATTTTTTTCATCAAGTTCCATAAAAGCAGCATATTTATCCATTATATCAAATGCTTTAGATGCTAACTAAGAATGATTTATATCTGCAGCTGGATTATTATAACAATTTTCAGAATTATTATCAGAAAAATGATATGTTACTAAAATATGGTTATCATTATTTTCTGATTCATTTATTGTTTTCTTTACAATTTTTGCGACATCTCTCATTATTGATTCATAAAGAGCTCTTTTATTATTTCTCATTATATTATAAAAATTATTTTTTATATTTATTTAATTTCCTGAATTGGGAAATAATAACTTATAAACTTTATCACAAAATTGACATGTTAAAAGATTCTTAAATTCTTCACCTTTAAATAATGGTTTTGTTGCAGATATTATTTCTAATTTATGTTCATAATCATTAATAGAATCTATTTGTATATAAAAATCATGTTTAGAAAATTGATAATGCAAATAATAATTATAATTTGGTTTTTGTGTTTTATCTTTTACTTCCACGTATTCAACTCTTCTATCTGCATTATAATAATAACCTGCAGAAATAACATCATCCCAATTTACATTATCATACTTTTCATCATAATCACAAATTTTAATTAATTGTTGTTCTGGAATACGTTGTTTAATTACATCTTTTAAATTTTTTTCATATAAATCTAAAATTTGCGTTAATTTCATTGTAAATATATTTTTTCTCTTATAAAATTTATTTCGAGGATTTGCATAATAATTATTAGTTATATACTCATTTTCTCTTCTATTATAATTTAAAGACCTGATATAATAAGAATAACAAATATCTTCAATCATATCATCTGTTACTTTTTCATTCTTTAAATTTTCTTTATATTCTTCTGGAGTTTTCATCTTAAATTAAATTTTTATAAATTTACTTATTTTATAACTATATTTATAAAAGTTTAAATATAAATAATGAAATTAAATATATTTTTATGTATCATAAATATATAGAAGAAGCATTAGGTTCTATTCAATATAAAAATAAAAATCTAAATAAATTATTAACAGATATTGTAAATGATATTTTTAACCATGATAATAATCTATCATATGAATTAATTTATGATAATATAAATAAAAATTATAATATAGATTGGATTAAAAAATTAATAATAATTATTAAAAATAATGTTTTTTCATCAAATGAAGCTATTGCTTTAATAGATGATGATAAATCTACAATTTATAATAAAACAAATAAAACAATAGAATTAGGAACAATAATAGTTATTAATCCATTATAGCAATATATATTGAAATCTAATATAGCTCATGAATTGAATCATTATTTAAAATATTTAAATATAAATGTTAATGATAAACATGTTAATGATAATGATTTAAATTATATATCATCTATTAAATATATGAAAATTAATTTTAAAAAAGAGTATAAAATTATTAAAAATTATATATTAAATTTTGATAAATCTAATTTTTTATATTTAGGAAAATTAAAATCATTTTATTTAGAAACTATTTATTATATGAATAAATCTGAATTAAATGCACATATGGAAAATTTATATGGAGAAATTTTAAAAAATAAATAGTCAAAATCAGATAAATTAGAAAATATATCAGATACATATTTAATATATAAATACATTCAAGAATTATTAAATTTTTTAATTGATGATAATGTAAATAATGATTTTAAATAGTTTATATAGAAAACAATAAAACCGATATTTGATAATACAATAGGCACAAATATATCATTTAGGAAAGTTATTTTACGATTAATAAATAGAAATAAAACATTTATAAATAAAGCAAATAAATTAAATAAGTTTTCTATAATTTTACAATTATTATAAGTTTTATAAACTTATTTATAATTATAAACACTCAATTGAGATTTGTCTGAGAAAACTCTAGAAAACTATAGATTATTTTCTATAGAAAGCCTATATTTAAGTTTAGACTTTTTGAAAAAATCATATAATTCTTTTAAAGACTTAAATTTATCAATCTATATATTAAATTCTTCCAACGACTTAATATATAAATCCTTAAATAAATTCAAATCAGGAAAAACTATATTCTTTTTTATCTCTTTAACTTTTATTATATATTGATTATAAAACTCATATCCTCTACGACTAATTTCAATAGATGCCTATATTGGATCAGGATAGTTAAATTTTCTAAATAAAAAATTACCTATAAAACTACTATATTCAGGTTTAACCTATATAAATTTAATTCCAAATATATTACATCTCTTACTCAAATTATTAAATAATTTATTCCTACACCAATTATTATTAACTAATTTATTATATCTCTTACCTTTATTTGTATCTTGAGATTTTATATACAAATTTTCAATAGAAAATATTTGACATTTATAATAAATAGCTTTATTAATTAAGTTTTTACTTATCTATAATGTTTCATAATTTCTTTTATTTGATATATAAATATGTTCTTTACTTTCTGAACTAAAACCTTTATTCTTTAGTGAATTATCATAATTATTTAACTATTTTATAGATATAACACCTGATTTAATTATATTGAAATCAGATTCTGATTTCCAATCAATTATAGACCAACCTATATAATTTGGATTCATATCTATACTCATAATACGATTTGTTATAATATGATTTTGAAAATTAGATATATCTGTTTCTTCAAAACATATATAAATATATTCCAAATCTAATTTATAAGTGATTTTAATTTGGTGTTGTTCTTGTTTTAAATATAATTTCTTTAATAGATTTAATCTATTTCCTATACCTATTAATTCTAAATTTATTTTTATATTTCTATTTGGTTTAAATGTTATATTATTTAAATTTTGTTCTATATGGAATTTTCTGTTAGCTTTTACAGATTTATTAACTATTTCACCTATTGAATATAATGGGCTTAATCTCTTTAATTTATATTCTTCTTTACTTATCAAACATTTTAACCTCTAAAAATAATTCTTCTTACCTCCAAATATAACTTTAGATTTATTAGGTATATCATAGAAACAACATTGAATAAACCAAGAATCTAAAAGATTTAAATTATTAAGTGATTTAATATTTTGTTTTATTTGTTTCTAAGATAATCCTTCCTATATTCTGTTATATACATAGTGTTGACAAGAACTATATTGTCTTATATAATTCTTGATTAAAATTAATGAATTATCATCTGTCTTATATTTAATTTTCAACACCTACATATAATTTTTGTAAACTTTATAATATTTATCTTAATTTATTTATCTAATTTTCTAATTTTTTTAATTCATTTCTTCTATTAGAATATAATTTAGTTGAATAATGATGAATAATAGAAATTAAATCTTCTACTAATTCAAATTTATAATCTTTATTTGTTTGTTCATTATTATCAAGTATTATAATATTTGTGTTATGATTAGCAAACATATTTTTAAAATAATCAAATCCAAAACGTGTTAATCTATCTTTATATGTTATATAAATATTTTTAATTTGATTATTATCTACATCTTTAATTAATCTTGATAATTCTTTTCGATTTTCATTTAATCCTGATGCAATTTCAAAATAAATATCATCTACATTTATACCTTTAGATAACATATATGATTTAATTAATTCAATTTGATTATCTAATGATTGTTTTTGATTTGTACAAGAAACACGAGCATATATAACATTTTTTCTTGTATCTATATTATCTGTCTATAATATAATATCATTTGTTTTTGAATCAATATCATATAATATTTTATGAGGAGAAAACTATTTATACTTTATTTTATTCTAATCTTTCCATAATTTTAATGTCTAACCAGAAATCTAAAAATATTTTTTAGCTTCTTTCGCTGAAACATATTTCATAATAAAAATAAACTTTTTATTATTTATTTTATAAAATATATAAAAATGATAAAAATTATAATTTAAAAATTATATTTTAGTTTATGAATAATTTAAATATTGATTCTTATATTTTACAATTTGATGGTGATTTTTATATGACAGATAAATTACCAAAAAATAAATATGAAAAACAATTAATTAAAGAAAATAATAATATAGATAATATTTATTATATTGTTTTTCATGATTATGATTTATTAAATAAATTAACTAATTATATTCATCATATAATATTAGGGGAAACAATAAATCATATAGATTATTTTGATAAGTTATTAAATAATGAATTATTAGATGTTTTTTATTATTCTGAAACTAGATTTAATCAATTAATAAATAATAAAAATATTTTATATGAAAATAGATATGATATTTTAAATAATTTTTTAAAAAATAAAAAAGAGAATAGTTAAAAAATTACTATTCTCTTTTTTAAATTTAAAAATCTTCATCATATTCATCATCTTCATCATTTTGTAATGAATCAAAATATTCTATATTTGGATTTTCATTATCTGTTAAATAATTATAAATAGATTCTAATTGTTCATCATCTAACATATCTATATAAAATACTGATTCTAAATCTTGACCTTTATTATTTATAAATGAATACATAATTTCATCATATTCATCACCATTAATATCTTGCATATCTGAGTATGCATAAATACCTGTTACTTCTTTACCATCTATAAATAATGGTTCACCTAATATTTCTTTTAAATCTTCTGATGTTAATTCTCCATAATTATATAATGCATCAAAAAACATGTCATCATCAATTTCTTGATAATCATCAGATTCATTAAGTTTTTTCTTTAATGATTTACTGATGTCTCTCATTATAGATTCATAAAGTTTATTATTCATATTCATTTTATTTTTCTTTTTTATATTTATTTAATTTTTCTTTTTATATTTATTTAATTTTGAATTTCAAGTTTACCATTATTATATAAAACCCAAGAATTACGACTGTCTAACATAGCATAATTATTATCATAATCTATATAA
>Ga0247611_10008972_pt1 | contig 12171 bp, 8 predicted proteins | sample 177DNAGHGhighgp2_FD_192422 | JGI IMG/M metagenome (GOLD analysis project Ga0247611, IMG submission 192422) | Sheep rumen microbial communities from Palmerston North, Manawatu-Wanganui, New Zealand - 1770 DNA GHGhigh gp2 | ecosystem: Host-associated > Mammals > Digestive system > Stomach > Rumen ... | reverse complement strand
TATGACGAAGGAAATGTCGCATGACAAAGCCCGCCATACGATCCTGCCGCTTAGTAAGTTCGGGTTGATGCAGATTACGCGCCAGCGTGTCCGTCCGGCGGTGGAAGTGGATGTGCAGGAGAAGTGTCCTTTCTGCGACGGAACTGGGACGATAAAATCGAGCTTGGTCGTGGTGGACGAAATAGAGTCCAACCTGCGTTATCTGATGTCCTCGCAGAATGAAAAGAAACTTACCATCATCACCCATCCATACGTATATGCCTATCTTACTAAGGGTCTGAACAGTATCCGTCGCCGATGGATGCTGAAATATAAATTGCGCCTCACCTTTAAGCCATCGGAATCGTATGGTTTGTTGGAGTATAAATTCTTCAATGCGTCGGGTGATGAGATTTCGATGTAGGCAATTGTTGCCGATGCTGATATTCCTTGCGCTAGTGTTGTGCCCTGGAGCTGCAACCCATGCGCAGGGGATAGATGTGTCGAAGTACCAGGGCACTATTAATTGGAAGAAGGTGGCCAAGAGTAAGAAGGTGAAGTTTGTGTACGTTAGAGCCACGGAGGGGACATCAATAAAAGACCCCCGGTACAGAGCCAACATTGATTCGGCGAGAAAGCATAGTATTTACGTGGGGAGTTATCATGTCTATAGTAGCAAGACTACGGCATACCAGCAGTTTGCTAATTTTAAGTCGGTGGTTTCTAAGAAGAAGCAAGACCTGATACCCGTTTTGGACATAGAAGGCCACCACAGCGGCAACCTGTATATGGCTCGGGTGGACAAACTGCTGGAACTGATGGAGAAAGAATATGGGGTGAAGCCCATGATTTACACTAGTGAGAAGGTCTACTTGGAGCATTTTTCGGGGAAACGGTATCGTTCTTACCATATCTTTGTGGCCAAATACAAGGGTTCCCCGGTCATTCGTTATACCCTATGGCAGCATAGCAAGACTGGCAGAATCAGCGGTATTTCCGGAGATGTGGACCTGGACAAATTCCATAAGAAACACAGCCTTTACGACATTCTACTGCCGAAACACCGCAAGAAGAAGGTTGCGCCCAAGCCAGCCGCAGCCAAGACTGACAGTACGGCGAAGTCGGACACAAGTTCCAAGTTGACGGCAGCGTAATAATCGACGTCAATACGGAATTATAGAAATCTCATTTGTGGCATCGGAATGGCTCTTTGCTGGCAAAGGCGAAAGGCCGATGGCTGCCTTTGGCGGTGTTGATGGGGAAAACCCTTTCGTAAATGGAAATAAGCGCCTGGTGGAATGGCCTGGCGAGGGCAGGGAATAGTCAGCCCCACAATGTGATGCACGAACTCCATAGTCTTCCTTGGGGTTGGCTTGATTTTTTTTAGTCACAGGAGTTGCAAAAATAGTTTATTACTAAGGTTTGACAAACTGTTTTGCTCTGTTTCTATAATCGCATACGCTTTTGGCAAGGCAGGGATCAGTTTTTTGCGGATTGCTACGGTTTGAAAGGCCCAAAAGCGAATAACCCATGGCATCACCCTGGGTATTGGCGGCATACACCATATACCCAAGGCATTGCCTTGGAGTACAGTGATTTTAGTCTTTCAAGCTGTTTTTTACGTTCGTTCTATCATAAGCGGATTTATACCCGAATTTACTTGTCAAACTTTAGTTTATTATATTTTTATTATCAAAAACTTCGCTATTTGCAAAAAAATCATTATCTTTGCAAGTTCTAAATAATATGCGGTCGACTTGTTCCCTAGGAGGGTGAAGTTGATGCAATTGTCTAAATATTAAGAAATTATTGATAATAAAAAGATAGATATGCGAAAAAGTAAAGTAGGTCTCGATTTTGAAAAAGTTGAGCATGCGCGTGGCGTGGCAAAGAAAATTGCTGGTCAAGTGCAGGATTTTGTTGAAGGCTATACCACGGTAGCTGTCGAACGTACTATCTGCCGTCTGCTTGGCATCGATGGTATTGACGAGAACGAGGTTCCGCTGCCCAACGTGGTTGTCGACGAGTTGAAAAGCAAGGGCGTCCTTGGACAGGGAGTCTGCTTCTTCATCGGCAATGCCATCCTTGAAACCGGCAAAAACCCCCAGCAGATTGCCGAAGCGATAACCGCCGGAAAACTGGATATTACCCAGTTGCCCGTACACCATCCCGAGGAGATTAAGAAAGCGCTGCAGCCTTTTATTGACGAAAGTGTCTCCCGCATCCGCACCCGCCGTCAACGCCGCGAACACTATATAGAGACAATCGGTGAAGGCTCCAAGCCTTACCTCTATATCATCGTGGCCACGGGTAACATTTACGAAGACGTGGTGCAGGCCCAGGCCGGTGCACGACAAGGTGCCGACATTATCGCCGTCATCCGCACCACGGGTCAGAGCCTACTGGACTATGTGCCATACGGTGCCACCACAGAGGGCTTCGGCGGCACTTTCGCCACCCAGGAGAACTTCCGCATCATGCGCAAGGCGCTGGACGAGGTGGGCGAAGAGGTGGGTCGATATATCCGCCTCTGCAACTACTGCTCTGGCCTCTGCATGCCCGAGATAGCCGCCATGGGTGCCCTCGAGGGTTTGGACGTGATGCTTAACGATGCTCTCTACGGCATACTTTTCCGCGACATCAATATGCAGCGTACCCTGATTGACCAGTATTTCAGCCGTATCATCAATGGCTTTGCCGGAGTTATCATCAACACGGGTGAGGATAACTACCTTACCACTGCTGACGCCTATGAGCAGGCCCACACCGTGCTGGCTTCCGACTTTATCAACGAGCAGTTGGCTTTTGCCGCCGGCCTGCCCGAGGAGCAGATGGGCCTTGGACATGCCTTCGAGATGGATCCGATGCTCACCAACGGCTTCCTTTACGAACTGGCCCAGGCTCAGATGCTGCGCGAGATTTTCCCCAATGCTCCGTTGAAATACATGCCTCCCACTAAATTCATGACGGGCAATATCTTCCGCGGACATATCCAAGATGCCCTTTTCAACATCATTGGCCAGTGGACCCATCAGGGCCTGCAGCTGCTGGGTATGCCCACCGAGGCTATCCATACTCCGTTCATGAGTGACCGTTACCTATCCATCGAGAACGCCAAATATATTTTCAACAACATGAAAGATATTGGAGAGGAGGTCGAGTTTAAAGAGAACGGTATCATTCGCAAACGTGCCCAAGAGGTGCTTTCCAACGCCACAGAGCTTCTCGAAAAGATGGAGACCGAAGGCCTCTTTAGTGCGCTTGAGAAAGGTATCTTTGGCGATGTGAAACGACCCAAGAATGGCGGCAAGGGCTTGAGCGGTGTCACCTTGAAGGCAGATAACTACTTCAACCCCTTTGTCGAAATCATGAAAGGCAAGAAATAAAATAATTTTATAAGTTCAGGAGTCTTCGGGGCATCCGCCTTGGGACTCTATCAACATAAAAAGACATAATACTATGAGCGAAGGATTATATTCAATGGAGGCTAAGGATTTCGACAAAACCTTAGATCTTACTAAAATAAAACCCTATGGCGATACCATGAACGATGGTAAAGTCCAGTTAAGTTTCACCCTGCCTGTGCCGGAGGGCGACGAGGCCACCGAAGCTGCCAAACAGCTGCTAAAGAAAATGGGTTTTGAGAACCCATTGGTGGTCTACACCCACGAACTGACCAAGGGCTTCACCTTCTTCAACTGCTACGGTAGCCTTACCCACACGGTTGACTACACTTCAATCCATGTGCCCAAAGTGGAGTCCAACAAAATGGACATGCATGAATGCGACGAGTATATCCGCGAACACATCGGCCGTAAGATTGTCATTGTCGGAGCCAGTACCGGCACCGACGCCCATACGGTTGGCATTGATGCCATTATGAATATGAAGGGTTATGCAGGTCACTATGGTCTGGAGCGTTACGACATGATAGATGCCTACAACTTAGGCAGCCAGGTGCTCAACGAGGACTTTATTGCCAAAGGCATCGAGCTGCATGCCGACGCCCTTATCGTCAGCCAGACGGTTACCCAGAAGGATGTCCATATCAAAAACCTTACCGAGTTGGTAGAGATGCTCGAGGCTGAAGGCTTGCGCGACAAAATCATCCTTATCTGTGGCGGCCCCCGTATCAGCCATGAACTGGCCAAAGAGCTGGGCTACGATGCCGGTTTCGGCATGAACACCTATGCTGACGACGAGGCTTCCTATATAGCCGAGGAGATGGTCAAGCGCGGTGTGCAGAACTTTGGCCTGTAGCCAAAATGAGAATAATGTAAAACAACTTATAAATAATATTAACTATGGAAAAAAGCGAAATTAAACCCTTTATCGCCCGTCGTGCTGCCAAAGAGCTCAAAGACGGTGATGTTGTCAATCTCGGTATCGGTCTGCCTACCTTGATCCCCAATTTCCTTCCTGCCGATGTGCACGTCATCCTCCAGTCGGAGAACGGCATGCTTGGAATGGGTCCAACCCCCGAAGAGGGCAAAGAGGATCCTTGGCTGATTAACGCCGGTGGCGGCTACATCACCTACACTCCCGGTTCCAGCACTTTCGACAGCGCTACCTCCTTCGGCATTATCCGCGGCGGCCACGTTAATGTGTCCGTTTTGGGCGCCATGCAGGTTGATGAGCAGGGCGACCTCGCCAACTGGATGATTCCTGGCAAGAAGACCCCGGGTATGGGTGGTGCCATGGACCTGCTGGTGGGTGCCAAGAAGGTCATCCTGGCCATGGAACACACTGCTAAAGGCAATCCCAAGATTCTGAAAAAATGCACCCTTCCCCTGACCGCCAAAGGCCAAGTGAATATGATTATCACCGAGATGGGTGTTATGGAAATCACTCCTAAGGGCATAGTCCTGAAGGAAATCAATCCTGAGTTCACCGTCGAGCAGGTGCAGGCAGCCACCGAGGCAACCCTCATCATCGACCCTGACCTGAAGGAAATGAAGTAGTCATACCTCACAAACTAACGATAACATGAAAAAATTAGTCTTTTTATTGGTAGCAGTTGTCAGCCTCATGGCAGCCCAGGCCCAGCAACACGTCGAGTTCAAGTGGCATCGAATGTATGGAGTCGCAGGTTACGAGTTCTCCTCGAATATCAACGCGATACATTTCGACCTCGACGAAGGCGCCAATCTGGAGTATGGCACCAAGGCCACCATGCATGGCATCTATGCCATTTGCGGATGGCAAATCCGTAAGGAGTCCGGCATCGGCCTCGGTGTCGAATTCTTGAAAGATTTTGCCGGCGGCCTCACCCAACTGCCCGTCTTTGTGGAAGTGCGCAGCCACTATCTCCGCAGCCAGCTCACCCCCTACACATCGGCTTACGTGGGCTATTCCATCCCCTTAGGGTTCTACGGTACAGGCGCTGCCTACACCAAGATTGAGGCCGGCGGCCCCACTTTCGGCCTCAACGTAGGTGGTCGTTACGCCTTCAACCGCAAGATGGGTATCAGCGCATTCATTGGTTATCAGCTGATTACTTTGCGCAAAGTAGGCCTTTATGCCGACGGCGTACTCCATATCACCCAGCCCGTCACCATGCACAACTTTAAGGCTGGCCTAGGCTTCAACTTCTAGCTCACATGAAGAGACTTTCACTGCCCATCTTCTTGCTGCTGTGCCTCAATGTGCTTCAGGCACAGCAGCCGGAGGGCATTGACAATTTGCGCATGGCCCCACGGGCAAATGTGGTGTCATACGACGACGAGAATGCCATAGAACATCTCCGCTACGACGATTCCCCCTATCTCCTTTCGCTCGACCAAGACTGGCAACGCACCACTGCCGACGGCCGTATGGTGCTGACCCAGAGCTACGAATTCCCAAAAGAATGGAAAGCCTTCCGCATTTTTTTCCGTATGCAGATGCCGGCAGGCTATGGGCTATACAATGGTGAGCAGCTGATAGGAGTGAGCCACAGTAGCGCCGCCGTAGCCGAGTTCGACATTAGCGACCAAGTCCGCTTTGGGCGCACTGCCCAACTCTCCATTCGTTTCGTAGGCGACGACGGAGCACTGCTGGAAAGCGGCAATCCTTCCCTGCCCAACGTCCAAGTCTGTGCGCTGCTGCTCAAGCCCTTGCAGAATGTCCAGGACTACACGGTCCTCACCAGCTATGACCCTCAATCCCAGCAGGGAACCTACACCATCGAGGCCGACCTGTACAACTACCGCAAGAAAGGCAAATGCTACTTCGAGGTAGAAATCTGGGACTCCCGTGGCCGGCAGGTCGACAAACTGGGCAAATGGTGTTTTTTCGACAAACGCAGTGAAAATACTCAGACCATCACCTCAACCATTCCTAGCGTCCTGCCCTGGAATGCCGAGGTTCCTCGACTTTACACCGCTGTCATCCGCCTCTACGACGACGGAATGCAGCTGCAGGACATCGTAGGTACCCGCTTTGGCTTCCGCTCAATGGGTGAGCGCAATGCTTTGGTACTCAACGGAAAACAAATCACCCTCAAAGGCGTAGCCCTCAATGTGGCTAACCTCGATACCCCCGAAGCGCTAAAGCAACTTCGCAACCAGATGGTGCAGATGAAGACCAACAACATCAATGCCATCCGCGTCAATGCCACTACGTCCGCCTCTGAAAAAATCTTCGAACTCTGTGACGAACTGGGTTTTTATGTGGTGTGCGAAGCCCCGCTCTTTCCCGCCTCCTCCATGGGCCATGCCGTGGCCGCCGACAACGAGTTCAGCGAACTTTTTGCCGACCGTATGCGCGCCCTCTATGGGCAGTACAAAAACCACCCCTCCATCATCGCATGGTCTTTAGGCGAATGCCCCGACAACGGCATCTGCATGCAGACTGCCTACCATACCCTCAAGCGGTTAGACAGCCAACGACCAATTCTTTACGCCGGTGCGCAATACAGCGACAACACCGACCTCATCGCCCCTTTCAACTGCACCACAGAACTTATCAGCCAGTTTCTTTCCAAAAATCAGTCCCGTGCCTTGGTGATGAACTCCTTCGGCAGCGCCGTAGGCAACAATTTCGGCGGCATTCAGCCTCTCTGGCAACGGGTTCTCGACCATGCTAAGGTGCAGGGCGGTTTTTATAATGTGCAAGACTGGAAAGCCCTTGCCGCCAAACCCTATCTGGCCGAGTTAAAACAACTCTACCGACCCATCGACGTGCAGCTCACCTCTACCAGTTCTGACGCTGCCGAATTCGTCGTCACCAACCTCAGCGACTTCCGTCCTCTCTCCGACTATAGCCTGGAGTACGTCATCTGCTCCAACCTCAAGTCCAACGTCGTCTCGGGCGACGTGGCCCTTGCCCTCAAACCCGGCGAAAGCAAAGACTTCAAACTCAAAGTGCCCAAGCTGCTTCTCTATGCAGGCGAAGAGCTCTACATCAAGTTCACGCTCCGTCAGCGGGGCAACACCGCCTCCGTGCCTAAGAACACAGTGCTCTATGTGGCTCAGTTCCCCCTCCCTGCCGACCACATGCCCCAGCAGCCCTACACCAACGCCGACGGCACCCCCTTCCATATCGAAAAAGACACTGCCCATCAGGTCAGTATTATTAATAATAATGTTACAATAATATTTAACGACAGCACAGGGCTTCTCTCCGCATTCAGCTACCGAGGCAACGACCTGCTCCGCCAGGCCCCTCAGCTCAGTTTCATGCGCGCCCCCTCGCCCAACGACAGCCAGGACCCCAACGGTGTCAAGCAGTGGCTCCGCTATGGCTTCGGACAGATGGAGCGCGAGGTGGTGGCCACCAACTGCCGTCAGATCGACCCCCATACCGTCGGCCTCGATGTGATGTTCCGCTATAGCTCACCCCGTTTCGGTGTCCTTTTCGATGTCCGCCAGGCCTACCTCATCCTCGCCTCCGGCGATGTGCTCATCAGCAACGACATCACCGTCTCCGAGCAAATCAAGGCCGTGGCCAAAGTCGGCATGCAGCTCGGGCTCTCACCCGCCCTCACCACCGCCGAATGGCTTGGCCGCAATATCGAGAGCTATGTCGACCGCCATGCGGCCGGATTGATAGCCCAGCAGAACCTGCCCATTGGCGAATTGGGCCACACCTCCTATCGGCTCCCGCAGCACAGCGGCAACTATGCCGAAACCCGTTGGGCCGCTTTCCGCAACGAGCAAGTGGGTCTCTATGTCGACCTCATCGACACCCTCTTCAACTTCTCCATATCTGCCTTTGACGAAGAGGAACTTCACGACCAAGCCCAAGGCGCCGAGCCCAAACCACTCGACTACTGGGCGCTCAACGTCGATTACCGCATGACCGGCGTGGGCAGTGCCATGGCTGGCCTCAACCTCACCGACCGCGACCTGGTCAAAGACCATAAATATCACTTCACCCTCCATCTGCGTCCCTTCGACTGCAGCGAGTACAATGCCCAGGACTTCCGGCGCATTGTCTATCCCAAGGTGGTTTCCAACATTGTCGAACTGCCCGTCATCAGCAAGAGCCGCGACCGCTTCGACGGCCCCATGCAGATTGCCATCACCTGTCCCACTCCCAAGACCGAAATCCGCTACACCCTCGACGGCACCGTCCCCACCGAAAAATCAACCCTCTACACCAAGCCCTTCACCGTGCAAAACAGCGTGGTAGTCAAGGCACGTGCCTTTAAGAAAGGCGAGGCTCCTTCATTTGTGGCCACCGAGCAATTCTCCTTCGACTATGTGGTTTCCTGCACCTTCTCGCGCAAGCCCAACACCCCCTATAACAAAAATGCCGCCCGTGCTCTTATCGACGACGAGTTGGGCGACGTCAACGACCTCAGCCGCGGTTGGCTGGGCTTCTCCGGCCACGACGTGCAGGTCGACCTCGAGTTGGGCAAAGTCATCCACATCCGCAGCGTCACCCTCCGTTTCGCCCACGTGCCCGACGCCTGGGTCTTCGCCCCTGCCGCTGTCATGGTGGCCGTCTCCTCCGACGGCAAAGAGTTCACCGACTATATCCCAGCCTCCATCGCCTACGATGCCTCCCTCGAAGAGATGAACACCACCCAGCTGCAAGTTCTCGACATCCCCGTCAACCGCGACCAAGTGCGTTTCGTGCGCATCCTGGCCAAACCCATCGACCGCATTCCCCAGTGGCACCGTGCCAAAGGCCTCAAGCCCTGGATAATGATGGACGAAATAGAAATCAACGAAACAATTGTAAAGTAACAACCCATTCCCGAAGAGATGAAATTCCTAATCCTGCCCCTCCTGCTTCTTGCCGTTCTGGCAACCTCCTGCAAAGTAGAATTCAGCCCCAATGCCCCATGGAAGGACATTCCCAGCGTCTATTGTGTCATCGACATCCAAGAGGACACCGTCTGGGCGCGTGTCCAGCGCTGCTATCTGGGCAACGACAACCTATATTATTACGCCACCATAGCCGACTCCACCAACTATCAAGAGGGCGACATCCAAGTCCATCTCCTGGCATGGCGTGGCGTCACCAACCCCCTCAACCACAGCATCACCGCTACCGACCAACTGGTCGACCGCTGGCAGCTCACCTATACCGAAGTCCCCAGCCGCCCCGAAGGCAATTTCTCCTCCGGCTCCCAGCCCATGTACTACTGCGTCCCGGGTGCCGACAGGCTCCTTGCCGACTCCGCCTGCGTCTTCCAGCTCCTCGTCATCCGTACCGACTCTGGCGACACCCTCGCCTCCGCCCGCACCACCCTTGTCGGCTTACTCCCCCTTACCATCATGGGCCGCGAATATGTCGAAAACGTCATCACCGTTCCCAACAACGTCCGTGGCCGTCATTTCGGCTTCATCCCGGTTAACATCCAGAACGAAATCCGCTGGACCACCCTTCCCCGTGGCCGCCGCTATCAGCCCTCCGTCAGGTTCTATTATCGCAAAAACGGCGACACCCTCAGCATCGAAGTGCCCGGCGCCCCGCTCACCAATCAGTATAACTACAACACCCTCTCTTCCACCTCCATATCCCAAACCTCCTTCCTCTCCTACATCAAGCGGTCCCTTGCCGACAACACCGACTCCCTCTTCAACGTCAACTATGTCGACATCATCATATATGTCTGCAACGAAGACCTCAACGCCTACATCACCTCTCAAAACTCCCATGTCGTCGGCGGTCAGGAGTATCAGGCCTACACCAACGTCGAGGGCGGCATCGGCATCTTCGGTTCCCGCCGCACCCACATCCAGGTCAGCGTCCCCTGCGACTCCAACGGCCGTCCCGACTACCTCCCCGATCAGCTCAAACGCCTCGGCGTCGGCTTTTATGGCAATTTTGCCCAATAAGACCGCTAATCCGCTGTAATACAGTATAGAATCCCCCTAATGCAAAAAAACTTTACAGCAAATATATAAATATTAAAAAAATATTTGTAATTTTGCATTTCCATTCGAAAATATAAACTAACAATAAATCAATTAATTAGAACATAAAAATGAACATTTCCAGAGAAAATTTAGGAGATTTGGACCTTTGTATCAAGATTGAGATTGCCGAAAACGACTATGCCGAAAAGGTAACCAAACAACTGAAAGAATACCAGCACAAAGCCACCGTCCCCGGCTTCCGCAAGGGCATGGCTCCCATGGGTCTCATTCAGCGCATGTACAAACCCGCTGTCGTTGGCGACGCAGTCCAGGACCTCCTGAGTGAGTCTCTCTACAAATACATCGAAGACGAAAAACTCGAAATCGTCGGCTCCCCCCTCTCCAACGACGACAAAACCGGCTCCATCGATTTTGCCCATGCCACCGACTTCACCTTCTACTTCGACGCCGCCCTCGCTCCTCAGGTCAACATCGACTGGTCCACGGTCGACGCCAAACTCTGCTCCATCAAGCTCACCGCCAAAGATGTCGATGCCCAGGTTCAGGACATTCAGAACCGTTTCGGCAAATTCGACACCCCCGAGGTCATTGGTGAAGGCGACTACGTCTACGGCAAGGCCGTCGAACTCGACAAGGAGGGCAACGTGAAAGCCGAGGGCTGGAACTCCTTCGTTTCCTTCCCCCTCAGCGACATGAAAGACCCCGAAATCGCCTCCCTCTTCTACGGCAAAAAAGCCGAGGAAACCGTAGTCTTCAATGCGGCCAAGGCCTTCACCCCCTCTCAAATCGAGAAAAACTTCCGCATGGATAATGCCACCGCCAAGAAATTCAAGTCCGACATTCAAGTGACCATCAGCGGCAGCTCCCACATCTCTCCCGCCGAACTCAACGAAGAACTCTTCGAGAAAGTCTTCCCCGGCGAAGGCATCAACGACGTCGAAAAATTCCGCAAAGCCCTCTCCGCTCAAATCGAGAAGGCCAACGACGAGCAGTGCCAGCTCCTCTACGTCAGCCAGGTCCGCAAACAACTCCTCGACCATTTCGACGCCCCCATCCCCGAGGCCTTCCTCAAGCGCTGGATTCTCTCCCGCTCCGACAAGGACGTCACCGCCGAGTCCATCGAAAACGAGTGGGCCGACAAGTACCTCCCCTCGCTCAAATGGGAATTCCTCGACAGCGCCCTCAACAAAATTAAAAACATCGAACCCACCCAGAACGATATTGTCGACTACGTCAAAGACATTCTCCGCAAGAACGACACCCCCAAGGAAGGCGAAGACGACAAACAGGCCGACGAGCGCCTCGAACAGGCCGCCCGCACCATTGCCCAGGACCGCAAGAACGTCCAGCAGATTGTCGACAAACTGTATGTCGACAACACCTTCGCCCTCTTCAAAGAGCAGCTCAACCCCGAGGTAGAAAAAGTCACTGCCAAGGAATTCAACGAGCGCGCCAACGCCGACAAGGAACAATAATCCCTGTCCCTAAGTCCGATCTGATCAGGCATTTTGCCATCAGATAAATGAGCAATAGTTTTTCTTTGCGCCGAGTCCTCCTGGGGCTCGGCGTTTTTTTTCCAGGTGGGTTTCTATTTTTTTTCTAAGGTTTGGCAAGCTGTATCGCCCTAATTATAAGTCGGTAAGCAAAATTAATGTGCATATTGTTTAAACACGAATTACCATTAATAATCCATTAATTTAAAATGGCTCTAGTTTGATAAAAGACTGATTTTTAGCAGCCTCGAAGAGGCTAAATCTCAATAACCCCATACTAAGCGACCAACGGGAGCGCAGTGTGGGGATAGCGAAACCCCTACTACTCAGCGTGTCGAAGACACGCCACATTGAGAAATACGAGCAAGAATCAGTCATACTTTGTA
>Ga0247611_10008971_pt1 | contig 12173 bp, 7 predicted proteins | sample 177DNAGHGhighgp2_FD_192422 | JGI IMG/M metagenome (GOLD analysis project Ga0247611, IMG submission 192422) | Sheep rumen microbial communities from Palmerston North, Manawatu-Wanganui, New Zealand - 1770 DNA GHGhigh gp2 | ecosystem: Host-associated > Mammals > Digestive system > Stomach > Rumen ... | reverse complement strand
AAAATAGCAACACTTGCCGTAGAAGAATATTATCAGACAACGAAATTGCAATTGGCAAATGAATTGCCGACAATAGGTGCAGGTTTTTCTCCGGCTTTTGCAAAGATGCCTGGACAAACACGTTGGGATTGGTCTTTCGCTACACCTGCTTATGTTAATTATGAATTTGATATTTTCTTAAAAAACAGAGATAAAACTCGTGCTTCAAAAAAGAGATATGAGGCTTCCAAATTCGACGAAAGAGCTGCTTATATTGCTATAGCAGGTGCTGTGGGTACAACTTATCTCAATATTGTAAGACTTGATAAAATTATTGAACTTCAAAAGAAAATAGTAAACGTAAGACAGGATATATATAATTTGATGCTTGTAAGTAATCGTGAAGGTTTAATCTCGACATCAGATACGATAAAGGCAAATAAGGCACTTGTTGCAGGACAGCTTGAATTGACAGAATATCAAAAACAAAGAGAAAAATTACTTCATGCTTTAGCTGTTTTGATTGGTGAAAGTCCTGATAATATCAATAATCTTGCAATTACTCCTTATGAAAATATTAATTTTACCGGCGTAATTCCGGAAGAAATCGCCTCAGATATTATTATACAAAGACCGGATTTTTTGAGGGCTGAGACAATGGTTGAAAAAGCAGGAATTGATGTAAGAGTTGCAAGAAAAGAATTTTTACCTACAATAAACTTGACGGGTTTGGCTTTGTTCAATTCAAATAAAATAGGCAGTGCTTGGTCTACAAAGGGTATGCTTGCAGGTATAGCTGCAGGTGCAATGCTTCCTATTTTTACGGGTGGGGCAAGAATTGCTAACCTTAAAATTAAAAAAACCGAATATGAAAGACTTTTACAAGATTATTATAAAACTAATTTAACAGCTATTCAGGAGATTAATGATGCATTAGTTTCCGTAAAAAAGGACAAAGAAAAGCTTGCATCTACGTTAAAACAAGCTGAACTTGAAAAATCTGATTACAATTATACATCTTTAAAATATAACGAGGGTATAATTTCAAGATTGGATTTAATTCAAGTTCAGGAAAATATTTTGACTATCGACAAACTTGTTGCACAACAGAATATTGAGTGTATGGTCGATTACATCGGCTTGTACAAAGCTGTTGGCAGCAAACTCTAATTCCGTAAAACATTAATAATCATCATCTCTTTACTTGTAAACAGTAAAGTATTACCGGCAAATAAATTGCCGGTTTTTTATATTATTTTTATTAATTTTTGTAATGAAAATAGGTATTCTATTCGGCTGCTATTCACAAAAAAAAATTCTTTTAGTATAATTGAGATATATTGTTTTAATATTGATAATAAATAAGGAGAGTAATATGGCAGAATACTTGATTTTAGCAGAAAATGTAATTTTTAAAAATGACAAATTAACCTGTATAAACATTTATGATAAATTTACAACTGTTGCAATGCCGGCAGAATTCAGATTTGATTTGGCAATCTTATGCGGTCCTAACTGGTCAGTAGGTGAACATAAGCTTACTGTTAAAGCAAAAGGCAGTAACGGTAAGGAAGTATCTATCGGTGAACTGACCGTAAATATTCCTAATGAAAATTTTGTATATAACGCTTATGCAAATGACCTGAAGATAATAATGGACTATAGTGTTTCAGATATAACAATTTTTGTCTATGATAATGATAAAGAAATTATTTCAAGAACTTATCCGGTAATACCTATGCTTGTTCCTCAAAAACAAGAAGCAAAAGCTGCCGAAGCTGAAAGTGCTGAAGATAAATCGAAACCGGAAGAAGAAAAAGCTGAAACTTCCAACAAGAAAAAGTAATGGTATAAAATTTTAGCAATACAACAAATAAAAAACCCGATTATCATTTTAGATAATCGGGTTTTAGTTTATTTATACCTTTTATTTTGTGAGTTCTTCAGCCGAATTAATAATGTCTTCCATGTCTATTTCTTCATTAGCTGCTTCTTTGATATTTTGTTTGCTGCGAGAGAATAATTTTTTTACAATATTCTCATCAATCCATTCGCCCGGTTTTGCACACGCATTTTTGATTTTTTCTGTTGTACTTACAGCATTTTTATTTATCCATTTAGCACCTTTACTGTAGTATATTCCCCACGCTGCACCACCAAGAACAAGAATTCCGCCTGCCAGTTTTGCAATTGTTTTACCGATACTATGTTTCTTTTTTGGTGCATCAATATCGGATTTATTAATTTCTACTACGTCATTAGGTTGTTCATTCAACGGTGTACTAAACTTTCCGGGCGAATTAAATAATTCTTCACTGCCTCTGAAGTTTACCTGTGAGCCGTTGTATATTTGTACAGGATTGACCATTTAGATACCTCCTTTGTTAAACACTGTTATTCAAAAACGACCTTTTTCTTTATTTTGCGGAAAAATTTTTTCTTTTTCAATTATTGTTACAAAAATTTACAAAAAATTTGGAATAATTTAAAATCGTGCGTACTCTATAAGAGTAGAAGGAGAGTTATGGGATATGGAAAATACAACTTTAATTATAGATGAAAAAGAAAAAGAAAACGCAAAAGCACTTTCTCAGAGTTTTGTAAAGACTGATGTTAAGAGCAGAGCATATATTAATGCACTTGGTGCAGAGGTTTGCTTAAAATATTTGAAGGATGAGCAAATTGTTTCTGAAAATGTTTATAATATGCACAATATAAGAAAAATTTTAGAAGAATTTGATATTTCTGATATTATGCTTTCTAATATTCATCTTGATGTAAGAGTTGTTTATGATGAAGACCGGATTTTTATTCCAAAATCCCATTTTGAATATAATATTACGCCGGATATTTATGTTGTTTTAAAAATGGAAAAAGACTGTTCTAAAACAGAGTTATTGGGCTTTTTTGAACCTAAAATGATAAATAAAAACAATTCAAATGACGAATATTATTTTATGGAAAAAGAAAAACTCTCTTCGCCTGTTGATTTAAAAAGTTTTATAAACAACTTTGAAACAAAGTTTAATAATGAATATGATGAGAAATCCATTGAAGATGCGGAAATTTTGATGGTTTCTGTTGCTGATAATGATATTACTGAGCAAGATAAGAAAAAACTTCTTGATTATTTAAAAAATAGTGCGGAGTTAAGAGATAAGTTCATTGAATTTGAAAATTTTGAAATGATTTCATATCAGGCAGCTAATACTGTTGATTTTGAAAATAAATTTTATTCTGCGGAAGATACCGAGATTACTGAAGATACTACAGAAACTTCCGAAGAAGAAGTAATTGGAGCTGCTGATGTTGATATAACAGAAGGTGCTGTTGATGGAATCGGTTTAACTGAGGAAACTACCGTTGAAGAAAATGTAGAAAATGCTATATCTGACTTGTCTGGTGAAGTTCAGACAGCTGAAACCGATTTTCAGGAAACTTTTGGCCGTGCAACGGAAGAAACAGATATGTCAGATCTTTTTGGTGAAGAAGATAGTAGCCCAACTGAAACGTTAGAAACCGAAACAGTTGGAGATGTGGTTTCAAATAGTGATAATAATGATGACGACGGACTGTTTGAAGATATGCTAAATGGGCTTGCCGTCGGAGGTGCTGAAATAGCGGGTTCAGCTGTTGCTTCAGCTGCATTATCAGGAGCTGAAGCCGGAGCAGAAGTTGTTAAAGATACCGCAGAGGCTATTGATGGTCTTACAGGAATTGCAGATAGTTTGGATAATCCTGCTGAAACTCCTGCCAAAAATGTGTCACAAAGTGAATCTTTATTAAATGATGCTCTGAATTCATTACTTGGGCAAGACGAACAGTTACCTGTAAATACACCTTTCGGATATAATACAGAAAATACTTCTTCTGATGCGGATTCTTCATCGGATGATTTAGTATTTTCTAATAATGACAATTATGATGATATTATATTTGAGAATGATGACGATTATGATCACGGTTCAGGTGGTGGTTCTACCGGAAGGGCATATTTGCCGTCAAATTCAACAAGTAAGCCGGCTATATCAACTGTAATCAATACTCCTATATCTGAGGCAACGGATTTAATTTCGATGGAAAGTCTGGAGATGGGTAACATTCCGCCATTAGATGTTCCAAAAGCAGATAACATTGATATGATGCAGATGGATGAGTTCCAAAATCTTGTGGATAATTATGTTCCTCAGAAGATTAAAGATGAGTCCGTATGTGTTGATTTTAATGCGATAAATTCAGAAAGTAATACTTCTGCTGATGCTAAACCACAGTCAATAAAGAGTTTTTCAACTGATAGTCTGATGAAACCTAAGAATGATAATGGTATTGAGTCTGACGAGTTTGTAGAAGAAATGCCTGATACTGTCACCCCATCTATCGGTGCTACTGCTGATACTGTTACATCAGACGAATTTGTGGAAGAAATGCCTGATGAAGTTGCTCAAAAAGAATTTACCGAGGAAGATAAATTAAACTCTGACAGTTTTGTTCAGGATTTACCGGAAGAGGTACCTCATAAAGAAATAAGTCAGGAAGATAAATTAACTTCTGATGATTTTGTTCAGGATATGCCTCAAGAAGAAGTTTCGGATTCAATTTCGAATATGGAAACCAAATCTGAGGATATGGATATGAGTTTAGCCGTTGATGAAGATTTATTTGGAGAAGAGCTTGGCGGTGCTATTGAAAATGAATTGACACTGGATGAAAAAGCCTTTGACGGATTTGGAAATGTTCCGTCTATTGGTGAAGATATAACCGGTGAATTGAATGATGAAATTGATATGCCGGATAATATCTCAGATTCAATTGATATGTCGTCTATTGATAATCATGTAGCAGATTCCTTAAATACAGGTGATTTAACACTTTCCGGTGATGAAACTGATTCTGCAAGCTCAACTCAAACCGAAGAAGTTTCCGCAGTAGATGACAGTATGAATTCTTCTGACAATGTTGTATCTGATAATACTGTTCAGGATACGCAATCAGATGAAACATCTTCTGATAATGCTCCTGCTTATGATGAAGTATCAGATTTATCTATTTTAGATGAACTCTCTGCATTATCAGGTGAGGATGGTGTTTTCGAATTTGGTAATGAAACGGAAGAGTCTAAGGAAGAACAAGAAATGGGTCTGTCTGAAGAAGAGGAAGCTGCCGTTCTTGAAAATGTTAATGAAGAAGGAAATAATCTCACGGCTGAGCCTGAAATGCATGCCGAAGATACAGCTGTTTCTGAAACAGCTGAAAGTGAAGAATCTGCCATGACTCCTTCAGATATTAGTGGGCAGGAAATAGAAATTTGTGAAGAAGAAAATCCGGAAGATGTTGGGTCTATTCAGGATATTAACTCTATTGAGGATGTTGAATCAATTGATAATATGTCCCAAGATGAATATGATACAAATTCTGAAGAAGACCGTGTGCAAAATCAGTCTTTAGGAATTTTGTACAATAACTCTAATACACAGGGTTTGAATAACACTATAATGAATGCAGAAGAAGACTCTTATGATTTTAAACCTAAAAAATCTTCATCTAAATTAGTACCGATATTTGGAATTTTGGCAATGGTTATAGTTGTAGGTGCAGTTGTTGGTTTTATGATTAAGAGCAAGAACAGTGTCGAATCTGAAACTCTTATCAGTTCAAATCCTGAAACAAATACTCTGGCAAGTCCGGAAACCGATAACTCAGGTATTTTATCAAATGATAACAACGGTATAGAACCGGCTATTCCAACGGATTTATCTCCATCTGCTCCTGCACCGAAAGCTAATCAATCTGCATCACAAGAGCTTTCTAAAGAAGCAAAACAGGCTGCAGTAAAGAATACAAAAGAAGCTATTAAAAATACTCAGGAAGCTATTAAAAAACAACAGGCTGCTGCAGGACCTAAGAAACCTATTAATGCAAGTAAGACAATAACTTTGCAAAAAGTTGCTTGGGAAGTTCCTGATTATTTGTCATACAGTGATAATATGAGAAAGTATTTGCAAACCGCAGGTAAGAGTATCAAGTTAACATTATCAAGTGATTTGTTATTGACCAGTGATTATATTTATTCAAATCAGGTAAAAGTGAGCATGAAACTCTCTAAAGATGGTACAATACAGAATGCTCAGATTACAAAATCAAGTGGTTCAAATCAGGTAGATAATATTGTGTTACAAACTGTTAAAAATACACTAAATGCTGTAAAACCAGCACAGGGCGAGGTTCCGACACCTAACTACAATTTAGGTATTATCATTTATCTATAATTGTGATATAATGTTATAAGTTAGGGGAATATCAGTGGAATTAACACAAGACAAGATAAATCTGATAGAAAGATTAATCAAGACAAATCGTAAATTTACCAATAATGAGGATTTATACGAGGATTTTTTTAATGAAACATGCAAACGTTCATTACCTATAATCAGTACAATATCCTCAGATTCCACTTTGGAAGTCTATCTTAGAAAAGTTGCAACTTCCAGTATTTTGAATGTTTTAAAAGATTCAGGAAGATTAAGAAGAACCCATGACAGTTACGTTGCAACAAAAGAGGTTTCTTTGAATGCTCCTGAGCCATCATATTCAAATACATACAACAATATTAAAATAGAATATGAACCTATAGATTTTGATAATGGTCCGGAGGATGTTGCAATAAAAAAAGAGGTTTTGACCTTTGTGTTGGATTCTCTGAATAATATCAACAGTCAAGATCCTGACAAACAGTATTTAGAATTGTACAGACTCCGTTATAAAGAGGGCATGACTCAGAGTGAAATTGCCCGTGAATTGAATTTATCTCAATCGGAAGTATCTAAAAGATTGTTCAAGTTAATGCAAAAAATTAAAACTTCTCTTAACGGTTAGCAGAGATTATAATTATGAAATGTCCGGTATGTAAAAAGATTATACCAAATGATTCTTTGAGGTGTCCTCATTGCAAGACCAGAACAGGTTTGATTTGTAAACATTGTCATACGGTTAATACTATATTTGATGTTGCCTGTAAAAAATGCGGAGAGGAAATACTAAAGCTGTGTCCGGAATGTAATTGTGTTAATTTCCCTAATACTTCTGTTTGCAGAAAATGCGGTTATAAATTTGAATCCGGTGAAAAAATGCACAGAATTGCACCGGATAAAGTTAGAACTCATGTTGTAAATCCTAAATCTTTGCTGCAATACGAGGCAGAAAGTCTTTTAGAGCAAGCTTTATTGTCAGAAGAAAAGAAAATTATTTCCCTAAGTGGTATAAGAGGAGTTGGAAAAAGTTATGTATTATCCCGTGTAATAAATGATCTTCAGGGTAATCAGTATGTATGGTTATACGGGAAATGTACTCCTATTACCCAGATGACTTCAGGAGGTTTGTTACAGGATATTCTGTTTAACCTGTATGACTTGCCTAATTTTTGTATAAATAGTGTAAAATTTGTAAAAGATGCAACAAAATTATTCAGAAATAAATTTCCGTATTTGAATAATGAAGAAATAAGTGATTTTTTGAACTTTTTGTATCCGTCAAAATTTGGGGTGTTTGAGGATATTGCAGTAAGAAAAAATAAAACATTCAGCTTGCTGAACAAAATATTTGATAATATAGTTATGTATTCCAAGTTCGTACTTGTTGCGGATAATTTTGATTCCGTAGATGCTATGTCTTATGAATTTTTGCATAATTATATTAAGAAGGATACTGTATTTAAGGATTTAAAACTTGTTTTGATATATTCCGGTACAAAACCGTCAAAAGGCTACTTTAACTTTAGCAGTAAAGGCTGTGAAGATATTTATTTTGATATGCGTATTGCTCCGTTAGACAGAAAAGGAATGCTTGAATTTATCAAAAATAAAGAAGAAAAAGACTCAAATTTCCCAAAACTGGAGGATACCGAAAGAGAAATAATATTTGCCCAAAGTAAAGGTAATTGTGCTTATATCGAGCAGGCATGCGGTTTGAAAAAGGATTCTGAATTATGTAATACTCCGTTTGAACTGCCTGAATCTTATGAGGATTTAGTTGCCAAAAGAATTTGTCTGTTGAGTGCTATAAATAAGGACGCTTATGATTTTTTGACAGCAGCATCAATTTTGGGTGACAAAATAAACCTTAATCTTGTAAAACAAATTTTTGAATATGATGATGTTACTTTTGAAAATATTATTGAATTTTTAAAGAAACTGAACTTTATAAGACCGCTAAATGAAATTTTTTACCGATTTAAGGATTTGTTGTTCTGGGAAACTATGCTTAACATTGCAAAAAATGATGCACAATATGTTGAATTAAATGCAAAAGTCTGCAATGCGTTAGAGAATTTTACCCCGAATTCCAATGCAATATTTGGCAGGATAGCTCAGAATATCAAAAATCCTAAATTGGCTCTTGATATTTGGACAAGAGGAACAAGGCTTGCGGCATATATTGGTGATGCAAGTTTGTATTCATATTCTCAAAAGCAGTGTTTGGCGTTAGTAAATGAGTTGGATGAAACTTCTACACTGAAAATCAGATATAATATTTCTGAACGTTTAGGCAAATTGTTGGCAGAATATAGTCCTGAGGAGGCTATGGAGTACTTACCTGACGCTATAGCTAATGCAAAGGCTTTGAATGATGTTCCAAGAGAAGTCGAACTTTTAGGATATATGTCTAGATGTTGTTATGATACGGGTAATTATTTTGGCAATGTAGAATGCGTTGATAATACTCTGGAATCTTTGAGTGATGACAAAAAACTTGAGATGGTTCTTGTAAAATGCTCTAAATTAAAGGCTTTGCTCGCAATAGGAAATTGCGGTCAAATGGTAAATCTTATAGATAATGAAATTTTACCCGTATTTGATGAAATTTTATCTCAACAGTATGCAAGAGAGGATATTCCTTTGGCATTTGTCGTAGAAAGTTGGCTGAAATCTCATCTAATGCTTGCAGAAGCCTTAATAATGCAGGGTAACGACAGAGCATTTGAAGTTTTAACGAAATTATTTGATATTCTTGAAAGAAATAATATTCAGGATGAAGATTTTTCGTACCAGTGTAAATTAGCGTTGGCACAGGCAAATACTATGAAGGGTAATTATTCTGTTTCTGACAAAATACTGGAAGAGCTGATGAATTTACATGAACATCAGAATATGAGTGATAATTCTGTTGTCAGATGGAATTATATAAATATCATTAACAATCTTATGCGTCACAAATATAAAGATATTCAGGATGATTTGTTCCATACGGTTACTTATGCGACAAATTGCGGTGATAATTTCACCAAAAATATCATGAAATCTTTGCTTGGCAAAGTATTAAAGGATAATGATAAGACAAACAAATCAATGGATATTTATAATGAACAGATTGCATATTTTTCAAAAGAAAAAATGGCAATCGGAGCATTGTTAACATGGTATTTAATCGCAGATGCTAAATTATCAACAGATATATACGAGGCTTCTGATATAGCACAGAAGGCTCTTGATGTTGCCCAAAATCCGAAAATAGATAACTATTTCTTTGGAGTATTACTCAGAATTGTTATGGCAAAGGCTTCTTTTGCAACTTCTGATTTAGGTACAGCAAAAATACATATAACTGATGCGATAAAGATTGCAAAACAGTATGGCATGAACGACTTGTTGAGTCGCTTATATCTGTTGTACGGAAAGTATTTTCAAGAATTAGGATTTAAAAAATCTCCGGAACAAAAGAAATATCTTGAAGGTGCGAAGAAAATGTATGAACTTGCGGAAAACCTGTTCAAGCAAACAAGGAACACACACGTTCATATTGAAATTGAAGAAGCAAAAAGTACGCTAAAATCTGTTGCCGCAAATAATGGTATAAAAATTTAGTTATATGTCGGTTGAAAAATAAAATTTCCGGAGTAGGATATAGGTATGAGAAATTTTATTATAAGAACAGCAACAATAGGGTTATTATTAACAGGCACAGCTTATGCGTGGGGTTGGAATGATATAAAAAAAGCCTATGCGGAAAGTGAAGCCCCTAAACTTACAAAAGTTGCAGCACAGCATATATTGGTAAGAACTGCGTCTGATGCTGTTTCTATTAAAAAAGAATTGGATAAAGGCGGGAATTTTGAATATTATGCTCAAAAGTATTCAATATGTCCGTCAGGTAAAAATGGCGGTTACTTAGGCTATTTTGAAAAAGGTCAGATGGTTCCTGAATTTGAGAAAAAAGCTTTTTCAATGGAGGTTGGTGAAATTTCAAACCCTATCAGAACTAATTTTGGCTGGCATATTATAAGAGTTGTTGACAAGGTTTATGAAGAAAAATACGGTCGTGACTAATTTTTTAAAAACGTTATGTATTTATCACCGTATTTTTTTTGCTTGATAATTGTATAGTTCCCAAAATCAACTTCTGTAACGTGTTCTAATATGATTACTCCGTCAGAAATTTGTTTTGCTGCCTCAAGAGCTTCTTCATAGACTCCGGAATAGTATGGCGGATCAATGTATATTACATTAAATTTTCTGTCGAATTTTGTTGTAATTTTCAGGCTGTCGCCATGTATCAAATTTAGTTCAAAATCAGAATTCATATATTTTTTATAATTATTTCTGATTACCTGAATAATTTTTGGATGTTTTTCTATTGCGACAGCAGTGGCAAATCCTCTGCTTATTGCTTCTAATGCCATAATTCCCGAACCTGCGAACATATCAAGAAAACTGCTTCCATCAAATTCTATTATCCCCTGCAAAGTATTAAAAACACTCATTCTGACTTTGGATAGTGTTGGTCTGGTAATTTTTTCATCAGGTGCTGTAATTTTTTGTCCTTTAAATTTTCCTGCGGTAATGTTCATATTACATATTTTACAATGAACAAAATATATAGTATAATTTAGAACGAGGAGTTTTATGAACGATAAGGGAAATAAAACAGATGTAATAATTGTAGGCGGTGGTCCGGCAGGTATATCGGCAGCGATTACTGTTGCCCGTGCAGGATATGAAGCTATTGTGATTGAACGAGGGAGTTTTGCCGGAAGCAAGAATGTTTTTGGCGGTGCAATATACACGGAATCAGTAAAAGAGTTATTCCCTGAGTTTGAAAAATCAGCCCCTTTGGAAAGAAAAAATATTGAACATAAATTCGCAATTCTCGGAGAAAATGACAGTACGATTGTTTCTTACAGAAATACTCCGGAAACTCCGGTAAGTTACAGTGTCATCAGAGGTAAGTTTGACCGATGGATGGCGGAAGAGGCAAAAAAAGAAGGGGTAATAGTTGCTGAAGAAACTGTTGTAAGAGAACTTATACAGGAACAAGGAAAAGTTATCGGTGTAAAGACCGAGTTGGAAGACTATTATGCAGATATTGTAATCCTTGCGGACGGTGTAAATTCACTTCTTGCAAAACAAATTGGTCTGAGAAAAGATATTGAGCCAAAAGATGTAGCCGTGTCTGTAAAAGAAGTTATAAAAATTGATAAACAAAAAATTAATGACAGATTTTTAATTAATGATGATGAAGGCTGTATTTACACTTTATTCGGAGGTTCAATGCTCGGTAAACTCGGGTTGGGATTTGTTTATACAAACAAAGACAGCATAAGTATAGGGTTAGGAATTACTCTTGACGAGTTGAGCAACACGGGCATTAAGCCATACGAGCTTTTAGAAGATATAAAAGGTCATCCGTCAATTGCACCGTTGATTAAGGATGGGGAAATCGTTGAATATTCGGCACATCTTATTCCGGAGGGCGGATATAAGAAGATGCCTAAATTATCCTCTGACGGTGTTATGGTTGTCGGTGATGCCGCTATGCTCGTAAATAATATGCACTGGGAAGGGACAAACCTTGCATTAAAAAGCGGAATTTTAGCGGGTGAAACTGCAATTCTTGCATTAAAAGAAAAAGATTTTTCAAAAAAATCTTTGAAACGTTATGATAAAAAATTAAAACAATCATTCGTTATTAAGGATTTGTACACATACAGAAACCTTATGGATGTTATGCACAACAAGAGAAAAGTATTTATGGATATTTATTTTAAGAAAATAAATGCTTTCTTTGAGATGTTTACATCTGTGAATGGTATTTCGAAACGTAAATTATATTGGCAATTTATTTGTGATTTTATAAAATCCAGAGGAATTTGCGGTTTGACCTCTGATGTTTGGGCAGTAGTAAAACTTGTGTGGAGTGTATTA
>Ga0247611_10008970_pt1 | contig 12173 bp, 11 predicted proteins | sample 177DNAGHGhighgp2_FD_192422 | JGI IMG/M metagenome (GOLD analysis project Ga0247611, IMG submission 192422) | Sheep rumen microbial communities from Palmerston North, Manawatu-Wanganui, New Zealand - 1770 DNA GHGhigh gp2 | ecosystem: Host-associated > Mammals > Digestive system > Stomach > Rumen... | reverse complement strand
GATGCAGGAACCTGTCTCCTTGGGGGTGCAGATGCCGCAACCGCCATTGCCCGAGATCACGACATCAACGCCATACTCGACCAATCGCTGCTGGAAACGCTCCACCTGTGGTTTGTGGACACGTGGACCGGGAAACAGTCCTGCCGAGCCGATCTCGCTGAGCACATAGACGGTAGCCGTTGGAAACGCATCAAGAATGAGTCTCTTGAGCTCGACATGGGTCACGCTGGCCATGAACGAGCCGCCCACCAGGGCAATGGTCTTGCCGTCGAGAGTCTCGACACGCGGGGCCATTTCAATCATTTCCACTGCCGACTGTCCCACGGGCGAGAGCACGTTGAACATGCCAGCCGATTCCTCGCCCTCGCAGTTGCCGGTCGTGTCGCAAGTCTGGGTCTGGGCCTGACCATTCAATCCAAGTAATAACACACTTGCAATCAGCAAGAATTTTAAAAGGATCTGTCTAATCATCATAATTGGTGTTTTTTAGAGGTTTCTATACTTGAATGATGTTCCATTTTCACAAAAGTTAAAAAATGGCAGTGCAAATTATTTTTCTGAAAAAAACTGACCAGTGTTTTTAACTTTGACACATTTGTTTCGTCATTAATAATGTATGGCAATCAAGAAGACCGATGACATTGCATTGCAGCGCAAGCTCCATGACCCCGACCATCGCGAGGAGGGCTTCAAGGAGTTGATGCAGCAGTATGGGCGCACCCTCTACTGGCACATCCGCCGCATTGTCGTGGGTCACGAGGATGCCGAGGATGTCTTGCAAGAGACCTGCATCAAGGTCATGAAGGGCATCGGCACCTACAAGGGAGAGGGGCCACTGGTGATGTGGCTCTACCGCATTGCCACCCGCGAGGCCTTGCAGCACCTGCGGCGGCAGGCGGGACTGTTCCAGAGCATCGACTCGCTGACAGCCAAGCTACAGGCCGAGTCGCATCTTGACGGCAACGAGCTGGCGGTCCTGTTCCAGCAGGCTCTGCTCACCTTGCCCACCCAGCAGCGCATCGCATTCAACATGCGCTACTATGATGAATTGAGTTATGAAGAGATTTCCCGCATCACGGGCAAGTCGGTGGCTACATTGAAGACCAATTACCACTATGCGACCCAGCGGGTGAAGGATTATATCAATGAACATTCAATGAGATGAAACAGAAAAGTGACGACATGACCAAGCAACTGCCTTATCAGGAAAGCGAGGAATATCTTGAGGCTTTGCTCGACAGGGTGACCCGCGAGGCCGTCAGGCAACAGCAGGTCGCTCCAGTGTCCAAGCGGTGGAGTCTGGCCCGCTGGTCGGCTGTCGCTGCGGTGGTGCTTGCCCTGGGCATCGGACTGACGGTTTTAAATCACGAGCCCAAGCGGGTAGTTGTGGCAACAACTCCAGCCAGCCCCATCGACGAGTTCTTGAACACGTTGACCGACGAGGAAGTGGCTCAGTTGCCCTATTATGAGATAGAGGAAATTCCAGAATATTAATTATATGACGAAAGCGATGAAAAAGATCTTGATATTGATGGTGTTGACCCTGGGATGCCTTGTCGCCCAGGCTGGCGAGAACGGTAAGGCCTCGCTCAACGAGCGGTTTTATCAAGCCAAGCTGCACGAGATGGTCTACAGGTTGCACATTACCGTCGAGCAGCAAAAGAAGTTTGAACCCATCTACCGTGAGTATTGTGAGGAGATGACCGACCTGTGGGCCGACCGCAAGCGTCCCATCAAGCCCAGCACGAGCACCGATGCTGCCGCCATTGCCAAGCGCAAGATGGAGATGCAGCAGCGTGCCCAAGGCATCCGCATGCGCTATATCGACAAGTTTGCCACTGTGCTCACGCCTGGTCAGGTGGAGCGCTTCTATGAGGTGGAGAGCATCATCCAGCAGAAACTCAAGAAGCGCAAGGAGCAGGCCCGGGGGCAATGATCTTTACTGCGTCCTGAACGGATGGATGCTACAGAATGCGTATCTCTATTCACCGAATGTGTCCCCACGCCAAGGCACAAAGATGCTAAGTCTTTTATAATCAATGCCATAAGTTTATCTATGGAGGTCATCTCAAGGCTTGGACGCATGGACATAGCTGATTGTTGTACCTACCTGTACAATAGATTATAGTTTTTTAAATCATTATCTTGCTTAGCGCCTTTGCGGCTTAGCGTGGGGTTGGCCATCACAGTGATTCGGTGAAGAGTTACTGGAATGCTCGCCAACGTGAAAAAAACGGAATGCCAGTGAGGACGATCCTGCTGGCATTCCGCTTTGATGGGATACAGAAGTAACGATCAATAGTTCTCGGCCTTGATCTGGAAGTAGGCCTGCGGATGGTGGCACACGGGGCACTCCTCGGGGGCCTTCTTGCCGATGACCACGTGGCCGCAGTTGCTGCACTGCCAGATGGTGTCGCCGTCGCGCGAGAACACGATGTCCTCCTTGATGTTGTTCAGCAGCTTCAGGTAACGCTCCTCGTGCAGCTTCTCGATGGCGGCAACGCCCTCCATCTGCTCGGCGATCTCGTCAAAGCCCTCCTCGCGGGCCTCCTGGGCCATGCGCTTGTACATGTCGGTCCACTCGAAGTTCTCGCCGGCGGCAGCGGCCTCCAGGTTCTCGATGGTGCCCTTCACGGCACCGCCCTGCAGGTGCTTGAACCACAGCTTGGCGTGCTCCTTCTCCTGGTTGGCAGTCTCCTCAAAGATGGCAGCGATCTGCACATAGCCGTCCTTCTTGGCCTTGCTGGCAAAGTAGGTGTACTTGTTGCGGGCCTGTGACTCGCCGGCAAAGGCTTCCATCAGGTTCTTCTCAGTCTTGGTTCCTTTTAATTCCTTCATTGTGAGTGTGATTTAGTTGTGATGTTAATTGATGTTTGATTATTGTGGTACAAATTTAGCAACAAAAACACAAACGCCAAAATCCACACCCCATTTTTATCGAAAAATCGACTTTTCCCCTCATTGTCACATCCCCCCTCACTTAGTGAGAAGTTTGTTAGTAACAGCTTTCTTACTAATAACTTTGTTACTTTTTCAAATCACACATATTCAGTAATTTATCCTATCTAAATAGAAAATCATCCTCTCTGGCAATTATCAGGGAGGATGAGTGTGTGCGATGATGGTTTAGAAATTGTAGCGCATGCCCAGTGACAGGGTCAAGGTCTTCTGGGTCCATGACTCGGTCAGGAGAGGATATTGAGCCCTGAACAGGTAGGAGAAATGGTTGCCCGTTTCCACGGCCAGTTCCCCCATCATGCCGAAATTGAATTCTGCCGTCGCCCGGCGTTGAGGCGGTGTTTCCTTGCCGATGCCGTCCTGGGCGGTTTGCCTGATTGAAAAAGCCTTTAACGCATAAGGGCCCGCCGAGATCTTCAACCCCACATTTTTCTCGAGATTGAAGCGGAATCCTGCCAGCACGGGGACGTTTACCGTCCACATGTCGAGCCAGGCCCCGTTTCTCTGATATGGCCGATCTTTGGGCCACGACAGCCTGGCCCCGTTGTTGATGTAAGCCAGCTCCACCTGCGGCGTGAGGCTCCAGTGCGGGTTGAAGTTGATCTCATATCCCGTGCCCACAAAGCCGCCAAAGCCCCAGCCATAGGTCTTGTCTAAACTCATCAATGGCGTTTGGCAAAAGTGTGATACATTGGCGCCCGCCTGAACCATGAAGCGGTTTTGGGCAGTTATCTGCAATGCAGTAACCAGCATTAAAACAGTTGCATAAATCAATGATTTATTCATAGCCTTGATCATTATTAAGATGAATAGTTAAAGTTTGAAGTCTAACAATTATTTCAGCCTCCAGCCGAAGCTGATATAGGGGTAGTACCACTGGCGTTGCAGGCAATATTTGTCACTAAAGTTGATCGACGGTGTCAGGCCCACGCGCAACTGGAACCCGCGCTTGGTCTGCAGGCGGTAACCGATGTTCCCATACATGAAGTAGCCAAAGGTGTTACGCGTCAGTGTGTAGTTGTACTGGCTCATGCCATACGGAACATAAATGGCATCGAGATAATAGGTCTCGTGATAATATCCCAGGCTACTGCCCAGTCCCAGCTCAAGATGATGCTTGCCTTTACCCAACAGGTAATTGATCTCTAATGGGACTGCAATGCCGTGGATGCTATGGGAAAGGAACATGAAATAGCTGCTCTCGCTGTAACCGTAACCCAGGCCCACGCGGAATCCCAGCCCGTCATGACCCTTGAAGCGGCGGTCGTAGTTGATACCCACGGTGTTGTGGGCACCAAACAATTCCAGCGACAAGCTGTGGTCGGGCGCAATGTGCGTTTCCAGTGTGTCTTGTGCCGCCATGGAAAACGTGGCCAGCATCAGAGCCAATGTGGCCATCAGTTTTAATTTCATCGTGTGAGTGTTCATTTGTTGTTTAGTGTTTGTTTTTGGGTTGATAAGATATGGTAATTATGGTTCTTTTGTGCCGTCCACCACAGCAATTGCCGTGATGCCGATACTTGCCAGGTTTGTTTTCCCGTCTTGAGAATAATTTGATCCGTAGGGGCTCAAGACATAGGGCATTTTGACATCGGGCAACCTGATCGCTTTCAGATTCTTGTAGATGCAGGAGATGGAACCCGTGCTGTGGCTGACCAGGATATAGGTGTCTATGCCATGGGATGCCAGACCCACGGCCTCAAAGCCCATCAGGTCATCGCTCAAGATGGTCTCGATGCCGTCGATCAACACGGCGGGCAGGCCATAGATGCTGCCCACACCCTGCGACGAGGTTTTCTGTCCCAGGATGAATGCGTGGCCATTGACGATACGGGATGTCGTGGGCTGGAAATACTGGGGGCACTCGTTGATGGCATTTTTCCACCAGTACATGTTTTTACGGGTCTCGAAGTCCTCGTAGGTGATCAGCCAGTAGCCGGCATAGAAATCTATGCCATAAACCCAATTGAAGCCGTGATCCAAGTACTCATTCATCGGGTGGATGGTTTCGTTGAGTGAAATGGCTGGCTCGGCACCGCCCATCGCCATCACGATGGCTCCATCATGTACTATAAAAGTATTGTACAACCTACCATCATTCACTTCAAAGAGCTGCTGGCAGTACCACGATCCCTTGTCCTGCTGCGATTCCCAACCCTTGCAGGCCCACACCTTGTGGTCACTATCCTCCAGGACAAGATAGAAAGCACCATTCTCAACAGCAAAGCACCAGATCTTGCCATCGGAGCCATAGATTTTCTTCCCGTTTTTCACCACACGATAGGTGACATCGTTGCGGGTGATGAGCGCATACCAGTCACTGCCCTCGGCAACCAGCCAACGGATGCATTCTCCCTCCTCGCACTTGTAAATCGTGTTGCCTTGCAGGTCAAAAATCCTGGCAGGGAAACCCGATAGTTCTCTCGTAGCCAAGTAGAGTGAGCCTCCACCCGTGGGTGTGGGAGTGGGCTCATCGCCATCGGTGCACGACGTGAGCGATAACACGGCAACGGCCAATAAACAGAATAATTTTTTGAACATTTTCATGACTTTATTGTTTTGATGTGATTGTTGCGTTTTGAAAATCTTCGCGTAATGAGTGGTCTTTTAATTCATCTGAGACCGTTTCAAGTGGACGCGGTTAATTCTCTCGGGTGCGTTGCAGGGTGGCATCGTTGCCACTGTGCTTCTTGAACGGGTTGCTGATGGTGTTGAACGTCCAGCGTGCCATGAGCGAGATGCCGCGGGTGTCGTTGTCGTTGTGCGACTCGTGATACACGTTCAGGTATCGCGTCTTGCCCCACGGTGCCATGCTGCGGTGGAAGATGTCGTTGACCGTCAATCCCAGCAACAGGCGTCCCTTGCACAACGTGGTCATGGTGCTCAAGTTCACACCCATGATCGATCCGTTGCGCGAGAAGCCGGCTGTCCATGGACTGGCATACTGCAAGCGGCACCCCAGCATGTATCGTGTCGCCACCGTGAACTGGGCATTGACCGACAGAGTGGCAAACGGCTTGTCATCGGTCCTGGAGCCATCCAGATAGGGATAGGTGACATGGGGCAGGGTGGTGGTGGACTGCAGCGACAGGCTCAGCCACGGGTTGCTGTAGTTGTAACCCAAGTGCAATGACCATGCATGGGAATGCTTGATGTTGATGGGATACTTGCGGATGACCCCCGACTCCATCTGCTCCACAATGCGCTGGATGGCATTGTCCATGAGGCTGTAGGCCACCGATGCCGTGAAACCCTTGAGGTTGGCGTTCAAGGCCCAGCGGTCGGTCACCGACGGCTGCAACAGCGGGTTGCCCGACGATTCCTCATAGGAGCTGACATAGTAGGACGTGGGACGCAGTTCGCTGTAGGTGGGTCGTCGCAGGGTGCGGCGGTAGTAGAGCGCAAAGTCGATATCAGGCCGCAACTTGAAACCGACGCTTGCATTAGGCAACAAGCTGTGGTAAGTCCTGTTGAGATGCGACTCTCCGCTACTGGTCCACGTGTGGTCATACTCGTAGCGCAATCCCGCAATCATGCGCCACTTGCCCCAAGTGCGGCTCAGCGTGTAATAGAAGCCCAACCAGTCGTTATCGCGCTTGCTGGCTTGAGTCACCTCGTTTCTCAGGACAGTACCTGTGCTACCGGTATAGCCCCACTCGGCACCCGTCTTGTTCTCCCACCCGCGGGACACATAATTGAATCGGGCTGTGGCAGTAGCAATATTATAGTCATTGGCGTTCACTATCGTGTAGTATTTGAGAATTGTGTTCCCCTCGGTAAAGGGGCTTTCCTTGGTCGAGATATACTCAAAGATGCTCTGTTCGTCCTGTTGCACCGATGTGGCATAGTCGGCAATCAGCAGCAGTCGCGTTTTCTCGTTAGGTTGCCACTGGTAGCTGGCCGACAGGCTGTGGCGGGAATTCCTATTGCTCATGCGCGGCATCGAGCGCAGGTATTGATCAGCATTCTGGATGGTGAATAGATCAATGTCGTTGTGATTGGCGTTGCCGCTGTACTGTGCGCCGATAACGCTCCGGGGCGAAAACGCATAGTTCAATCCGGCGAAAATCCTACAGTCATTACCGCTGCTCGTGTGGGCCGATGAGTCGATTTTCTCATAGGTCCACCGGCCGTCATCGCCGGCAACCCTCGTCAAGCTGTTGGTGTAGCCACAAGTGTTCAGCCGCCCGTATGAGAGCGAGGCGTTGCCCGACCACTTGCCCTGCTTGCCGTCGAGCGTGAGGGTGGTGATGTTGCTGGCACGCCGCTTGATGTCCAGCACGTTGAGCAGGCTGGCGCCCAGGTTGTCGTTGATGGGGCTGTGGGTGTACAGTTTGACGACGGCGGCCACATTGGAGGCATATTGCGCATCTGGCTCACGAATGATTTCCACGCGCTTGATGTTTTGCGAGGTGACGGCTTTCAGCTCTGCGTTGTTGGTGATGCGGCGGTCATTGAGATAGACCTCGGTCTTGCCGTCACGACCGATGAGGGATATGTCCTCGTTCATGCCCACGATTACACCTGGCGTCCAGCGCAGCAGGTCGAGTGCGTTGCCGGCATTGCCCATGATGGTGCCGCCCAAGTTGCGCAGGGTGTAATTGGCACCGTCGCGCTCAATCTGCATCTTGGCAGCGGTCACCACGGTTTCCTTGAGGGTCGTGGCATCGGGCTTCATCTTGATGGTGCCGACGTTGTCTCGGGCGCACAGGCGATGCTCGGTTTTGTAACCCACATAGGAGATGCGGGCGATGACCTTGCCGTGTTCGATGGGGATGACGAAGCGGCCGCTCTCGTTGGTCACGCCGCCGCCCACCATCGTCGAGTCGGCAGGGTTGAGCAGGGTGACGTTGGCGTAGGGTAGCGGCAAGTTGTGCTGATCGACCACTACGCCCTTGAGGCGGCGTTCGGTCTTGAGGATGGCTTCGACGTAGATTTCGCGGTTTTCCTTCCTGGTCATCTTGATGGGATAGAAACCGATCATCTGGCTGATGGCGTCGGGCACAGACTTATTCTTGACCGTGGTCGTCACCTTGTAGTCCTCCAGGTCGTCATAGATGAAGACGATCTTGTAACGGCTCGTGTGTTGTTGCAGCCACTTGAGGGCATCGCTCATCGACACGTCACTGAAGGTGTGCGTGATATTTTGTGCAACGGCCGTGAGCAGCAGGGCAAACGCCATGCACATGAGCAATGAGATTGTTCGCTTCATGGGTAGGGTTACTTCAGGTCTTTCGATTCCACAATCAGCTGGTTACCCTCGTGCCGGATGGAGATGGTCTCGAAGTTGTTGAGCATCTCGACCACCTTGTCCAGCGAGTATTCCGGCTCCCATTGATAGAAGAGGCGCAGCGACCGCACGTCGTCAGAGCGGTATTCCACCTCCACGCCATAGTGGGCAGCGAGTTCGGCGAGCATCTGCTCCAGCGGCACTTCCTCAAACAAGCGGGGCTCGGCAACCATCGACAAGGTGTCGGGCGTGGGAGTCTGCGCTTCATCGGTGGCGGTATTCTCTGGGTTATTGCCTTGCTGGACGACCTTCTCGGACTGGTTTTCGCTGTGCTTGAGGCCGAAAAAGCCTGTATGCACTGCTGCAATGGCGATGCCCACACAAGCCATTACCACAACGGCTGCGGCGGCGATCTCGCGCCACAGGGGCACGATGATGACCCGCTCATGCTGCTCCCCGGCCAAGCGTTGCCACTGCGCGTCAATCATCTCGTCGCTCAGCCGCTCGTCGGCCTGCTCGCTGGCAAGGGCGCTGCGGGTCTTGGCCATCAACGAGTAGAGTTCGCGGCACTCATCGTCGGCAAGGATGTCCTGCCACTGCCGATCGGTGTATTGCTCGGGATGCTCAAGCATCTTCAACAGTTGTTCGGTCTTGTTCATCGCTCTGGTGGTGTTAATGTTAAACGAAGTTGGTCGAGTGCGCTGCGCAGATGCTTGTAAACGGTGGTCTCGCTCACGTTCAAGCGCTCAGCAATCTCGCGGAAGGTGAGCCCGTAACGGTAATGCAGCACGATGACCTCGCGGCACACAGGCGGCTCCAGGTCGGCGACACCTTGATGCAACGCGTTGATTTCGGCTTCGATGTCCTCGGCTTCTTGGTTGGAAACCTCACTTTCCAGCATCAGGAGCCCGCGGGCCCGTTCATCGATCTTGCGGTCACGCATCACGTTCAAGCACTGGTTGCGCACGCATGACAGCAGGAACGTCTCGGCGGTCGCCTCTTGCAGGGGACGATGGTCGGCAAGCAGCCTGGCAAAGACATCATGCACGATGTCCATGCTCTCCTCATCGTCGTGCAAGAGGATGCTGGCCAGCCTGAACATGGCCCGGTAGTGCTGCCTGAACAGCCGTTCGATTTGTCGTTTCCTGTCTGTCATACACTCTATATACACACTCAGGTCAATTTACTAAACCCTTTTCCGCAACTTTTTTTAATCACGCGACAAAATTACCCATCAATCCCCACACCCACAACCCCCAAACGGGTGCTTTTCCGAATGTAGCAATACAATAACAAAGCTAAAGGGCAAGAATAAGACCCATCGATGCCCTCGACGACTATCTGGAGCAACATGAGGGCGATGACACATGGTACGACTTACTCAAGTTGAGGAAGTCGAAAACTAATATATACATCGACAGCATTGCTGCCACCTTAACGTGAGGAGGTAAAGCGCCCCATCTATGAGGTTGCCAGTAGCCACATGGCGCGAATGACGTTTATTGGTAACATCTACAGAAAAGTCAAAGACCCAAACCTTGTCTCTGCCCTTTCTGGTCACAAGGAAGGCAGCAAGGCATTCCTGCGCTATAGAGACATTGATGAGGAAATGAAAAAAGACCTGGTCTAGTTATTAGATTTGTTCAACACGTCCTCAATTGCAATGGAAAAGCGGTACCCCGTTTCACAACGAAGTGTGGACCTAAAAGGTGTTTTTCGTGATTTTTGTTGCTCATATCATTGTATCGATGTAATTTTGTAATTTAAATACACACAATTTGTGGACGATGCAGTGCAATGCATTGCAGATTGACTTGTGATTTTTTGTTATGGGAGCGATTTCGGATATTTTTGGATTGTTGATATTATCAATACCAATCTTATTTTGGCTTGGTTTGTTTCTTTACTTTGCACGGTTGTTAAGTAAGTGGAAACTAAAAGATATTCGGAAGAATTATTCTGATTATTTTTTCGGTATAGGTGTCTTGTTGTTTTTTGCCAGTATAGCTGGAGTAATCACTTACTTTGAAGCGCCAGCTTATAGATTAGGGTTTAATCGAGCAAAGGCCCACATTGAAGGTAAACACTTATTACCATCTGAATTTGACGAGGAAGTTTTTGTATGTACAGGCGATGGTTCATACAGTTATCACCATGATAAGTCTTGTAAAGGTTTGAAGAGTTGTGGTGAAATTAAAGTAAAGATAGAGTTATGTGATGCAGAAGATAACGGCTATAGCCCTTGTAAAATCTGCTATATGATTGGTGAAAAGTATTACAAGAAATGAGCTCGCCGACTAACAAGATTATGAGGACATGGATGGCAGTGTCAACTCTGCTGATGTTACACTGACAAGGTTTTCGGCTTCAATACTATTTCTAATCACCCGAGGCTCGGTGCCAAGCATGACAGAATTAGTATAGCCATCAAAGAACGTTTTTATGTCCTAAAGGATGGCGTCTCGTTGGTATTCGGTGATTTGAACAGATTTTGATTTGTTGTCTTCCATTCGGGCAAAGATAGACATAATGATTTGATTAATATTTTTATTTGTTACTTTTATGAGAGTATATACCGACAAAACTATCCATGACTTGTGGCCCTGTATCAGGAGGATCGAGATACATGCTCTAGTGAAATATCCAGCATTCAATGTGCAACCAAAAGAGTGGACAGCTGTGTATCAACCTGATTTTGCGGCCACGTTTCATTTTGACTGCCGTAACGACGAATGTACGGTAGGTTACTTCGATCTGTATTCAGTTGTCGCAAACATGTCGGCGCATCATGTTGTATCATCATCTGGCATATTGGAGTGCCGCGGAAACGAAGCCAGGGACCACAACAATTCGTGCCCATGTAAATTGGAATACGAGGTGACAATAGAATACAACCTGGAAGAATAATTGTTTAGGCCTTATCGCTATACATTTGTCATTCAGTGGACTATTTCTGCCACATAGTCATTGATTAGAAAATGATTATTCTCGCCAAGATTGTCCTGTCACTGATTGGACAATATCAGATGTCTTTTTGACAAAACTCATGGAGAAGGCCCGTTGGGCGACTTTGGCTGTTCGCTGATTTAGCAAGCAAAAGCCTCGTATTTTTTGATGAAGTTTACGAGCTCCTGTCAGTTGTGATATTAACGCATGAGGAGGGTCACCAAACTGCTCCTCCCCCTAAGTCACACCTCCATCAGCCACTTCCACACTGGCACCACGGGTATTCCTTCTTCCGTACTCTCCTCATCGTAAGTAATGAGCATACACTTCCAATCTTGATGTCCTTTTGCATACTTCACTAGTGGCGGCACCTCCCTGTTGTAAGTGGTCTCATCTTTTATGCCATACGACACTTGGATGGCCAGTTTCTCTTCGGTTATGATAAAGTCAATTTCCTTATCTGCATTCATATAATAAACATTCTCTTTACCATACCGTCTACAGAGTTCTACTGCTACCATATTCTCCAACAGCGATGATTCGGAATTCATCAGGAAGAGGTTAAGTAAGCCGTTGTCTATAAAGTAATATTTCTTTTGTGATTCCTTCTCTGTCAGTTTGCCGACCTCATTTTGCACGGGTAATATCAGCCAACTGTCAGCAGCATATCCAGCATAATCTATCGTCGTTGGTACACTGATAGGAGCCCCTGTTGCAACGATCACATTCTTCAACCGGTTGAACGACAGCGGTTTCTTCACACTCTCTGCCATTTTTTTGATCAAGATGTTCATCACGCGGTCATTCTTAATATTGTTTCGTGCGCAGATGTCACCCAGATAAATTTTTTGGTATAGTCTTGACAGCATGGCTCGCTTATTCTTAAACGACAGGATCTCTGGCAGACCGCCGTAATAGAAGTACTCATTCAGATGTCGCTTCACCTCGCTCCGCTGTATCGTGTCATATTCCCAGTGTTCCTTCAGTTCCACCTGTTGCGCTGCCAGGTATTCTTTAAATGAATATGGGTACGCATCAT
>Ga0247611_10008969_pt1 | contig 12173 bp, 15 predicted proteins | sample 177DNAGHGhighgp2_FD_192422 | JGI IMG/M metagenome (GOLD analysis project Ga0247611, IMG submission 192422) | Sheep rumen microbial communities from Palmerston North, Manawatu-Wanganui, New Zealand - 1770 DNA GHGhigh gp2 | ecosystem: Host-associated > Mammals > Digestive system > Stomach > Rumen... | reverse complement strand
AGATGGTGCCGTCCACGGCAATCGTCAATATCGAGTACACGACATCCGAAGGTGATGCGATGGAATACCTGGTGTTCAATTGCGAAAACGGCGTCGGTAAGGTTTCAAATACATCAAATTACCAGATTCTCATCATTTACTCAGAAGGGGAAGGCCCGACAGGACAGACAAAGTCGGTCGTCGTTGAGCCAGGGGCAACAGTCGACATCTCAACATGCGTGTCTGAGTTCGTTTTTGAGTTGACCGACCTTTCAGTGAAGAGCGGGAATGCAACAGCAACCGCAAACGCCCGGAACGGCGATGTCTCCGCAGATGAGGGCGGCGCCCAGGTGGACGCTTCAATCAAGTCGGAAAGGAAGGACACGTATGCGGTAAGCATCATATCGGCCTCTTTCACCAAACGACAAGGTACTACCGAGGGAAGTGTAATGCCCTGACTAATAGTTTCTTAGGTATTCTTTGTCTGCGTCAATATCTGACGGGTCGTTTATCTCAAAATCATAGAAACCATAGGACGAAGGAAGGTCTACAAACTCCCTCGTCCTTTTTTCTACATCCCATACGGCAAATCCGTGGACGGTTACGGTTTCCCCGTAGGTCTGCTGTATGAGCGAACCGGGATAAACGACTTCTATGCCGGCCGTCTCGATGACCTGGCGCTTGTGGATGTCACCGGCCATCACGACATCGCACCCGTCGAACATCTTCCCGGAAACCCCTTCCTGCATGACGGTCCCGTTGTTCAGCGTCGCGCCGACCACCGGCCCGTGGTAAAGCCCGACAAACCAATTCTCCGGGCGCTCAGACCTTGCCGTTATGGTGTCCGGGGCCACATAGTCGTCGTGGATGGAGTACAGGCACCATGTGACGTTTTCGTCGTGCATGAAGCCGCTCTCGTAGTTGAGTTCCTTGTCAAGGAAATAGGAGTTGGTGAACTTCGCGGTTTCGAACAGGGCGGTGATGGTGTCCGTCCTTGTCTGGTTGTTGACGATGAGGTCGTGGTTTCCGCTGTACACGATGACCGTTCCGATTTTTTCAAGGTTCCTGATTAGCGAGGACGTGAACGTCATCAGTTCGTTGCTGATTGTGTTCTTCTGATGGACGAGGTCCCCGCATATCAGGATGCGCACCTCGCCCTTCTTGCAGCCCTTCGCGGCCTTCTTGCATTCGTCGATGAACTTGCCCAATTGCTCGGCGTATTCCTCATGTCTCACCGCATTTCTGATGTGGATGTCAGCCACCTGTATGATTTTCTTTATCATATTCCTTGAATTTTTTTTAACCGTGGCAAAGATAATACAATTATCCGTAAATGCACAAATTATTGGATGAAAAAACTATTTATAATATATTATGCGTTACCGAAAACAATATGGATGGCACGTCTCGGCGGCTCCTGGAAAACATGGGTTGTCGGAAACCAATGCGCACCTAATCAGGGCCAACAGGGTGAATGACAACGAATTCTATACCAGACGCGAAGATTTTGCCGAGGAATTCGAAAACGGAGGGTATGCCGAACACTTCCGCGGAAAGCGGGTGTACATCCCCTGCATGTGCGACAACGACCAGATATGGGGATACATGCAGGACAACGCCGGCAGGCTCGGGCTGGAAAGCCTTATCGGGCTGAAATACAATCCGGGAAACTGTGGGGTTCTGTACGTGCTGAAGAACGGGAGGACCGACATGAAGGTCCTCGAAGGTGACGACGGGGACTATGCGGGCCCGGTGTCGCTCGACATCATGTCAAGACACTGCGACATCGTCGTCACGAACCCTCCATTCCACGGCGGAACGGAAGACCTTATCGGTATGTGCCTGAGCCATGGGCTGCAATATCTGATTCTTGGCCCTCACTACACCTGGCAGAACAGCGCCATGCGCGGAAGGAAAGCCTCTGGAGAGTTGAGATTCGGTTCGGGAAGAGGAAAGAAGATGTCATTCGGCCGGCCGGACGGGTCGGACAAGAAGGTGAACGTCACCTGGTACACGAACATCATAGCCGAGCCGAAGGTGGATTTCCCATATGAACTTGAGCCGTACGACGAGAACGCCGACTATGAGTTCGACTATACCGGCAAATACCTTATCGCAAGACACCTCAGGGATATACCCGACGGGTACGACGGGATAATAGCGGTTCCGATGACATACATGAACACTCCCAACGATGATGAGTTCGAGATTGTGAACCATCACGCGTCGTCGCTGAGATACAAGAACGGGAAGAGGATGTATAGGCCGATGCTGATAAAACGCAAGACATCTGGCAGTTAATCCGGGTTAACCGAAAATAATAAGGATATTTTATGTTTAAAATGCATGATATCCTTTTTTTATACTATTTATAACACAAACACTGAAGACATATGGAAATATTACTTAAAAGAACCTATGCCTGCCCGACCTACACAATCGGGCATGTCTACATCGACGGGAAATATTTCTGTGACGCCATCGAGGACAAGGACAGGGGCCTGGACCAGTCCATGAGTGTCAACGAAATCAAGTCGAAGAAAGTCTATAAGGAGACGGCAATACCCACCGGAGTCTATGACGTAGCAATGAACATCGCTTCCGGCACGTTTTCCAATTTCACGAGATACCCGTGGGCGAAACCGTACGGAGGCAAACTTCCGAGGCTTAAGGGCGTGAAGGGTTATGAAGGTATCCTGATGCACCCGGGAAGCGACCAGAACAGCAGCGCCGGATGCCTCATCGTCGGGGAAAACAAAGTCAAGGGGAAGGTCATCAACAGCCAGGCCACTTTCAAGCGCCTGATGGATGACTACCTGGTGCCCGCTTACAAGAAAGGCGAGAGAATCAGGATTACAATCAAGAGAGCATACAAATAACTGGAAAGAGATGGGGATTTTAAAAAGGACAAAGGAAGTTATGTGCGCTTTTTGCAGCGAGCCGCGGAACAATGTGCTGCTGAGGATTGGAACGTACCTACTCCTGGTCCTTGCGATTCCCGGCCTGATGCTTGACGTGCACACCGTGCCGTATATGGCCGCCGTAACCGGCATCATATTCGTCATATGCGCCATTTCGGAATACAGGGACTGCTTCTTCGGGAAGAAGTTCTGTATTCGAGACGTGTTTACGGCAATGATACCTGTCGGTATCGCTGATATCGTCACGCTTATCGTCTTTGCGGTGTCGCAGTTGTAAGCAGCGCCGGCAATAAAAAGTCAACGGCCTTACCGGATGGTAGGGCCGTTTTTTTTTGGCGGGTGTATCATGTTTATTGTTTCCGAATGCAAGAAAGGTGAGTTAATCATAATCACCATATTCAAAAAGATAAGCGACCAAATCAAAGTTTGCCTTTACATATTGAAATGCTTCATCATAATCTGTAAATACCTTATAATTAATCCATCCTCTTTTACCATTTAACAAGCCGTTTTGTCCCGCAGGCTGCAAGTCACTTTCAAAAGGATTTTTTACATTTATATAATTATTCTCAGGGTTGTCTTGCGGAATATCCATTCCGTATTCAATGTCTGGAATTATGTATTTCTCCTGTAATGGTGCAAGCCAGTTAGTTTCAATAGTCAGGAGGAAACCAACTTCTTTACCGTTATAGATAATTGTTTGTCTGTGCCTTCCTTTGCCCAAATCTTCACTATCGCCATATTCAAATTCGTTATCCTCGTTTTCCATCAACACTCTTTTCACTGATTCCTCAATCACCCTATGTAATTCGCTTTCAGTAAGCCTAATTTTTCTTTTCATAATCAATTCAGTATTTTTTTATAAATAGCATGAAAACATGAAAAACACAGCCGGTTTGGTCTGTGTTTTTGTTCTACGGGCTTCAGCCGTATGAGACCAACTCTTCATCCGTAAGTTCCCTGCTGTTCCTCAGGCAAGCCGCTATGCCCTTATATCCGTATTCCTGGTATATCTCTGACGGGTCCATATCCCCAATCGGGGTAACAAGCCTTACACGTCCCATGAGCGTGTCATGGTTGAGCGCGCGGTATACCTTGACGGCGTCCTCCATGGCGTCCCCGTCCAGAAACACATTGACTTTTGATTTCGCCCTGGTAATGAGGTTCCAGAACAGTTTGAAACTGTCGTTGAGCGCTTTTCCGAGCATGGGAACGGAATTCGGCACGACAAGGTGGTCGAACGGGCCCTCCACGAGCGTTATGTCAGCATCCCACTGGAGTTTTTCCTCATTGAAAATAATCGTCTTCCTGTCCGCCTTCGGGTTGTAGTACTTTTGCGCTTTTGCGTATCTCCCGTAATACCTTCCGGTCCAGTAGTTGAGGTATCCGTACGTGTCGTATGACGGGATGATGATACGTTCCCTGAGTTGAGGGATTTCGTTCTCGTAGTCCGTGTATCCGATGTTGAAGCGCTCGATGATGTCCCAGCCTATCCCGCGATTGAAGAGATAGTTGAGCGCTTTCTCCGGGTTATGCCTGTTTTTCCTGAACGGATGATAACCCCCTGGTATCTCGAGTTCTGATTTCTCCTCCTTCTGTGTGGTTATGTCGAAATCGCCCTCATCGAAGTTCAGGTGGTACAGTTCGCTTTCCCTGAACTCTTTGACGATGCGGCGGTAGTCCTCAAGATGGCGGCTCGTCCCGAACATCTTGATGAGTTTAACCACAGACCCCTGCATGTCCTCGTGGACCTGTCCGCAAGACCAGCAGTGAAACTTCTGCTTTTTGAGGTTGACGGCCAGGTTGTGCTTCATGGCCTCGCCGGGGCCTTTTTCCTCGATGCATCTTGGACACGGGAACTCCAGTTCATAATTGGAACCGTCCGGCTCGTTCCTGGCATTACCGAGGAACGACGCCAGTATGTCGTACATGTATTTGATTTCGGTAAACATGGACGCAAAATTAATCAAGGTCTGTGATTTATGCAAGAGATTAACTATTTTTAACCTGTATAAACTATTTATCATTATAAGGCTACATAAAACAGGATATGAGAACAAAATATCTAAGTAACAGAGAATTGATGGAGATGATTCAAGAGACATATCTCAGAGTCGTCGAAAACCAGTTGCGTGAATCAGATGACTACAAACGCAAAGACAGCGGACCGCGTAAAAAAAGAAATGTTACGCGAATAAAGATAACGTGGCTTGCTGACATGGGAAGAAGTAAAGAAGTGTTTATGGATACTGTCTTGATGCTTCGCCACGCAAGGAATGTTGGAGACGAGGAAAGTGTTAACAATACAGTTCTTGCCGCTCTCAGAAGGCATCCTAACAGAATAAAATTTGAAATCATTGATTGACAACAAAAGCCGCCCAAACGAGCGGCTTTTTTTACTTTCTTGCGGCACTATGCATTACAGGCTCACTACCACGACGACCTGCGTTGGCGTTTTCTTTTTAAGTCGGAATCGTACTCATAGGAAATTTTAATTACAGGCTTTTCGGGGTCATAGTGGCGATAATGCAAGATTGACGAATCCCACTCTTCCGGGTTTACGGTGTCTACGCTCATCACCCTGTAACCCTCATCTGGAAAGTCCATATCTGTAATCACCCTTAGAATTTCATCATAATCTTCAGGCTTGCCTGCAAGTTGGCACACGATATAGTTGTCTTCATCGTCGTGAGAATACCACTCCATCCTGTATTGCTTTGAATCCTTGAACAAGAGATGCGCGGGGACTGTGGCTTGGGGTTGTTGCCCGTCCTTTTTCTCATCCTCGTTCACCGCCATTAAGCGTTTTATTCTATTGATTTCCTCCAGAAACCCCTTTTTGTGCTTTGTGTCCATAATTTACTTTTTTTATAAATATCTGTTGTATAGGGAAAACAAACCTTGCTTGATGGGTTTGCCGTTATTTTAAACTGTACAAACTATTTATCATTATAAAAACCATGTGAAAGCGTATATGAGAGACAGGAAGCGAATGAGGATAATGGAACTCGCCGTCGACTACGACGTGAACAATTTCGGGTTCCCCGCCCACTCGGTGGGTGACTACCACGACCTTTATGAGGGCTATAAGGATGTCGAGGAACACAACCGCGACGTCTACAAGAATTATATCGAGGAAGAAAAGAAGAGGGACTGATGCGTACGGTATACATAAGCCGGGAGAAACTTGAGGAGATGATACAGGAAGCCTACCTCGGCGTCGTCGAGAAGCAGATAAGAGAAGGTCTGCTCAGGGGCGCCGAAGAGGGCCGCATGAACGCGCTTAACGAGGTTAGATACATTAACCCCGGCCGTTCAGAGAGTTATCACGGTAAAGTGAGAAAGGGCTATGATTACTACAAGACGCGCAAGGAAGACCCGATTAAGAACGGGGACAAGATAAGGGTGTTCCACGGTTGCGGACTGAAGACCGCCTTGGATTGGTGCATTAACGGTACAAGCGGAAGGGAATGGCATCCGAGGACATACAGTTACGAGGCGGGCATGAATCCGCTTGGTATATTTGTAACCATTGATTTCGAGACCGCCAAGAACTTCGGGCATGATAATGAATGCATGTGCATAATCGAGTTCACGGTAGATGCTTCCGATTTGGAAACACCCGTATGGAACAATAGTAATTCGTATTTCGGACAGGGGTCTAATCCGATATCTTTTAATTCAAAGGAGGACAGGGATTTACAGAAGCAAAAATACAGGGACGATGCCATAAACGAACCAGACATATATTATGACCGCAACACGACAATATCACGTGATTACATCAGGAATTCCGACAAACCTGAGATGGCGGACAGGTTGATGAACATGGGTGAGTACCAGGCACTGTTCATGGGTAATCTTGACCCCAATCAGATTAAGCGCATATGGATAAACCCAAGGGATGAAGAGAGTGGTCATATCAACACAACCAAGTCGTACATACCGCTTACGCGTGCAGAGTTCCTCAAGAGGTACAGGAATACGGAGTTTACCGACAATTACGGCAGAAACCCAGCACCTTTGGAGAAAACAAAACTATATCGGCCAAATGAAGATTTTGCCGGATGGGAAGACTTTTTCGACAGGATGGATGTGGAACAGGAATATCGTGATGAACTTATGAATGACATCATGAGGCTTGACAATTACAAGGAATACGCTTCGAATGAAATGTTCCCAAAACAAATCGTACAAGCATTCGGAAAAGAGTATTTCGATAAAAATTACAACCGCTTCGGGCAGTAAAAAACCAGGGCAACGATATAAACGTTAAAAAAGATATGAAAAGAAAACCAATTATCATGACAGAGAGAAGGCTTCGCAGGATTGTAGCCGAAGCCGCCATGAGAGTGATTAGGGAATCAGGCTTTGATTCGGACGAGGATATGACCATGTATCGCGACATGTACGCACCCGGCACCGAGGATGTTGTGTTTGACACCGACAACAAGCCTTACTGGCATGTGGATACCAAAGGAACTGGGGCGTGGGGAAACGGACCGTTTTTGAACCACAGAACGAACACGCTAGCCGATTGGTATAATCACCTCTATGGCGACGATTACGACGATGAGATGGTCGACGACTACAACGATGAACTGGCGGACAGATTGTCCACAAAGGGCGGTCAGATGAACTACGACTGGGAACACAGGTATGACAATGACGAGGATGCCTATCGTTTCCCGATTGATAGCCCCGATAGAGCCGATGGCTATGTTGACTACATCAACGGCAGGCGCGATGACTACGAATACAGAAAGGACCGCGTAGGAAACAAGGCAAGAATGCGTTGGGTTAGGGGCGATGACCCGGAAGACCTCACCGACCATGATGACTTCGATTACATCAACAGATGGCCTGAATTTTAACGGACAAGTCAAAACTTTAGATATGAAAAGGAAACCAATTATTATGACGGAGGGAAGGCTTCGCAGGATTGTGGCCGAAGCCGCCATGAGAGTGATTAGGGAATCAGGGTTTGGTTCGGACGAGGATATGACCATGTATCGCGACATGTACGCGCCCGGCACCGAGGATACTGTGATTGATGCCGACAACGAGCCTTACGAGCATAGGTACACGGACGAACCCGGAGCGTGGGGAAGCGGACCGTTCTTGGACCACAGAACGCACACGTTCGCCGATGGGTATGATTACTGCGGCGACGATGGCTACAATGAGATGGTCGACGACTACAACGATGAACTGGCGGACGAATTGTCCACAAAGGGCGGTCAGATGAACTACGACTGGGAACACAGGTATGACAATGACGAGGATGCCTATCCTTTCCCGATTGATAGCCCCGATAGAGCCGATGGCTATGTTGACTACATCAACGACTTGCGTGATGACTACGAAAGCACGAAGGACCGTGTAGGAAACAGGGCAAGGCGCCGCTGGGCCAGGGGTGACGAGCCGGAAGACATCATCGATTATGATGAATTCAACTACTCGCACAGGTGGCCTGAATTTTAACGGGCAAGACAAAAGCGGCTTACATTCCTGTAGGCCGCTTCTGTTTTACTGTCACTTGTCTGCGTGTGTCGTCTTTCCCGCTTTCTTGTCAGCGTATGTTATCCTTTCCACTTTCTTGTCCCAGTAGGACACGTTGTACTTGATGCCGTCTTCCGTCTCTTCGATGTCGCTTATCTTGAATTCCGGTTCCCCGTTTTTAACCTTGTTCCGGTATCCGAGGCAGGCCACGTAGGCGTCGCAGGCGTCAAAATTCTCCTTTTTGAGTTCCCCTTTCTTGTTGTAGAGCCACTGGATGTCCGGGAATACCTCGCTGACCATCCCCTGTATGACGGCTTTCTTGTCGATTTCCCACGGGTATGCGCCGAACAGGACCAGGCTTGACGTCTGGATTTCCTTCATGATTTTCTTGTACGGGTACTGCACACCCTGCTTGTTGTACTTGCGTATCGACATCAGTTGCGGGAACGAGTACTTCCTGGCGTCGTAACTGGAAATATACTCCGGAACAATGCCGAGTTCAGTATAGACACAATCGGATATCATGCCGTTGAACCTGAGCAGAGTTCCGCATGTCTCCACGTTATTGCTCCTGAGCAATGGTTCCTCAATGACCACTTCACTGATGCCCTTACCTTTCCAATTGGACAGGAACTCGTCGTTGAATATCCTCTTCTTGATGAACAGGCTCTCAATCCCTTTGATTTTCGATGACACTTTAGGGACCACATGGGTCAGTGATACGATTTTCCCGTAGTCCGTCCCGTCATCAATCATGAGGCAGCAGCCGATGCATGTCGTGCTGACGTCAAGCCCGAGTATCAGTTTTCCTTCTCCTGCCATTCCATGAAATCTTTTACCAACTCATTGAGGTCGTATTTGTCGGATTCGATGATATACTGGTATGGGGTCGATTCGGCCAGTGCCCTGGTTTCTTCATCGAAACGCATGGCCACCCTTTGCAGTTTCTCCTCGCTGTCTTCCGACGGGTCACCCTCGTAACACTTTGCGCACCTCTCAACCCATTTGCTCTTCAGTTCTTTGGACGGGTAGATTGCGACGAATTTAGCCCCTCTCCGTTTCAGTTCTTTCACAACCTCAGGCCTGGATGAAATAAACACGTTGAACCCCTGGAGTGAAAGGCTTACAGCGACATTGATATAACACTGCTCCCAACCTTCCGGCCTGATTAGATGCGGGTTTTTTGAAACCCCGCTGAGAAGGAACCTCAGGTCGCTGTCGTCCAGGTCGATGTTTTTCCCTCCGCTGATTGTACTCTTCCCGATACACGGGTATCCTACGATTATCATATGCCTCGCGCGCGTGATTATGTTATTATAATTAATTTATTAAATAATATTATTTTTATATTAATATTAAATTTTTAGTATTAAATATTATATTTTAATTTTATTAAAACATAAAAAGAAAAAAGAAAATAAAAAGAAAAAAGAAAAAATTTTTCCAAATATTTTTGAATTTGGAAAAAAAAGTGTAATTTTGCCGCATCATGGCTGTTTTGACGATTGACATCACGGACGGGCTGCTGGACGACATCAAGTCGTATTGTTCAGCAAACGGGATAGAGGACATTGCCGCCGAGATAGTGCGGTACATATCCTCAGGCTTCAATATCGAACGCTACGGGGCCTCTCCGTTTGACAACATTGGACGCGAGATGACCCCTCAATCCAGGCCAGCCCACCAGGAAAAACCGGCCGGAAGGAAGGCGTCAACAGACGCCGACGGCAGGCAGGCGACCGGCAAGACGGTAAGAATCATAAAGAAGAAAACAAATACATAAGGTTCAGGAGAAATGTTAGAAGTACCAGGGAAAGCGAAGTTACAGTTCCATTGGAAGGTATCCCCCTACGATTACTCGAAGGAGGCCGTTGACAACATACGCGAGAAAGCCGCGGCAAAATACGGCGTTCCGAAGTCACACGTGAAGGTGATACCCGAGTTCGTCACCGCATCCCAGGAAGAGGGCGAGACACCGGTGAGCGAGATTGTCACGAACATCCAGGACCCGCAGTTCCAGTTGACGCTGTTCAAGGAGTATCTGTCAGTGAACAAGATAGAGGGATACGACTTTGACACCATAAAGGACATAGACGCCCAGATTAACGCATCAATCGATTACGGCGCATATGACAAGTTCAGGAGGTATTCGATAAAGTGGGTGAGATGGAGCAACTTCCTTTCGTACGGAGAGGACAACTATTTCGATTTCAGCAACCTGAAGGGATTGGTTCTCCTGAACAGCGAACCTGGCAACCAGAGCGGAAAGACCACGTTTGCCGTCGACCTGATACATTTCCTTTTGTTCGGAAAAACGAAGCGATACAAGACGCTTGGCGAGTTTTTTAACGACAAACTCCCGGAGGCTACCGAGTATTTCGTGGAGGGGTGCATCCATATCGACGGCGATGACTACATCATCAAGAGGACGGTCACAAGGCCGGCGCTGAAGAAGCGTACGGCGAAAAGCACCGCCAGCCAGAAAGTGGAGTATTACCGCATTGTAGGTGACGGCGCGGAAGAACTGGACGATTACGTGGAGGCCGAATCTAAGGAAGGCGAGAACACCGCCGGGACAAACAAGGCCATCAAGGATGCCATTGGAAAGGAGAGCGACTTCGACCTCATCATTTCTGTGACCGGACAGAATCTCGATGAAATCATCGAGAAGAAGGAAGCCGAGCGCGGAAGGCTGCTTGCCAGGTGGATTGGATTACTGCCTCTAGAGGAGAAGGACAAACTCGCCAGGGAGAAATTCAACGGCTCCGTCAAGCCGTACCTGTTGTCAAACCAGTACAGCACGGAGACGCTGACAAACGAGATAACATCTTTCGAGACAATGTCCAAGACCCTGGCCGAGCAGACAGAGAAACTCAAGAAGGACAACGAGACCATCCGCGGCGACATTGAAACGCTTGAACGGACCAGGACGTCATTGCTGCAATCCAAGAGGGATATCGACCAGTCACTGCTCAAGGTGGATTCAGTGACATTGAAGACCTCCATGAAGAAGATAACGGAGGACGGGAAAAGGAAGGCCGAAGAAAAGGCCGGGTTCACGAGGCAGATTGAGGAAATCGGAGAAGTGGACTTCTCGGTGTCGAAGTATGACAAAATCACGGAGGAACGAAGCGACGCCAACATAGCGCTCCAGACATGCAGGGGCGAGTTCAAGCGCACGCAGGAACAGATTAGCGTCTTACAGAAAGGGGAATACTGCCCCACATGCGGCAAGAAGTTGGACAACGTCGACAACTCCGTGAAGATAGCGGAACTGAAGGAAAGGCTAGCGGAAATAGCATCGAACGGAAAAGCGCTCGCCGCCAAGGTCGCCGCCTACGATGAGGACCTGAAAGCGATGAAGGACGCCAGGGACAAATTCCAGACGTTGTCCGGGCTGAAGGTGAAAGAGGCTGCGCTTGACGTGCAGTTGGCCAACCTGAGGGTGGAATACAAGGAGCAGTTTGCGATTCTGAAGGAGTACGAGAAGAACAACGAGGCGATTGACAAGAACAACGCCATTGACATCGAGATAAGGAACACCGATTCCGCCCTTACCGGGAAAAGGAACACGCTTGAGACGAACGGGAGGTTCATCAGCGACAACAACAGCAAAGTCGAGCGTTACGGCGAAGAGGTGAAGTCCAGGAAGAAGATAATCGCCAAAATCAAGGAAGAGCGCGAACTGGTGAAGAACTGGAAGATATATCTTGACATGGTCGGGAAAAACGGCGTCAGCAAGATGGTTCTCAGGAAGACGCTCCCGGTCAT
>Ga0247611_10008968_pt1 | contig 12174 bp, 16 predicted proteins | sample 177DNAGHGhighgp2_FD_192422 | JGI IMG/M metagenome (GOLD analysis project Ga0247611, IMG submission 192422) | Sheep rumen microbial communities from Palmerston North, Manawatu-Wanganui, New Zealand - 1770 DNA GHGhigh gp2 | ecosystem: Host-associated > Mammals > Digestive system > Stomach > Rumen... | reverse complement strand
GATTCTTAATAAAAAAATGTTTATGTGGCCAAACGGATTCAGATCACTTAAATATGGAGAGTATTTTAATGATTGTTGTGGGATATTTTCATTTGAGCTTGATGACGATGATATTCAATCACTTAAAGATGGTAAAGTATTATGCAATGATGGAAACGAATATGTAATTTTAATAAGGAGAGAAGCAAAATGAGTAAAGCAAAAAAATGTGATAGATGTGGGGCACTTTATGAGCATAATTTTGAATTATATTTGAATTCTTATTATGTTTCTAAAGATTGTCATCCGCAAGTGGATTTTAAATTGGATTTGTGTCCGACATGTCAAAAAAGTCTTGAAAACTGGTTTACACTTAGATCAAAAATAAATGAGAAAAAGGAGAATTAAAATGATTTTATTTTTAATAGATTGGGCTGCTCGTTTTTGTCTTGTATTCTGTATTATTCTTTTAATAGTCAGTCTAATTTTAGCATTAAAGTTCTGTAAAGATTGGCGAGAGGATATATGGAATAATACAAAAGCGGAAAGAATTTATTATATTGTTGATGGAACTTGTTGGTTTTCATTATTAATTTTAATAGTATTATTAATTTTGTTAACTGTCATGACTAAATAAGGAGAATTAAAATGGATATATATGAAAAAATATTTATAAGTATTTTTGGCGCTGCATTGCTTGCTTCTGTTATCGCTTTGATATGGAGTTGGATAGGCTATAAGAAAGCAGATAAAGAATTAAGAATTTTAATAATAGGTGAAGCTCTTTTAAAAAATAATGAAATATTTATTAATCTTTATGATGATCTTATGGAATTAAAGCATATGATTGATAAAAACGGTTTAATTACTTTAGAGCAAATTAAACAGGTCAAAAAAATAGATATTATTAATCAAAAAAGACACCATGCTGTTGATACTTTTCTAGAATTAATGTCCAAATTAAGAGAGGAGATAGATTGATGAATAATTATACAGTAAAAGATTCTGGAGACAGAAGAGAATTTGCATCTGGAGCAGTAAGAGATATGCAGAAAGGAAAAGGACGTTGTGACTTACTTCCTCTTGCGGAACTTGCTACTTTGATTGATAATATGGATATTAACAGCGATTACATACAGCCAATTATATCTTCTGATGGTCTCACAGAGTCTTGGATTTTTAGGCATTTTAATAATGCTATAAATGCATTAAACGTAGCTAAAGATTCCGATAACAAAACTATCGAAAAAATTTCTTATGAGATTGTTGATAGTCTTTATATAGTTCTCGAAATCTTTTTAATATGTTTCTATACACCAGAATGCCATTTAAAAAATAATTTTAATGGAAAAATACATATCTGGTCAACTCTTTATGAGGCGCTAAGTGATATTCCAGCAGATAATGATGTAGCAATTAAATATCAAACTAATAACGTAGTATATTCTGCAATACTTGACCTGGCTAGATATTTTGAGGCAGAAGCGAGTAAGTACGGAGATAATAACTGGCGTAAAGGAATTCCTATTAATGTCTTTATTGACTCGGCTATCAGACACTTCTGCAAATTAATGCGAGGTGAGACTGATGAGCCTCATGATATAGCATTTATGTGGAATGTCATCTGCTGTATTTGGACTATTAATAATTTAGGATTAATTATTCAGGAGAAACAAAAATGAGTAAAGCATATCAATGTGATAGATGCGGAAGATATTATAGTACTCAAGATATTACTAAACTATATGATGAAGGTTCTTCAGCAACATCTGCTGCCAGATTTAATTTGGAAATAGATAATCATCCATATGAACCAAAAAAGTTTGATTTGTGTCCCAGATGCAAAATATCATTAAAACAATGGTATTTTATAGATATCAATGAATTACGAAAGGATGAATAGAAATGAATTATATTATTAACATTAGAACTCGCGATCTTATTGTTGGAGGAATCTTAGTAGCAATTATTGCTTCAAGAACGGAACGTAAGATTGAGAAAATCTATAAAAAAGCAAAGAAAGAAAAAGAAAAGGTTGACCAAATAGTTCATGACTGTCTTGCTGAAGAGACAGATTATATTTACTGTCCGGTCTGTGGTAAAAAGATTAAGGAGGATTAACTATGGCAGATATAGTATTTGCACCAATATGTTCAAATTGTGGATTACCAATCTATATGGACATAGAGATTGAAAATTTAGATTATATAAAATCTCTTGAGGCAACTCCTGGAAGTAGAATATTGCATCATATGCAAATTAATCCATCTATTTGTCCAAATTGCAGTACATATTTTGATAGCGTGATTATGCCCACACGACTTCCTTATGAATTTCCTGATGACGTTAAAAAAATATATGTACAACCATTTCAGCAGCATAATCCAATTATAAGTTTAATAAATCAAAATTATAAGAAGGATTAAAAATCGCAAAAAAAACATACCCTATAATAGAGAGGAAACAGAGAAAAACTAATTGATGAATGAGCTCTATGCATTTCCTACTCTAAAGAGAGGACAGACGGAAAAACTAATTAATAGACAAAAGAGCCGTAACATGTCCTCTTTCTTTTTCACTATTATATTTTCTTGAAAGGAGAAATGTTTATGAATCTTGGTTTTATTAAACCAGCAGTACTAGCAGTACGAAATTTCACCATCAATCACTCAACAACCATCTTAACCTCCATAGGAGTAGCTGGCGTCGTTGGAACGGCTGTATCTGCGTCCGTTGCATCTGTTAAATCCTTCAAAGCCATAGAAGAACTAGAAAAGCCTAATGCCAAAGGCACCAGCTACAAACTCACTCCTAAGGAAAAAGTAAAAGTCTGTTGGAAATATTATATTCCTACAGCAATAACCGGAGCATGCACAATATCAGCAATAGTTGGCTCTAATGTTATATCTGGAAAGAAAGAAGCAGCTATTGCATCTGCATATGCTCTTGCTGAAAAATCTTTTACTGAGTATAAGAATACTATAGCTGAAAAGCTTGGTAAGAACGAAGAAAAGGACATTCAGGACCAAATTATATTTGATAAGATGGCAAACACAAATAGCGGTGACATTAAAACGGATTGGCTATTTGAAACGCATGGAAATGTCTTGTGCTATGATTATTATTGTGGAAGATATTTCTATAGTGACCCGGCATATCTTAGAAGTCTTGAAGGCGAAATCAATAGACAATATTTAACCGAAGGTGTTGTAATGCTTCAGGATGTCTATGACGAGATGGGCTTTATATCTTCATCTTGGACAGCAAGAAATATTGGTTGGGAGCTTCCTGAAGATATGGTTATGGCTCATGATTGCCTTTCGTTCTTGTTTGATTCAAAACTCACAAAGGATAATAAGCCTGTTCTTATTGTGAGAATGAACTGGGACCCAAAGTTAATCGACTAAAATTATATTCGCAAATAAATCATATACTATAATAGGCTTAAAGCCAAAAATCTTGAAAGGAGAATTTTATGAAAGACACAACCAAAAACAAAATCAAAAATGCTGGTCTCATAGGGGGATCCATTGCGGGAGCCTGCGCATCAACATATGCTTGTGCATGTTTGACGGCAGTATGCCCTCCTGTCGGCATTGCAGCCTTTATAGGCAAATATGCGATAGGAAGTCTTATTGCTGAAAGAGTAGCATCACACGTATACGACGTAACAGGACAGATTGTGGATTCTGCCGAGTTAGTCCAGAAGGAAGTTGAAGATGTTAAGGAGCAGATTAAAAACATGAAAGAATCTTCTCAGGAAGAAGAGGCTTAAAACCATTAGGAGGGTCTATGAAAACATAGGCTCTCCTTTTTAACTTTTGAAAGGAGTTATATTTAAATGGCTGAAGTAAAAATGGAACCATTACCGAATTCAAACGCAAAAACAGTTAAAAAAGTAGTTGAAGAAAACTCAACAAATGACGTTGTGAACGATGAAAGTAAAGTAATAGCCAAAGCCGTCGTTAAAAAGAAATCCTTTGGTGAAAAACTTAAAGATGTTTTCATTGGAGAGGACATTCAGAATGTTGGTGATTATATTCTTAAAGAAGTAATTGTTCCAACTATTAAAAACACAGTTGTTGATATTATACAAAACGGCATTTCGCTTCTTATATTTGGAGAGAGCGGAAAAGTCGATAGACGAAGGAGTGGACAATATGTTAGCTATGGTTCTTACTCTTCTAATAATTCTAGGAATTCCCGCCGTGATGATAGGCATGGCGCTCCTACTGATAAAGGCGACATTATATTTGATAGCCGCAGTGATGCACAAGCCGTTCTTAATCATCTCATTGACATTCTTGATACTTATCGTGCTGTTACTGTAGCAAATTATTATGAAGCTGCAGACGTTCCTAGCAATTATCAGGATAGAAAATGGGGATGGACAGATCTCCGTTATGCTGATGTAAGAATGGCTAGAGGCGGAGGATGGTATATAGATTTGCCTAAAGCAGAATACATAGATTAATTATATTTACTTGAAAGGAGTTTCAAAATGACCAGAAAAATTATGAGAAACATGGCAAGAGTACAGCTTGAAAAGGAAGGCCGCAAAAAGCTTAATAAAAAGCACGGCGGCGCAAAAACTTCCACATTTTCTACAGAATGGAAAGAGGCTTATATTCGTAATCTTGTAGAATCACTTCAGAGACAGGGCAAAACTGTAAGAATAGTAAAGAGAGGTACAGTAAATGGATGAAAAAATTGTAAATAATGATGAAAACATTGAAAAAGAAGAAAGTCTTTTTGAAGAGCTGCCTATACTTATATCTATAGACGATAATGGAAAAGAAACCTATCTTATTCAGACACATGATTATAAATTTGCGCAGTTTCTTGCAATGCTTCAGAACCGTTCAAGACTAGATATTATCCATTCACTTCTTGAACAGGGACTTTCAGAAGAAGCAACTCATGAAACTGTGGATAATTTAATAAACTTTTGTCAGCTATTATATTTTTGGGCTGATAAAGCATACACAATTGATGATGAAATGATTAAAATCTTGAAAGGAGATAAAGAAAATGAATCTGACAGCGATAGCAAGTAATGCAACAAGCATGATTAAAGCTTTTGCATTTAAGAGCGGTCTTGTCAAAAATGCACCTAAGATTCTTCTTGGTGTTGGAATAACGTCAATAGTTGGAGGAACTGTTGTTGCATGTAAGCAGACTTTAAAAATTGAAGGAATTATTGATGACCATCAGGAGTCTGTAGAAGACATTCATTATTTAAGAAGCAAATCTGAATCCGAAAAAGACGATGGGGATTTTAATACAGAAAAATATTTCTATACAGAAAAAGACATGAAAAAGGACCTTGTAAAGGTTTATGCAAGAACTGCAGGTCGTATAATGGTTAATTATAGCGTTCCTGTTGCTCTTATTGGCGGAGGAATTATATGCTGCGTGTCAAGCCATAATATTCTTAATACAAGATATCTTACTGCACTTGCCGCTTATGACGCTCTTGGTAAGAAATTTGCTAATTATCGTAAGAGGGTCATCGAGGATTATGGTCCCGAAGCAGACGAATTATATCGTTACGGGATTAATAAGCACGAAGAGCTTGTTGAAACGACAACTAAAAAAGGTACTGTAAAGAAGAAACTTGAAACAACATATTCTCCAAGACCTGAAGGATGCTCTGAATTTGCAGTTATATTTGGTCCTGATTATTCTTCTCAGGCAATAAGGCCTATTGATTATGCCGGAGATGGATATTCTCGAAACACAATAGCAGCAATCCGACAGAAAAATCTTGAATTTCTTCTTAGAGTCCAGGCAGAGTGTAATGAAAAGCTTCGCAGAGAAGGACATTTGTTCTTGAACGATGTTTATAGAATGCTTGGAATGATGTTCCCGACAGAAAACGGAGGTTTTACATCTGATAGAGCTTGTGGAGCAATTAATGGCTGGATTTGGATAGAAGACGATGAAGGTCGTTATATTGGTCCTGGAGATGGTTGTGTTGACTTCGGAATTATGGATATGAGTGATGAGCGTAAGCAGGCATTTGTTGATGGTTTTGAAGAGAACATTTGGCTTGATTTTAATTGCGATGGGATTATGTACGATCTCATCGGCGACTTTCGCACATCTCATAGGAAATAAGTACGGATTTGATTTAGATTTTTACAATTTTATGAAATGGAATTGCCCCGATTCAAGAGAAGCATTTGGAGATTTAAATAGTTATCCAGAATACTTCAGTTCTTGGATTGGGGATGGTTTTTAATTGAAAGGAGTTATTATATTTATGACCGGTAAATCGATTGCTATTGGAGTAGTTATATTTGGTGCTGGTTTTATCACTGGTTGGGCAGCCAGAGCTCTTGTTAAACAGAAAAACGAAGAGCTTAATGATGAAAAAGAATCAGAAAAACAAGGAAATAATATTTATATTAAAAATATTACAAAAGAAGATAAAGATAGAATAATTAACGATTATATTTCTAAAAAATATCGTCAGGAAACCTTTTCAGATGTTGAAAAAGAGGCAATAGAAGAAGCTGCTGCAGAAAATGAAAGTCCTTCTGAAGAAGATGATGAGGATGATGAGATAGAACCTCGTTTTGATTATGGCAAGGATCCTTATGATGATTATGTTGATTACCGTCCGGTAAATCCTTATGGTGAAGACCCTGAAGATTATGAAGAAGAAGGTAATGAAAAATTGCATAAAAAGAATATTTGGCCTTACGAAATAACAGTCGAGGAATTTGAAGAGCATAATGGATATACAAAATCAACTCTTGAATATTATAAGAACAATGTTCTTATTGACGAAGATGGTTCAGAGATAACTAATGCTGGTTCAATCATAGGCAGTGGTGTTCTTAAAAACCTGATGGTTTCTAAAGATGTTGCATATGTAAGAAATGAGGCTCTTCAGATTGATTATGAGATTGCCTTTGTAAATGAGACTTATGAAAGCTATGACGACGATGATGACTGGAAGTAAAAGACAAAACATTCAGATTCAGGAATTATATTTGAGATGGCTTGAATCATTTGTTGTTGCTTCTGATTATAAAGGTAAATCTTATGAAAAATTATGCAATTTGTTAATGAAACTTCCGTTTATTTCAAGTCCGGAAATACCTCTTGATGAAAATCGTAAGTACGATGTTCAATCATTATTGAGAGAAACTTATATTCAGTCTCAGTCAGAATGGTACAGACTTGAGACTGATGAAGTTCTCGAATTTCCTAAAATGCCGGTAACATTTCTTGAGCTTATTATATCTTTAGCTATGAGAATTGACATGGATTTTATGAGAGAAATTAATGATGTTGACAATTCAAGAGTATATTTCTGGGTTATTATTAATAATCTGGGGTTCCTAAAGTATGATGACGACTCCTGGACAGAAGATTCGATAATAGAGATAGTAAATCGTGTCAATATTGTTCAGGAGCGTAAGTACGATTTCAATGGAAATGGTGGACTTTTTCCTTTAAAAAGGGCTGAAGTTGACCAAAGAACTGTGCAAATTTGGAATCAATTGTGCACTTTTGTAGATGAAAAATTTATGAAATTGTGAAAAAATTGATGAAAAAACGCATTTTTGTGCAAATATTTGCACAAATGTGCAAATTTGAAACCGGATTTGCACAGGCCTAAACCCTTATATATCAACGGTTTTGGGCATTTTGCGTGCAAAAATGCAAAAATTTTCAAAAAACTTTTATATAAAAATTAAAAAATATAAAAAGTTTTAAGTGTGACAAATATTTGCACATTTGCACAAAATAGAAAAATTGTACAAAAATAGACTGGAGGAACCTTTGAATGGACTTTGTTACGGTTAAGACAAGAGCCGGCAAAAATCATTCAATTGAAGTTTATCCGGATTTTAAAGTATGTCGTTCAAAAGATTTAATGGTTCGCGGTAAATCATTCTATGCTATATGGGATGAAGAAGCAAATCTTTGGTCTACTGATGAATATGACGTACAAAGATTAATCGATAAAGAGATTGATGATTATATTTCAAATAATAAAAGTTTGGAAGATGCCGAGCATTTAGTTGTTAAAAGAATGAGTGACTTTTCATCAAAAAGCTGGATTGAGTTTAGAAATTATATTTCTCATGTTTCAGACAATTCTCATCAGCTTGATGAAAAGATTGCTTTTTCAAACACTGAAGTAACAAAAAAAGATTATGTGTCACATAAATTACCATATGAATTAAGGTCTGGTTCTATTGAAGCATACGATGAACTTATGAGAACATTATATTCTCCAGAAGAACGTGAAAAAATAGAATGGGCTATTGGATCTATTATTAACGGTGATTCAAAAACTATACAAAAGTTTATAGTTCTATATGGTGAAGCTGGCACAGGTAAAAGTACAGTCCTCAATATCATTCAAAAATTGTTTCAAGGTTATTATACAACATTTGAAGCAAAACAATTGGTAACTTCCAGTAATGTGTTTGCAACAGAGGTTTTCAAATCAAATCCATTAGTTGCAATTCAGCATGATGGAGATTTGAGTAGAATTGAAGATAATACAAAATTAAATAGTATTGTTTCTCATGAGGAAATGGTTATTAATGAAAAGTATAAATCATCATATCCAATGAGAATTAATTGCTTTCTTTTTATGGGCACTAATAAGCCTGTTAAAATTACGGATGCAAAATCAGGAATTATTAGAAGACTCATAGATGTTAAGCCAACAGGTTTAAAACTTCCGATAAGACGATACAATGCATTATATTCTCAAATAGACTTTGAACTTGGAGCTATTGCTCAACATTGTTTGGATGTTTATTTAGATTTGGGAAAGAATTATTATAATTCTTATCGTCCTGTTGATATGATGTTTAAAACCGATGTGTTCTTTAATTTTGTAGAAGACTCGTACTTTATATTTAAGCAACAGAAGGAAGGAGTTTCTCTAAAGCAAGCTTATTCTATTTATAAAGAATATTGTGATGAATCTGGAACTGAAAACAAGCTTCCGATGTATCGTTTTCGTGAAGAGCTTAAAAACTATTTTGAAAAGTTTGAAGATATTCATAGAGACGAAGACGGAAAACAAACTCGTTCATACTATTCTGGTTTTCTTTATCAAAAGTTTGAAAGAAAAATGATGCCAGAAGAAAAAGTAAAAGATTCATTACCTAGACTTGTTTTAGACACTGAAGAATCACTATTTGATAAATTATATTCTGAAGCTCCAGCTCAATATGCATCTGCTGATGAAACGCCATGCAAAAAATGGGCTGATGTAACAACAAAGCTAAAGGATATAAATACAAGAAAATTACATTATGTAAAAATTCCAGAAAATCACATTGTTATAGATTTTGACTTAAAAGATCAAAACGGAAATAAATCTCTAGAAAAAAATTTGGAAGCAGCATCTAAATGGCCTGCAACTTATGCAGAATTTTCTAAATCCGGATGTGGAATTCATCTTCATTATATTTATGATGGAGACCCATCAGAATTAAGTAGGATTTATGAAAAAAATATAGAGATAAAAGTCTTTAGAGGAAAATCATCTTTGCGACGGAAATTTACAAAATGTAATAATGTTCAAATTAATCATATTAATTCTGGCCTTCCTAAAGTTGAAAAGAAGGGAGGCAGTATGGTTAATTTAGAATCTGTTCAAAACGAAAAGGTTTTAAGGTCTTTAATTGAAAAAAATCTAAAGAAGGAAATTCATCCTAATACAACGCCAAGTATAGACTTTATTAAAAAGTTACTTGACGATATGTATGCTTCCGGAAAAAGTTATGATGTTAGAGATTTAAGACCTGAAATTTTGAATTTTGCAACGCAGTCAACTCATCAGGCTAACCGATGCATTAAAACAGTTTTAGACATGAAATTTTGTTCAGACAATCCTGATTTAGATGCTGGACGAAGTGATGATTTAAAACAAATTATATTTTATGATATAGAAGTATTTCCAAATTTGTTTTTGGTATGCTGGAAGTATCAAGGAAAGAACAAGCCAATTCAAAGAATGTTTAATCCATCTCCAAAAGATATTGAATTTTTAATGAGTAATAATTTGATTGGATTTAACTGCAGACGTTATGACAATCATTTGCTTTATGCTCGGTATCTTGGATATAGCATAGAAGAATTATATACTATTTCACAAAACATTGTAAATGGAAATAGAAAAGATTCTTTCTTTGGAGAAGCTTATAATTTAAGTTATACTGATGTTTATGACTTTTGTGCAAATAAGCAATCGCTTAAAAAGTGGGAAATCGAACTTGATATTCATCATAAAGAATTGGGTCTTCCATGGGATAAACCTGTTGATGAAAAATTATGGAATACAGTTGCAGATTATTGTGACAATGATGTAATAGCAACAGAAGTAGTTTTTGATGAAAATCAAGCAGATTTCCAAGCAAGAAAAATTCTAGCAGAAATTTCTGGTTTAACTGTTAATGACACAACCAATAGCCATACACAGAAAATTATATTTGGCGACGAAAGAAAGCCTCAAGATAAATTTGTGTATACTGATTTATCTGAAATGTTTCCTGGATATACTTTTGATGCAGGAAAATCATATTATAGAGATGAATTAGTTGGTGAAGGTGGATATGTTTATGCAGAACCAGGAATGTATACAAATGTAGCATTGCTCGATGTTGCTTCGATGCATCCTACAAGTTTGGAAGAATTAAATTTGTTTGGTCCATATACAAAGAATTTTAGTGATATTAAAAAAGCAAGAATTTATATAAAGCATGGAGATTATACTTCTGCTGGAGAATTATTTGGAGGAAAGTTAAAAAAATATTTAACAGATAAATCTATGGCTAATTCTCTTGCTTATGCTTTAAAGATTGCTATTAATTCAGTTTATGGATTAACATCAGCAAATTTTCCAAACAGATGCAGAGATCCAAGAAATATTGATAACATCGTTGCAAAACGTGGCGCTTTGTTTATGATAGATTTAAAACATGCGGTTCAAGAGAAAGGATTTACAGTTGCTCATATAAAAACTGATTCTATAAAGATTCCAAATGCGACAGAAGAAATTATATCTTTTGTAATGGACTTTGGAAAGAAATATGGATATACTTTTGAGCATGAAGCAACATATTCTAAAATGTGCTTAGTCAATGATGCTGTTTATATTGCAAAGTACAGAAATGGTCATGATGCAGGAAAATGGACAGCCACTGGAGCACAATTTGCAGAACCATATGTTTTCAAAACTTTATTTAGTAAAGAGCCACTAGTGTTTAATGATTATCGTCAGGTAAGAACTGTTTCTACTTCATTATATTTGGATATGAATGAAGATTTGCCTGATGTAACATCATTTGAAAAAGAGCTTGAAAAAATTCAGAAATTAAAAATTGATACAGATGTTTCTGAATTACAAAAAGAAATAGCAAAAGGCCATTGTTATATTTTTGTTGGAAAAGCAGGAGCTTTTATTCCCATAAAGCCTGGTTGCGGAGGAGGAATTCTTGTTAGAGAAAAAGATGGAAAATACAATTCTGCAAATGGCTCAAAAGGATATAGATGGCTTGAAGCTGAAACTGTTAAAGCATTAGGAAAAGAAAATGAAATAGATGAAAGCTATTATATTTCATTAGTCGATGCTGCAGTTAAAGATGTATCTCAATATGGTGACTTTGAATGGTTCGTTTCTGACGACGATGATTTGTTGCCTTGGGAATAAAAATTATATTTAAAAGAAAAGGAGAACCAAAAACATGTACGAAAGAGATTCAAACAACATTCTGAGAATTGAAGGAGCCGAAATCTGGGGACTTAATTTTGCTGGAGAAGCATCAAAGTTTAATCGTCCTGGAGACAGAAATTTCTGTGTAGACCTTGATTGTGAACTTGGCGAAATTCTTGAAAAAGAAGGATGGAACATTAAGTGGCGCAGAGATGAAGACGGAAATGTAACTTCTTGCTTTGTTCAGGTTAAAGTAAATTTTGAAGTTCCTAATCCTCGTCTTCGTCCTAAAATTTATACAATCACTGGAGGAAGAAAAGTTCTTCTTAATGAAGATACTGTTGGAGCTCTTGACAGCTATGATATCGTAACAAATGAAAAAGGAAGAACCATTGCCGATCTTGAGATTCGTCCTAGAGAATGGCACATGGATGATGGAAAGCATGGCGTCAAGGCATATCTTTCAGAAATGTATGTAACCATTAATGAAAGTAAATTTG
>Ga0247611_10008966_pt1 | contig 12175 bp, 11 predicted proteins | sample 177DNAGHGhighgp2_FD_192422 | JGI IMG/M metagenome (GOLD analysis project Ga0247611, IMG submission 192422) | Sheep rumen microbial communities from Palmerston North, Manawatu-Wanganui, New Zealand - 1770 DNA GHGhigh gp2 | ecosystem: Host-associated > Mammals > Digestive system > Stomach > Rumen... | reverse complement strand
TTCCACCACCGTCATCTGCCCTCTTCCGATACCAGCGCAGATATTCGACATACGGTAGTTATACCCGATCTTCTCATGCTGATAGTACGGATAACTCTCGCGATACTGAGTGGCGTACATCATGATCTCGCGCCAGTGGTCTTCGTCCTCAGTAATCAGCGCACCGCCACCCGACGTCGTAATCATCTTATTGCCATTAAACGAGAGCACACCATACTTACCGAATGTACCCAGCACCTGTCCCTTGTAGCGAGAGCCGAATCCCTCAGCCGCATCCTCTACAACGGGGATACCATATTGATTGGCAATCTCCATGATACGGTCTGCCTTATAGGGCATACCATACAGTGCAACGGGCACGATAGCCGCAGGATACTTTCCTGTTTTCTCCTTACGGTCAACAATGGCTTTCTCCAACAACTCCGGGTCAATATTCCATGTATCCGGCTCCGAGTCCACCAAAACCGGCGTCGCCCCCAGATACGTCACAGGGTGCGTCGAGGCACAGAACGTAAAGCTCTGCACGATCACCTCGTCACCAGCTTTCACGCCACAGTTCAACAGCCCCAGATGCACCGCCGCCGTCCCACTCGAAAGGGCAACGACTCTCTTGTTCTGACCGACAAACTCTTCCAGATCCTTCTCAAACCCATTCACGTTGGGACCAAGAGGTACCACCCAGTTCGTATCAAAAGCCTCCTTTACATACTTCTGTTCCATGCCGTCCTCACTCATGTGTGCCAGACAAAGGTATATTCTTTTTCTTTCCATATCTATAATTCCTTCATTCAAAAATATAAGACGTCAAATATATCATCCCACAATCTTTTTCTTCAGATACTGCCAGGTATAGCTGAAAAACAAGAACCAATAAGATTCATCCTCAAAGACGAGTTGATGCTTCCATCGGTTTGCGATGAAAATCTTTGCCTCGTAAAGCAGGAATCGGACACTGTTTTTCTTATACGGATTCGATGCTGGTGATTCGATGATACTCTGCCAGATTCGATCAGTCGTGGCATTACAAATCGGCTGAATCGGGCTGAATGACATATCCAAGCCTAACTTTGATACCAGAATGCCTTGAATCATCCTCGGGAACACAGGCATACCCGACTTCTTGTATAATTCCTGCGTCTTATTCCAATCCACCTCATCAGCATATTTCTTCTGGAACAAGGCCCAATCATACAGCATTCTCAATGCCACCGACTCCGAAAAGAAATGAGCAGCCATGTGTCGCATCAGGAAGATGGCATTCATGGTAGGCGACATCGCATATGCATTATCCACCTCTGGATTCTCAAACCTGAATGGGTATTGATGTCCTTCTTCCAAAGCCAGACGTTTCAATTCATCATCGAGCAACAGATTACCCTGGTGGTTATCCCGATCTAAGAAATCATAATGGTTCTCCAGCAACACCCCATTAAAACTGGCCTGTGTATGATGGTTAAAGTATTCTTCAGTTTTTATACCCAAGCCTTTCAAAGCCTGAATACTTTTCTGATCATCGCCATACATATAAAAATCGATATCGCCGAACACCCGTAATTGAGGCTGGGGATATAATCTCGCCGTGGTAGCCCCTTTCAAGAACATCACGTCCAGCCCCGCCTTTTTGAATTGCAGAGCCAGTTGTTCCATCAAGCTTAACCGTTGCCAGTAATTCTTCTTCGATTTCTCACTGGCACCATACCATTTCAGGATGACCTTCTTCATCTCCGGGTCAGATATCTTACCCTTTGACAGGCTCTCCATCACGACCGGCAACATACCATGTCTTGCTGCCTCAGCCATATTTTGATCCAGCTCTTTTATTTTTAATGATGAAACAGGGTCCTGTCCTTGATTCATTCCAAACAAGACCTCATTGCATCTTTCAATGATCCATTCTATTTGCATCAGTCTATTATTTCTAACAATTCTGTAATATCCTTTATTTTTCGCTGTGGTAAATACTCGACTGGCAGCGTAAAATCCTGTGGATGAATATTCTGTCCGTTATCCAACACACAGACTGTCATCCATCCCAACCGATTAGGCACTAAGAAGTCCTTGGCAGGGTTATCACCGACATAAAGATATTGGCAATCAGGATAGGCTGCCATGATTTTCTCAAAAGAATAAGGGGTCGTCTTTAAGTGCCCCACCTCATCTGAGATATAGATATCTGACCAATCTAAGAACTCAGACAAGCCCAAAGCATTGATCTTATTTCTTTGAGTAAGGGACCTCCCATCCGAGACGATGCCCATTTTACAGATCTTCCGTAATTGAATAATGACATTCCTTGTCTCTTCATCCAAACATATCTGTGGGAAATGCTTTCTATAAATCTCCAGCAATTCGTTGGTAGAGAAATCCAATCGATAGGCAGAGATCAAATGCTCAAACACATTCTCTCCAGCCTTCCACCAAGTGATCATTTTATCATAGACGTCCTGGCAACCGTATTCCTTCTCTGCAAGGTCTGCAATTTCACGATACGCCGATTTCAAGAAGTCTACTTCTTTATATAAGGTATCATCCAAATCAAAGATGACGACCTTATGCATTTGCATCATAGACGATTACATCATTATCATATCTGAGCATTAATGTATTATCAAGCCAGGCATCAGAATAGTCCACACTTCCCCCTAAAAGGTATTCACGAATCACATATTCAGCAAAGTTGGCCTTGGCATAATAAGACAAAGGGAAGCCACCACCAAATCGAGGATTAATCTCAATGCCCTTGATGTCATTGTCTGTCTCGCGGTAGAACAACTGAATACAGATGCAACCTCTTACTCCTGGCAGACAATTCATCCTTTTCTTAAGGAATTGGAGGATATAATTTTTCCGAGTTATACCCTTATTAATCTCTCCTGCCCGGATTTCAATACGTTCCCGAGGTACAATGCCTTTCACTATATGGTCTTTACCGTAGTACATATCAACGGTAAACTCCTTATACTCCTGTTTGTCGATATATTCCATAAAGATGAGTTTAGGATCCTCCAAAATATCTTTCGTCAGCTCCTCTTGTTTCCTAATGACATGCAGATTCGTACTTAAAGAGCCATCAAAAGGTTTGGCAAACATTGGGAATACAGGATGATATTTATCCAACGCCTTAGGCACTGCAATGCCCAACTTAGCCAAATAATCTTCTGTATTACGCTTATCTCTGCAAACCTTGATAAACTCATTGTCAGATACAGCCAACCCAATCCCATTTTCCTCAAAACGCTGTTTGTTTTGAGATAATATCAACAGTTCTGTATCAATCGTTGGGATAATGACGCCAATATTCTTATCTTTACAGATCTGCAACAGTTCATCTATATAGCAGTCTGCAGTACATCTTGATACTTTGATGCATCCATCAGACACGATTCCCGCAGGAGCCATTTCAGGCTTCATGTCTGTCGTATAGACCTTTGTATCAAGACCAAGATCTTTCAGAGTCCGCTTAAATATCTGCACCAAAACGACCCGTTTGCCTGCAGACGTTATCAATATATTCTTCATATCAGTTATGTCCATTAAAGGGATCCATTGTGGCCCACTCTCCTCCCACTTGATTAATATCTTCCTTAAACAACACTTTCTTTATTGTTATAAATATCACTTTCAGATCAGTCCATAAAGAGACATGGTCCACATACCAAACATCCAACTTAAATTTCTCAGTCCATGTGATGTTATTACGACCATGACACTGTGCCCAGCCTGAAATGCCTGGACGAACTTCATGACGACGAGCCTGCTCAGCAGAATACAACGGAAGGTATTGTACCAACAAAGGACGAGGCCCTATCAATGCCATGTCACCCTTCAAAACATTAAACAGTTGTGGCAGTTCATCAATCGATGTAGAGCGTACAAATTTGCCAACCTTTGTCAAGCGATCAGCATCAGGCAGCAGATTACCGTTAGCATCCCGCTCATCGGTCATCGTCTTAAACTTCACCACCTTAAATATCTTGGCATCTTTACCGGGTCTTTCCTGATAGAAAAAGGCTCCTGCCCCCTTATTAGCAAAGTGCAGCCATATCGTCACTACTAACAATATCGGTGAAATACATATCAATGCAATCAAAGCTATGCAAAAATCAAAGAATCGCTTAAAAAAATGTTTATACATATTTTCGTAAAACTTACTGGTCACAGTTTGTACAAATTTTCCCCTTTTAAATATTTCTCCTGTACCTCAGCCATCTTGACATTCTCCTTTATACTCACCTTAGAGTAAAAACGCTCCTTAGAAATTATAGCTGTAACAAACTCTTTTATCTCATAGCGCAAGCCATCTCCTGCCCATGTGTGGAAAAATTTCTTGTTTTGATTCTGGTCTTCATAACGCAACTCAAAGTAATCCGTCTTCCACCAAGGTGCTGGCACATATGCATACCCCTTTGTCCCTGCCACAACAAGATTTCCCTCGGTCTTTACACCAAGACCTACCTGAAACGAAGCAACTGCTGAAGAATACCTAAACACAGCCTTTGTAAACATATCCACTCCGTTCTTCATTTTTGAGTAAAAGTTGATATCCTGATAATGGGTACCTAAAAGTTTGAATATTGGTAAAAGTGGAAAGCAGGCATTCTCGTTCATACTGCCACCCAAGTAGTCTTTATTCAGTTTTTCAGAGGTCTCATCTGTAAGTGTAGTAACGGAGGCATTAACCTCAACTATCTCTCCAATGGTTCCTGATTTTAGTAAAGACACCAAATGACCAAAAGCGGGACAATACGCCGTCTTAAGGGCCACCATCAACACCAATTTCTTCTCCTCCGCCAATTCGTATAACTCTTCTGCATGAGCTCTACTAAAAACGAAAGGCGTTTCGCACAGAACATGTTTTCCTGCAGTCAACGCTTTCTTCACATAGTCGTAGTGCGTATAGTGAGGAGATGCGATATATACTGCAGCACACTGGTTATACAATTCTTCTTCAGTTGCAGCATTATGTAGTTCAAACTTACTACAAAACACCTCACAGTCTTCCTTATTAGGATTATATGCTGCAACAACAGCATTGCTGTTAACATATTTAGCTTCTGGAACGAAACGGCTTGCAATACTTCCTGTACCGATAACCCCGATATTCACCATCGGACGATCTTCCCTCAGTTGTGTACTGCTGATTCCTTCAGTACGGGGCAGATATACCACTTCGCAATACTCCTTCAGATAGTCGAAATAACCTTCCCAATCCGATCCTATAGCAAAAATATCAACGCCATATTTCTGGATATCATCTATTTTCTGCCCTCTATATTCTTCTATAACTATTTGATCCGCCAAACCCGTTGCTTTCACGGCCTCGATGCGTTCCATAACATTATTACATGTGCTCATCTTGCCACGCTCAAGATCGAAATTGTCAGTTGTTACACCAACAATTAAATAGTCCCCTAATGCCTTTGCTCGCTCCAAGAGCCTGCGATGCCCATAGTGAAAAAGGTCGTAAGTTCCGTATGTGATTACTTTCTTCATTCCACTTGTTTTTTATTTTACCATAAGGCTATTTATCACTAAAGTGCAAAATCAATTCCCACAACAACTCGGGGATTATCCTTGAAGAAGTCATTCCCCCATAAGTAGATATTCCAGTTTTTAACCGAATAATAGAAGCCTGCAGCCATATCCGCATCTTGTTCAAACTTCCAAGAGTGGATAGCACCTATCATAGGTGTAATGCTATGGCCATTTTTCAAAGAGAATGTGTAACCTAGATACTCCCAGTTGGTAAAAGTGTCATCAGCGTCTTTGTTGAATCCCAACCAAGTATTGGAACACCAGAATAATTTACCATCCTTTGATATTTGTCCATTCATATAGATGGCACCAGTAGTGTAGCTATATTTGAAACTATCATTCAGATTAAAAGAGGGTGTCACCTGTCCACCAATGCCAAACCAAGGGCATATCTTTGCTCCATAACGTACCAAGAAGCCCCAATAAGAAGAGCCGACACCAGTATAAATATCAGTACCAACAGCCACATGATTACCAATACCATACTGAAAGCAAGTATAGGTTTCTTGAGCATTAATACCAGGACGCACCTTAAGCGAGGTGTATCCATACAGTTTTCCATCACCAACTGTTCCTGCAAAATAAGGAACCTGCGCCATAGCCTCAAATGCAAAGAGTACCATAACTATTGATAACAATATTCTTTTCATTCGCTTTACTTCTTTTCCTTTTTCAATTCCTTAATTAATGCCGGCATCATCGCAATCATCACTATCAAGAACGGTAAGGTGGCTGCAATAGAGATTGTTTGTAGCGGTTTCAAGCTACCAGCAGACAGCAGAATGTATGCAATGGCAGCAACTACAATACCCCAAATAACTTTTTTGTAAGTAGGAGGATTAATGCTTCCATTTGATGTCATCACACTCAGCGAGTAAGTTGCAGAGTCAGCTGAGGTAATAAAGAACACACCCAACAGCACACAAATCATTACCGATATAACCTTACTCAACGAATAATGGCTGAAAACGATAAACACAGCGGTCTCTGGTGATGCTATCAAATCTTGTACGCTCTCTATGCTCCAACCCTGTACTGTACTCAAAGCGATGGCACTGAAAACTGCTAGCCAGACAATAGTGAACAACGTCGGAACCAGGACTACACCTAAGATAAACTCCTTAATCGTACGACCTTTAGAGATTCGGGCTACAAACATTCCAACGAACGGAACCCATGCCACGAACCAGGCATAATAAAAAACACGCCAGTTCATTACCCATTCGTTATCACCAAAGGCGTTAATCATGAACACGTCCTTGAAGAAATACTGAATATGTTGACCAACACTATTTGTCAGATTATTCAGGATGGTAATCTTTGGTCCGACCAAGAATGCTACTACCAACAAAGCAAGCGCCAGATAAGTATTGAAGTTGGACAAGATCTTGATGCCTTTGTAAACACCGGTAATAGCACTGATAATAAATATCAAGGTGATAAAGATGATAATCCACATGATGGTCTCCTGTGTCTTTGGGATTCCAAACAAGTGTTCCAATCCGCCACAGATCTGACTCACGCCCAAACCAAGTGATGTTGCCACACCTGCAAAAGATACTACCACTGAGAATCCATCAATAAAACGACCAAACCAACCATTGGTTCTCTTCTCGCCCACCAATGGCGTAAGCAAATTACTCAACTGAGCGTTCTTTCCTTTACGGAACTGAAAATAAGCAATGCCTAAACCTACCACCGCAAAGCATACCCACTGAGTAATACCCCAGTGCAAATAGCAGGTGCGGATGGAGAAATCAATGGCATCCATTGTTCCAGGTTCAATACCCACAGGTGGTGCTGCATAATGCGATAGAGGTTCTGCTATACTCCAAAAGACCAAACCGATACCTGTACTTCCGCAAAAAAGCATAGCCAGCCAGCTAAAAGTGCTAAACTCAGGTTTATCATCTTCTTTACCAAGTTTAATATCACCCCACTTGCCAACTGCCATCCAGACGCAAAAGCCAATAAAGGCAACAATAGAGAGGATATAGAGCCAACCAAAGTAGTGGCTCACCCAACTCATGAATTGTCCGGCTATCTCGCCAAGAGTGCTGCTATATACAGCACCAAATACAATCACACAGAGTGCAATCACCAGCGTCCAGACGAAGACGCTATTTTCTTTGTACCAATCTGTCATGCAAATGATTTAATTTTTCTTCTTACAAGATTTAAAATATACGAAAACACAGGACTTTTGTCTTTATTATTCCAATAATACAGGCAATCAGTCTTCGACAGGTCTCGAATCCATCTAATAAAAGATATTTTGCGAGTCAACACAAAATCTTTAAAGTCACGAACCTCAACCATTGCAGTGAATGGAGTTTTCCTAACAAGTTCATCGTTTATCGAGATTTTTCCCTCTAATGTTGCTTTTGCCCACTCGTATGGCATATTTACACCTCCATAAGTAAAGGCATAGCTCCAAGTCGAATTTCTAAAATTGACTTCAAGGAAATACAATTCATCGTTTTTATCAATGAGAAATTCTACAGAGAAGATTCCGTTAAATTGAACTTTTTCAAGTATTTTGCAGACCTGTTCATAAACTAATTCATTTTTAAAGGGAACCAGTTCCATATAATTCCCATACATACCTGGAGCTACTCTTAAATAGGTAGTCTGAAAAGGAATACAAACGTCTTTACCGTGGTTGACGCAGAATCCATCTAAGCATAACTCATTCTTTTTTTCAATAAATTCCTCAACTAATAGATCTTCACTTTCAATCGTCTTGTATGCTTCAACCAATTCTGTTTCAGAATAGCAAATACGGACATCTTTTTTCCATCCTCCAATAGCAGACACTTTGGCCTTTGTTATAACAGGATATTTCAACAAGGTCGGTAATTGTCCACGTTTTACTATTTCCGTCTTTGGAATTTTGCAGCCACATTCAACAGCAAGTTGACTGATAGCGTCTTTATCCATGTAACGAGAGACTATTCCAGCCTGACCGCCATCGAAGAAATAGAAACGGTCTTTCAACTCTTCATAATGACGATCCAGGCACATCTCTACATAGTCATCACAAGAAATGAGAAATGGTTTTAAATCTTCATTCCCATATTTTTTCAATATAGAATAGCCTTCATCAACATCCTCAACAATATGTACTTTAGAAGCATATCTACTATTCGGAACTAAACTCGGGTCTTTTACATTTGTCTTATGCAGAATGACAATCGGAGCTATCCCTTTCTCACCCAAACTTCTTATTACACCAAGCGTATTATAATGTTCAAAGCCGAAAACGATGAACTTATATTTCATCAATTCGTTATCAAGCATATCCATGTAAGCGATATTTGAGGTCTCTATTTCTATATATACTTTTTCTCTCTTAAATCCAAGAAAGCATCTATTAACTGGTCATAATCATCTTCCGTAAGACAGCCAATATGCCCAACACGAAATACAGTGTCCTTCAGATCACCACCATTCGGGCAAATCCACATACCATATTCATCCTTAATCTTCAGGAAAATATCGTAGGCTGATGCTGTTGTCGGATGTAATGGTGTCACAGCATTCGATAGGCTTTCTGATACTATCTCAAATGGCAGATTATACTCCACCAGCTTGTCACGGAAGTATTTCGCTAATCCTGCACAACGTGCAATCTCCGCATCTGCACCACCAATAGCCTCGATTTCCTTCAGACGAACATTTATCTGGCGGAGAATACCAACAGCAGGAGTCCAAGGTGTCTGGCCTCTCTCCATATTCTTAAGAGCCAACTTAAGATCAAGATATTGGCAGCAGCACTTATTCTCCTCTACGCGCTTCAAGGCAGAAGGTGCCAATATCATCACTGCAACACCAGGAGCACAGGCCAATGCTTTCTGTGACCCCGTAATCATAATGCCTGTATTCGATTTTGCCATATCAAACGGATCACAAAGGAACGTACTGATAGTATCAACAATCAAGAAAAGATTATTGCGCTTGCAAAAATCGGACACCATATCGATGTCATAGTGTACTCCAGTAGATGTTTCATGCTTCTGCATTAAGAAAGCGGTATAATCCATACCATCGTATGAAGCAAGAAGTTCTGGATTCAAAGCTTTACCATACTCCAACTTAATTTCCGTAAAAGGTATTTCATGAAGCGTCAGCAACTCAACAAAACGTTGGCCGAAACTACCACCATTGATAACAAGCGCTTTGTCATCTTTATTGAGGCAATTCATGATGGCGGTTTCCATACCCCCAGAGCCAGAACAAGTCATAAATACCACCTTGCTATCATCTGTCGCCTTCGCAAATTTCTTCACCAACCTCTCATTCTCGTACATAGTTTCTGAGAACTCTGCGGTTCTAAAATAGGGCACCTGCTCGGCACCTATTGCTCGTACAGCATCCGATGACTGTACAGGACCAACTGTAAAATTAATCATTTGCATAAATGTATTGGTTCTCTATAAACTGGAGTCATATAATCGGGGCCAAACATATCCGTAAGAGCCTGATGATACCCCTTGGTAACATATACTTCAATATCCTCAAATGGAACAAGGATATATTCTCCTAAGACATCCTTATGACGGAGTTTAGCAACATCCATGAAATCAGCATTGTAGCAAGCTTTCATTGTTGTATCTTTTTTGTTTGACAGTTGAGAAAGATCATTATACCACTTTATCTTTGTCTTCCTGCAGACACAACATCCAAGCACAAAAGTACCCAGCGTTGCCGTCTTATACAAGACATTTCCTTTCTTAAAGTTAAGCTTGCTCTTCATCATTCCCTGCATAGCGCGTATAAGTGCAACTCGCACTTTCCTTGCGAAAAAGCCATCTGGTGCATTATCTATGACAAAAACATCCATTGTTGGTTTCGGTTTTGCAACCGTATCAGCCTCCAATCGAATTCTGTCTATCCACAACGCTTCAGGTGTACCATGTTCATATGCCAAATCGTTGCTTTCTCCAATAGTAGCTTTTATTTTCTCGTAGTTCTCGCGATCAACCATGATGTCCAGATCATCATCCCAAGGAATGAACCCCTTGTGACGAATAGCTCCAAGCAATGAGCCCCAATCCAGACTATACCTAATATCATTTACAATGCAGAACTGATGAAACACCTTGAGGAGTTCAAGCAACTTCTGTTGTATCTCTAAAGTTCCATACTCATTTTCTGTATCCATATTTCTCTACTTAACAACGATCTATTTCCAATAGTTTTTAAAACTACTATGAACAATCCTTTTATTTTGGGGAGGAATTTCCATATAATCACCATACAAACTATTCAGATTCTGGTCATACCCAGACATTACATACAATTCAGTATCCTCGAATTTATGCAAAACAAAACTGCTCATATTTTCTTTGGGTTGCCATTCTCTCATTCCGTAGTGAATACCAGCACAAAAATAATCAGAGGTATCGTACTTGTATTTCTTTGCTATCTTTAAATATTTTAACAAACACCAATCGCCTGTAAAATAGGATAACAGTTTTTTAAAAATAAAGACATATCTTGTTTTACTTTTTGAGCTTCCCCAAATTTTTCTAAAAGAAGCATCCCTAACTCGCCAGCAACTACCTATCATTGCCCATAAACTAAGAGACCTTAAATGCTTTCTCATCTCTTTTTCCGAACTTGGAGCGCCTTCGACAGGTATTATATCAATCCCAATGCCAGTTTCCTCATTGACCCAAGGAATCAAGTCTTTATCAACATAGGTTTTTTCCATCTCGCACAACTCTGCGAATCTCAGTTTTACGTTCTCCCCACCAGTTTTTTCCCTACAAAACAACTTGTATCCTTTAGAAGATTCATATGTATTAACAAACCGGTCATAATCAGGACGAGGCATCTGAATATCAGCATCATCATCCCATGGTATAAAGCCATTATGACGTATAGCTCCAAGTAACGTTCCCCCACTTAAAGAATACTTTATATCGTTTTCTTCACAAAACGCATGGAAGTCCTTTAAAATATCTAACAAAACCTGATGAACCTCCGGTGTCGTCATTTCTTTCATATCAACTATAGCTTAATTTCGTTTATTGTATGATAAAGACCTTCTCTCATTGTATTTCTGACATTCCAACCAATAAATTCAAGCTTACTAGTCGAGAAAACAGATTTCGAGACAGGATTAAACCCTCTTTTCTCATCGGCATCAGGAATATCAATGACCACCTTTTTCCCGCCAATCGATGCTATTATTTCTGCTAGTTCACGGATGCTAATATTCGATTCTGCATCAGCGATATTATATGCTTCCCCACATTCACCCTTTAACAGAATGTGCAGCAATGCTGAAATGCAATCTACGACATAGCACCACGAACGAAATTGCTCACCGGTAGACTTCATCACAATATCCTCGCCACGGAGAACGTTTCGGATGAACTGCGCATAAACACGATTATCCTGTTCTGTAAAATGTGGACCATATGTATGGCAAGGACGAGCGATTACCACATCTGCTCCATATTCAGCAGCATACGACACACAAAGAGTCTCCGCAGCTCGCTTGGAAGATGGATAGCAAGAACGTGGTTTCGCGCAATCCACATAACCACTGTAGTCTTCCGTAAACACTCGTCCGTCCCCTTCGCCATATACTTCACCAGAGGATACATAGAGAAAACGTTTCATACCATGA
>Ga0247611_10008965_pt1 | contig 12175 bp, 8 predicted proteins | sample 177DNAGHGhighgp2_FD_192422 | JGI IMG/M metagenome (GOLD analysis project Ga0247611, IMG submission 192422) | Sheep rumen microbial communities from Palmerston North, Manawatu-Wanganui, New Zealand - 1770 DNA GHGhigh gp2 | ecosystem: Host-associated > Mammals > Digestive system > Stomach > Rumen ... | reverse complement strand
GCGACATGCCTCCCAGCAGATAGACCAGCGGGGCATAGACGCATACCGCATGGATGCAGAAACAGAAATAGGCCAGGGCGATAAGCGCTGCATAGGAGCCTAAAACAGTAGGACCATTGGTCACCACAACAGGCGTCAGCATGCAGAATACACCATACGGTGCAAGGGCCATGATATACGATAGTATTTTCGCTACGACGGCATTGAAACTGAGCGTGACCTTTCGTGCAGGCTCTCCAGCCTCACCAGAATGAACCATCGCCACACCAAAGAATAAGGCAATCACAATGACCTGAATCATCGTCATATTGCTCAACGGGGCCATGATGTTGTCAGGAAACATGTTGACAATCTGGCTCATAATGGTGATGTCAGGGATCTCTATTTCAGGTGTGCTACCGGCTGCCTCCACATGGATGAGGGGAAGAAAACCTTTCGCCAATGTGGATAGTCCTAGTCCGAGTGTGACAGCAATCACCGTTGTAAACATGAAATAGAGCAAGGCTCGTAATCCCAGTTTTCCAACCTTCGACACGTCGTCCATCGACAGAATGCCTGCCATGATGGAGAACAATACCAGAGGTACAACAATGAACTTCAGCATGTTCAGAAAGATACTTCCCAAAGGCTTGATGTATTCATTCACAAAGTCGGCATAATCCCGTAGCAGTATACCAACAATTATTGCCAAGACCAATGCTATGGCTATCTGTGATGTCAGCGATAGTTTTTTCATCATGATGATGTTGTTTAGTTTGAATTTTGTGACAAAGGTACGAATAAACGCTCGAAAAACCAAATTTTATGGCGGTTTTGTTTAAAGGGTGCCATAAAGTTCTGTCACAGAAGGGACAGTCCCTGTTGCGAGATGATTTTAATGAAAAAAGTTGGCAAAATGTTTGGATAATTCAGAACTTATTCGTAACTTTGTAGCAGAAATAAGGGGACGACAGAGCGCTTGGAGTAATCTCTTCTCCCCCTGAGTCAGGGGGAGTTAAGAGGGGGTCTGAAGAGGCGCTTGACATGAAGAAATAGAGCGCGACAAGAGCTCTTGTTCAGACCACCCCTGGCCCCTCCTCGCTCGGCTTTGCCGCTTGGCTCTGCCAAGAACTTAGGAGGGGAAAATATTACCTTCGAGCCGTTGTACACTCGTTGACGAGGTAGACGATGCTCATGTAGGGGATGCCGGTGTTGGTCTCCAGGCCGATCTCGCAGGTACGGCTGTTCGAGTAGCCCACCTCGATGCGGTTGGCCTCGATCTGCGGACGGAGTTTGCGCAGGCCGTATTTGTTCAGTTCGGGGAAGGTGAAGCCTCTGTCGCCGGCAAAGCCGCAGCAGCCAACGCCCTCGGGCAGGAACACGTTCGTGGAGCATAGCCTGGCCAGGGCAATCATATCCTTGTCGACGCCCATCTCGCGGGTAGAGCATGTCAGGTGGAGGGCGATATGACGGTCTGTGGGATGGAAGTCGAGACGGGGCACGAGATACTCCATGATGAACTCTGCGGGCTCGTAGAGTTTCATCTTGTGCATCACCTTTTTCATGCGGTGCAGACAAGGGCTCTGGGCGCAGAGTACGGGATACTTGCCTTGCTCCGAGGCCTTCCAGAGAGCAGCCTCGAGTTCGGCACTCTTGCGGTCGGCGATATCGAGCATACCCTTCGACTCCCAGATCTGTCCGCAGCACATCCGCTCCATGCCTTCTGGGAAGATGACCTCGTAGCCGGCCTTCGCCATCAGTTGGATCACCTCGTCGACCAGGTCGTGGATCTTACCGCCTTGCTTCGACTGGCCCATGGTCTGGTTGATGCAACTGGGGAAATAGACGACCTTCGGATTTGGTGATTGACCATTGACCATTGATGATTGACCATTGACCATTGATGATTGACCATTGACCATTGATGATTGACCATTGACCATTGATGATTGACCATTGACCATTGATGATTGACCATTGACCATTGATGATTGACCATTGGGCGTTGGTGATTGACCATTGTTGGCGGACGGATCTTTTTGCGCAGCAGAATGGTCAATGTTCAATGGTGAATGGTCAATGGAATTAATGATGAACTGCGTGAGGTCTGACTTCTTCGGCTGGCGCTTCTTCTTTGGCATCGCCGTGGTCCAGAGCGGCATACCCATCTTGTTCATCGTGCGGCAGACGGAGGTCATCAGTTTCGGCCCTAAGGTGACATGGGCGGCATGGGCCACATCGAGCACCACGCGCAGACCGCTCTTGATGCCTGCCATGTGGTTGGCGGCAAACTCACCCACCTGATAGCCCAGCGTACTTTTGTTCATGTCCAGTTGGCGGATGAGGTGTGTCAGCTCACCCGTGTTGATCTTCATCGGGCACGAGGTGGAGCAGAGGCCGTCGGTGGCACATGTCTGATCGCCATAGTATTTGTATTGCTTGCGGAGTGTGGCAGCCCTTTCGGGATTCTCGCCCGTAGCCTCCAGATGGCAGATCTCTCGCTGTACGGCGATACGCATCCTTGAAGAGAGCGTCAGGCCGCACGACATACAGTTGACCTCGCAGAAACCGCACTCGATACACTTGTTCGCCCGCTTCACCTGTTCGATGGTCTCCTTGGCCGTCGAGAGTTTCGGATCCATCAGGTAGTGACCGCCGTCGGGCACGCTCTTGAAGTCGTAGTCGAGCACTGGCAGGGGCTTCAGGCACTTGATGAAGCAGTCGGGATCGTCGTTGAAAACGACGCCCTGGTTCAGCAGTCCGTCAGGGTCGAAGATGGCCTTCAGTTCCTTCATCGTCTCGTAGGCCTTGTCGCCCCACTCATATTTCACGAACGGCGCCATGTTACGGCCCGTGCCGTGCTCGGCCTTCAGCGAGCCGTCGTAGCCCTCTACCACGAGTTTCGCCACATCGCGCATCATCTCGGCATAGCGGGCCACCTCGTGCTCGTCGGCAAAACTCTGGTTCAGGATGAAGTGGTAGTTGCCCTCGAAGGCGTGGCCGTAGATACAGGCATCGTCGTAGCCGTGGTCGGCGATGAGTTTCTGCAACTTCACGGTAGCCTCAGGCAGCGACTCGATGGGGAAGGCGACATCCTCGATGAGACAGGAGGTGCCGATGGGGCGCGTACCGCCCACGGAGGGGAAGATGCCGGAGCGGATGGCCCAGTACTTGCCGTAGATGGCGGGATCCTCCGTAAACTCCGCAGGGATATAGAGGCGGAACTGACCCAGGCACTTCTTGATGGCCTCGATCTTGTCGAGCAGTTGCTTATGGGTGATACCCTTTGTCTCGGTGAGAATGGCTGTGAGGTTGTGGTAGTCGCCAGGCTCCACTCCCTCGATCTTGCCGGCATCCACATCCTGCTTGTATTGCAGGAACACGGGGTCGTCGACACTGCTGAGCGACTTGTAGTCGAGCATCTCGGCACTCTTCACCATCAGGTTCTCGGCACTCATCTCCAGGTCTTCGTCGCCGGCCTTCAGCTTCTTCATCGCCACCACGGCCTCGCAACTCTCCTTCATCGTGAGGAAGTAGACCATCGCTGAGGCCTTATATTTATAGTCCTTCAGCGTCTTCATCGTCACCTCGGAGAGGAAGGCGAGGGTACCCTCTGATCCTACCATCGAGTGGGCGATGATGTCGAAGGGGTCGTCGTAGGCAATGAGCGGACGGAGGTTCAGGCCTGTCACGTTCTTGATCGAGTATTTCCTGGCGATGCGATCTGCCAGCGGCTTGTCGGCACGCACCTTGTCGCGCAGGGCCTCGATCTTCTTCAGGAACTCCGGATGACTCTTGCGGAAGGCCTCGCGGCTCTTCTCGTCGCCTGTGTCGAGCACGGTGCCGTCGGTGAGGATGATTTTGGCGGAGACCATCATGCGGTCGCTGTTGGCATGCACGCCGCAGTTCATGCCCGAGGCGTTGTTGATGACGATGCCACCCACCATCGCCGAACCGATGGAGGCAGGGTCAGGCGGGAACACACGACCGTAGGGCTTCAGGATCTCATTGACCCTCGCTCCCACAATACCGGGCTGCAGTTTAATGCTTCTTACCTCTTGCCCCTCACCACTTACCTCTAAAGAATACTTCTCCCAATGCTTGCCTGCTACGATGAGCACAGAGTCAGTACAACTCTGTCCTGAGAGTGAGGTGCCGGCGGCTCGGAAGGTGAAGGGGAGTTTGTATTTCTGGCAGAGGCGCACGATCTTCGAGATCTCCTCCTCGCCATCGCTACGGAGAACGACTTTCGGGATCTGGCGGTAGAAACTGGCATCCGTCCCCCATCCGAGGGTGCGGAGCTCATCGGTGTAGATACGTTCAGACGGCATGAACTGTCTGAGGTCGGAAAGAAATTGATCTGACATAGGTTCTTAGTTTAAATTGTTGTTTATGGTGCAAATATACGAAAAATAGTGAAAAGTGAAGAGTGGAAAGTGAAAAATTTGCTGCCGCCATCATGTAATTTTGATTTTTTCACTAAAATAATGTGGTACTATGGGATAATCTTTGTAAATTTGTAGCCAAACTTATATAATAAATAACTTAAAAACCGACTTATGACAGCATTTGTATCTGTTATTCCCATCCTGTTACTCATCGTCCTGATGATGGGTTTTAAAGTGTCTGGTTACCGGAGTGCCATCGTCACCCTTGTTGTCACCATCCTCCTGGCGCTGTTTGCCGTGCCAGCCATGGGCATCGTCCCGGAGAAGTATGCCGACGCGTCGATTTATGGCATCACCATCTGGTCTGTCGTCGAGGGATTCCTCAAGGCGTGCTTCCCCATCATCTTGATCATTATCTGTGCCATCTTCAGTTACAACATCCTTTGCGAGACGAAGGAGATTGAGACCATCAAGACACAGTTCATCCAGATGACCTCCGACAAGGGGCTGCTGGTGCTGCTGCTGACGTGGGGCCTCGGTGGTGTGCTCGAAGGTATGGCGGGCTTCGGAACGGCCGTGGCCATCCCCGCTGCCATCCTCATCGGACTGGGTTTCAAGCCGATGTTCTCCGCTGTGATCTGTCTGGTGGCCAATACTGTGGCTGTGGGCTTCGGAGCCGTGGGACTGCCAGCAACGACGCTCGCCAACCAGGTGGCTGCCAGTGGTGTGGCCACGCCAGAGGAACTCTGCGAGGTGGCTACCTTTATTATATTGCAACTCTCGCTGATGTTCTTCATCACGCCGTTCCTCATCCTGATGATGACCGACCGCACGAAGATTGTAAAGAACATCTCCATCGCCCTCTTCGTAGGAACGTTCTCCATCGTCGTGCAGTTCTGCTGCGCCCATTTCATCGGCCCTGAGACGCCCGCCATCCTCGGTTCCGTGGCTGCCATCATCGCCATGCTGATCTACAACAAACTGTTTATCCACGACGAGAATCCTGCAGACGAGGTGATTGTAGAAAAGAAGAAGTTCGGCCTGACGAAGACGCTCAAGGCCTGGAGCGTCTATGGGCTGATCATCTTCTTCATCCTCATTTCGAGTAAGATTGTGCCTCCCGTCAACGAGTTACTGAATAATACCCTGGTCACGAAGTTCGAACTGCCCGTCATCGGCAATACCTTTAAGTTCGGCTGGCTGTCGAATGCGGGTCTGATGATTTTCCTCGGTGCAGTCATCGGCGGACTCATCCAGGGCATGAGTTTCGGCAACCTGATGAAGTTGCTGGCCAAGACCACCCTCAACCTCCAGAAGACGGTGGTGACGATTTGCTGTCTGGTGGCGATGGCCATGCTGATGAACAATACGGGTATGACCAACGATATCGCCAAGGGCCTCGTGCTGCTGACTGGCTCTGCCTTCCCGTTCTTTGCGCCGCTTATTGGATCTATCGGCACGTTTGTCACGGGCTCGGCTACGAATGCCAATATCCTCTTCGGCAAACTCCAGGCTACTGCCGCCGCCGACCTCGGGCTTGTGAATCAGGGTACGTTCTTCGGAGTCACGGGTAGTGAGACCAACTGGCTGGCAGCCGCCAACTGTGCCGGCTCCGAGGGCGGTAAGTTGCTCTCGCCGCAATCTATCGCCATCGCTACGGCCGCCTGCGACATGGAGGGGCAGGACGGTGACATCATGCGCAAGACCATGCCGTTCGCCATCTTCTGGATCCTCATGAACGGACTGATGGTGTTCCTGGGATTGCACGTAATTTAGTTTATTATTGTTTACAGTTTACGGTTTACAGTTTACGGTTTACAGTTTACAGATGATTACTTCTATAGGCAGAAATGGAGAAGTGGAAATGGAGTGGCTTGCTCGGTTATCAACTGTAAACTGTAAACTGTAAACTTAAAAAAAAGATCGTTGTGAAAACAGAATCAAAATTCGAACAGATACTGGTGAGGATTACCGGGCAGGACCGTCCGGGCCTCACCGCTTCTATTATGGGCATTCTCGCCAAGTATGATGCACAGATTCTCGATATCGGACAGGCTGACATCCACTCCACGTTGTCGTTAGGCATCCTGATCCGCATGGACGAGACCCATTCTGGGCAAGTGATGAAGGAACTGCTCTTCAAGGCGACGGAGCTGGGGGTGCAGATTGGTTTCTCGCCTATCTCGGACGATGAGTATGAAAACTGGGTAGGTCATCAGGGTAAGAACCGCTACATCCTCATGGTGATGGGTCGCCAGTTGGAAGCCCGTCAGATTGAGGGTGCCACGCGCATCCTCGCAGACCAGGGCTTTAACATCGACTCCATCCTGCGCCTCACGGGGCGTAAGAGCATCAAGAACCCCACGCAGCACTCCCGAGCCTGCATCCAGTTCTCCCTGCGCGGCGAGCCTACAGACCGTCAGGAGATGCAGTCGAAACTCATGAAACTGTCGCAGGAGATGGAGATCGACTTCTCCTTCCAGCGCGATGATATGTTCCGCAGGATGAGGAGGCTCATCTGCTTCGATATGGACTCCACACTCATCCAGACCGAGTGTATCGACGAACTGGCGGAGCGCAATGGGGTAGGGGCTCAGGTAAGGGCCATCACTGAGAGTGCCATGAGGGGTGAGATCGACTTCAAGGAGAGTTTCACCCGTCGTGTGGCATTGCTCAAGGGGCTCGACGTGAGCGTGATGCAGGACATCGCCGAGCACCTGCCCATCACCGAGGGCGCTGACCGACTGATGACCATCCTCAAGCGCTGCGGCTATAAGATTGCCATTCTCTCAGGAGGATTCACCTACTTCGGCGAATATCTCCAGCGCCGCTACGGCATCGACTACGTCTATGCCAACGAACTCGAGATCGGCGAAGACGGCAAACTGACAGGCCGCTACGTGGGAGAGATCGTCGACGGTCACCGCAAGGCCGAACTGCTGAAACTCATCGCCCAGGTGGAGAAGGTGAACCTCGCCCAGACCATCGCCGTGGGCGACGGTGCCAACGACCTGCCCATGATCTCGGAGGCCGGACTCGGCATCGCCTTCCACGCCAAGCCCCGTGTGGTGGCCAATGCCAAGCAGTCAATCAACACCATCGGCCTCGACGGCGTGCTCTACTTCCTCGGCTTCAAGGACTCCTATCTCGGTGATCAGGGAAAACTTTGAATGAAGTTGGTTCACGGTTTAGTGTTTATAGTTGATATACCTGCAAAATAGCTATCAGCAAAGTAATCATCTGTAAACTGTAAACAATAAAATAAGTTACGTGAGTTATGAAACAAAGAAAGACGACAGAACGTGTATTCCAGATTTTCAAGGAACTAAACCAGATACCAAGGCCTTCACACCACGAGGAAAGGGTGGCCGACTATCTGTGCGAGTTTGCAGAACGGTTGCATCTGGCCTATGAGCGCGATGCACAGAACTGTGTGGTAATCCGCAAACCGGCAACCAAAGGGTGCGAGGAGGCAGAGCCCATCGTGCTGCTGAACCACATGGACATGGTGTGTGTAGGTATGGACGATCCGCTGCACGACCCTGTCGAGGCTTATACGGAAGAGGGCTGGATGAAGGCCAGAGGCACATCCCTGGGTGCCGACAATGGCATCGGACTCTCTATGGCACTTGCTGTGCTCGAGAGCGAGGATATCCAGCACCCAGCCTTGGAGGTGATGACCACCACCAACGAGGAGGATGGCATGTCGGGTGCAGCAAACCTGAGGCCGGATTTCCTGGTAGGGCGTAAGGTCATCAACCTCGATTCCGAAGACTATGACACCATCACGACGGGAGCAGCGGGGGCTTGCCTGCAGTTCCATCGCATCCCGCTCCGGCGCATGCCTGCCCCTGCCGATAACCGCTGCTGGCTTCGCATCAGTATTGAGGGAGGGCTTGGTGGCCATTCGGGTGTCGACATCAACAAGGGCCGTTGCTCGGCCGTTGTTGCAGCGAGGGTCTTGCTGGCAGCGATATATGAGAGGAGTGACTGCATGGTCGCTTCCATCGATATCGGCGAGGCCAATGCCTCGATAGCCTCAAAGGCTGAGATTGTGGTGGCCGTCACCGCTGGCGAGAAAGCCGAAAACGTGAAAGCCCAACAAGCCTCGATGAGCAAATGGCTGCGCGAAGAGTATCCCTCTGACCCTGGCGTCACCTGTCATATCGTGGAAGTTGACCCTCTGCCTACCGTTATCAGCGCCGAGGCCATCGAGTCTCTGATGGCCTGTCTTGAGCGAATCCCTCAAGGGGTGGTAAGGATGAGTGAGGTCATGAACGGTGTGGTAGAGACCTCGAACAATGTGGGGCGCATCGAGACACAAGATGATTGCATCTTTGTATCCACCCACACACGCAGTTTCATCGACAGCGCGATGGACGAACTGAGTCGGCAGATAGCCCATTCGATGGAGGCGGCAGGAGCCGCTTCAGAGGTGGTCATGTGGGCACCAGCCTGGCAGGAAGACCAGCACTCTGTGTTCCTGCAGCTTACATCAGACACGTTCCAGGATGTGCTGGGCTGGAGACCTCGGATGGTAGCGATGCACTTTGTGCTGGAGGCAGGGTTCTTTGTAAAGAAGTATCCTGGCATACAGATCGCCAGCATCGGCCCCAGGATCGTGGAGCCTCACTCTACCAGTGAGCGTCTGGAACTGAATACGGTCGATGATATCTGGCAGGTGCTGCAGGAACTGCTGAGGCGGTTGAGCGTGTGAGTACCTCCTTGGACATAATATACAACGGGAGAAAGCAGGATGCGAGGGGAGAAGGCTGATCATCAGGAACGGGAAGAACCAGTAGCGGGGACGTTTGCAGCGGCACTGCTGGCGTGGTATCGTGAGAACGGGCGTGAGTTGCCCTGGCGGCAGACGCGTGACCCCTATGCCATCTGGCTCTCGGAGATTATTCTGCAGCAGACCCAGGTGAAGCAAGGGTGGAACTATTGGGAGCGTTTCATGCAGCGGTGGCCAAAGGTAGAAGATCTGGCTGCAGCGACGGAGGACGAGGTGCTGCGCGAGTGGCAGGGACTGGGGTATTACAGCCGGGCACGGAATCTACACTATGCGGCCAGGCAGATCGTAGATCTTGGACACTTCCCCGACACCTTGGAGGAGATCAGACAGTTGAAGGGCGTGGGCGACTATACCGCTGCTGCCATCGGAAGCATCGCCTTCGGACTGCCTGTTGCCGTTGTCGATGGTAATGTCTATCGTGTCCTCGCCCGTCATTTCGGCATCGATACTCCCATCAATACGACTGAGGGCAAGAAGGTGTTTGCCGCTATGGCGCAGAGCCTGCTGCCAGAGGACTCGCGGAGTGTGGCGGCGTATAACCAGGCCATCATGGACTTTGGCGCCATACAGTGTACGCCGCAGTCGCCACGGTGTTTCAAATGTCCGCTCTGGGATACTTGTGAGGCAGCACATACGGACAGCGTAGAGGAACTGCCAGTGAAGCAGAAGACGCTGAGGGTGCGCGAGCGCCGCCTTTCCTATATTTATATAAGGTGTAGGGGAAAGGTGGCCATCCATCGCCGTGGGGCAGGGGATATCTGGCAAGGACTGTGGGAGCCTTATTTGGAAAACGAGGAGTTCAAGCCAGACCTTAACGGGGGGTTCACCATTCTTAAGCGTGAGGTGAAACATGTGCTCACGCATCAGGTGATACTTGCCGACTTTGCGTTGCTCCAGACAGACGAACCGCCACAACTGCCGCCGGACTATATATGGGTGGAGGAAAATGATCTGGATAATTATGGGGTTCCGCGCTTGGTGGAACGCCTCTTCCGTGCCGTACGCCTTTACGACGAGGAGCCAGACTGAGGACTATAGCAAGGCCACGTCTATTACGTGACGGATATCGGCCCCAGTCTCAGGCGTGCCGACTATGGATATGATGTCGAATCGGATTTCCTGTCGGAGATGCTTGAATTTGACGTAATGGTTGATGGCTTGTTGCAGACTTTGCCGCTTGTGCCAGTCGATGGTATCCTCGGGTTCGCCGAAAATAGTGTTGCGGCGTGTCTTCACTTCAACGAAAACGACTACGTCACCATCTGCTGCGATGATGTCCAGGTCTCGGCCCCCTGCAAAATCCTATATATAAGTATTCAAATGATAACTTAATGGATATCGACGACAGCGATCTGCGACTGGCCATTCTCTCGAGGGTGTGCAAGAATATCAACCACAAGTACATGAATGGTGTCAATTGCATCTATCTGAATTTCAATCGCACATAGATATTATCGATGCATTGTGTCTTTCTCTTTAAGATACTCGGCGAAGATTCTTGCAGCGCTCTCTACTTTCGCAGCGCAGGGGCGGGTCTTGTAGTACTCGGCCGTCCGCTCTGAGGCTACATAACTGTCCTTGACCTTCTCGTAGCCATTGATGCCTAAGATTTCGGCGCAGATCACGCTGCCGTTCTCTGCCTTCGATTTGGCGAGCAGATCCTGTACCACCTTATAGCAGGCAGACTTGCCCTCGCGGTCGCTACCTTCAGTCTGACCACAGTCGAGACCTGTGAGCATCACAATACCTGAGACGGCACCACACATCATCCTCATCCTGCCCACTCCGCCGCCAAAGCCTGCGGCAATCTTCTTCGCGAGGGTCTCGTCCAGACCATAAAGGTCGGAAAAGGCTGCCACCACACTTTGGCAGCAGCCATATCCGGCCATGAAATTGTCAACAGCACGGTTGACTCTTTCGTCCAATTCTTCGTTTGTCATTATGCCTCTGCTTCAGGCTCGGCAGCACGGAAACTGTCGAGATCCTCAACCTTGAACATATCGATATAGGCTGCGTGGCCCGTGATGTCCTCAGTAGCCATGCGGACGTATACGTTGGCACTCTTCTCAAAGAGTTCGGGTGCCTTCGTGGCATCGCGGAGGATGAGGATAGACATCACCAACTCGGCCGTCATATTGTACAGACGACGGGCGAGGAAGTCCTGGGCTTCCTGGCTCTCGAGGGCCTTCACCTTGGCGAGGGCATCCTCGTAGATCTTCACGAGTGCCAGCACACGGTCGCCCATCGGCTTCAGGGTGGAGAGCAACTCCATGCCGTCAATCATCTCCTTGATGTTGTTCAGCATCGTGCCGTTGGTGATATAGCGGATGGCAGCCACGACCTGCAACTGAGTGGTACCCTCGTAGATCGAGAAGATACGGGCATCGCGATACAGACGCTGGCTCTTGTACTCCATGATGAAACCTGAACCACCGTGGATGCTGATAGCATCGTAGGCGTTCTGGTTGGCGTATTCAGAGTTCATACCCTTTGCCAGCGGAGTGAAGGCGTCAGCCAGACGCTGATACTTCTTCAACTCCTGCTTTTCCTCAGCAGTGAGGGCACGGTCGCGGGCAATATCCTCGAGGCACTTGTAGACGTCCACGTAGCAGGCTGTCTCGTAAAGCAGTGAGCGGCCGGCATCGAGCTTGGCCTTCATGCGAGAGAGCATGTCATAGACAGCGGGGAAGTTGATGATCTTCTCGCCGAACTGCTGACGCTCCTTGGCGTAAGCCAGACCCTCGTTGTAAGCCTCCTGCTCAACACCTACCGACTGTGCGGCGATACCCAGACGGGCACCGTTCATCAGCGCCATCACATACTTAATCAGACCTAAGCGGGTGCTACCGCAGAGCTCTGCCTTTGCGTTCTTATAGGTCAGCTCACAGGTAGGTGAACCATGGATACCCAGTTTGTGCTCGATATGGCGCACGTCAACACCGCCCTGGCGCTTGTCGTAGATGAACATCGACAGACCACGTCCGTCCTTGGTGCCCTCCTCAGAGCGAGCCAG
>Ga0247611_10008964_pt1 | contig 12176 bp, 10 predicted proteins | sample 177DNAGHGhighgp2_FD_192422 | JGI IMG/M metagenome (GOLD analysis project Ga0247611, IMG submission 192422) | Sheep rumen microbial communities from Palmerston North, Manawatu-Wanganui, New Zealand - 1770 DNA GHGhigh gp2 | ecosystem: Host-associated > Mammals > Digestive system > Stomach > Rumen... | reverse complement strand
AGAGTTAATGGTACAATGTTTGGATCATTAAAAAATATATTAAAAAGTGGTTGGTTAAATAATACTGATAATTATGTAATAAAAGTTTCAACTGAAAAAGAAAATACATTATGGCAAGTATTTAGTGTTTATTCAATTCCAACAACAAATGATTATATTCAAGTTAATTTTACTAGTACTAAAAACTATGAAGAATTTGCTAAAATGTTAATTGCAAGAAGTCAACATAGCTTTAATACAAATATTACTAAAGATGATCATATTTTAACATTATCAACATGTTATTCTGATACAGATAAATTAGTATTACATGCCAAGTTGATAAAAAAAGAATTAAGAAAGTAAAGTCCATATTTTATATATGGTCTTTTTTTTGATTTTATAGTATTATTATTATAGGTGAGGCTGTGTGATAAACGAAAAAGTATTTAGAGAATATGATATACGTGGAATATATCCTAGTGAAATTAATGAAGAATTAGCTTATACTGTTGGAAAAAGTTACGCCACTATGTTAATTAATATGTATAAAATGGATACTTGTGTTGTTGGTATGGATAATAGATTATCTTCTCCAAAACTTCATGATAATTTAATTAAAGGAATAACTGATACCGGCATGAATGTTATAGATTTAGGTTTATGTACAACGCCAATGTATTTTTATGGTTGTATTTATACCCACTCTTTTGGAATGATGGTTACGGCATCACATAATCCAAAAGATGATAATGGATTTAAATTTTGTTTTGATGCTTTAGGAAATGCAAGAGGAAAACAAGTATATGATTTTAGAGATTTTACTCTAAATGGAAAATTTTTAACAAGTGATAAAAAAGGTGATGTTGATAAACTAGATATATATCCATACTATAAAAGTTTAATTAGAGATAATATATCAATGGGTGAAAGAAAATTAAAAGTTGTTGTAGATCCAGGAAATGGAACAACAGCTCCATTTGCAAAAGAACTATATTCGATGTTTGACAATATAGAATTAATAATGATAAATGAAAAATCTGATCCAACATTTCCAAATCATCATCCTGATCCAGCCGTACCTGAAAACTTAAAACAACTACAAAATAAAGTACTTGAAGAAAAAGCTGATATTGGAATTGCTTTTGATGGTGATGGAGATAGAGTTGGTTTTGTATCAGAAAACGGCGAGATAATACCTATAGATAAATTCATGGTTATTGTATTAAGAAACCTATTTCCAAAAATTGATGATAAAAGAACTTTATGTGATGTAAAATGTTCTAAAATAGTTGAAGAAGAAGCAAAAAAATTAAATGGTGAAGCTATTCTTTCAAGAACAGGAGCTTCTTATACAAGATACGAAATTAATAGACAAGATATATTGTTTGGCGGAGAATTTTCAGGTCACTATGTATTTAATGATAAATGGCCAGGATTTGATTCAGGTATCTACTCAGGATTAAGAATGCTAGAAATATTATCAAATACTAACAAAACAGTCACTGCCCTACTAGATGGTATAACAAATTATTATAATACTCCAGAAATTAAAATCGCAGTAACTGATGAAAATAAATTCAATATTGTTGAAAAAGTTAAAAACTACTGCCATGAAAAAAATTATAAAACAATTGAACTAGATGGTGCAAGAGTAGATTTTGACGATGGTTGGGCATTAGTTAGAGCATCTAACACTGGACCTAATCTAACACTAAGATTTGAGTTTACTTCCAAAGAAAGATTGGAACAAGTAAAACAAGAATTTGAAAGTTTAATTAATGAAATAAGCAAAGAATAATCATCTTTGCCTTTTTTCTGCTTCAAATATATCTAAATATTCTTCAATTGAACTAATAATTACTTCATCTAAATCAGAACCTATAATTAGATTATATTTTTCAAGTAATTCAAGTAGACTAAGTTCTTTATTTCCAATATCATTAAAATTTTCAATAAAGTTAATAATATTTTTCAAACTATCTTTCTTTCTAAAATAAAATGCCAAAAATGTAGCAATAACATAGTAATGACTTTTTAATACAAAAGTTATTGCATCTTCTTTTTCATTAGAAGAATATTTATTGAATATTTTTACTGTTTCAATGCACTCATAATCATAATCCTTTTTTTCATATTTTTTAAGAAAAATTGAAGCTAGTTTATATGATTCTTCATCAAGATTTCCAAATATCTTATATAATAATAACGGTATTTCTATTTTTAAAATATCAGAAGAACTAGCATAAATATTAATTAATCTGTTATTATAAAATAATTCTTCGGAATCAAATTTATATTTTTTATAGATATATTCATCAGTATATAATTCAAAATAAATTGAGATAAACTCACCTATGATTTTATTCCTTATTCCTAAACCAGTAAAGTTAACATAATGCATAAACTCATGAACAATAGTTTCAACATCTGAGTAATTAAAACTCCTATTTATATTTATTAATTGTTCATTAATTTTACCTTCATAGAAACTATGTAAAACGTGTGAATCATAATATTCATGATCATAACTAAAATCAATAATTCCACTATTTAGCAATTCATCAAATTTTTCAATGTACGCTGGATTAAATGATTTTATAACTTCTCTAGATATATCTAAAACATCTTGAAAAGTTAAATTATTAACTCTAGTCTGATTTTGATAAGAATTAAAAGAAAAATATCTCTTCTTAAAAAAATTAGTATAATTATCATTTAATACAATAAAATTATAGTAATAATTCTCAATATCGGCATCATTAAATAATTCTAATGATACATCATTAAAAAAGTCATTAATTATTTTATAATCCTCTTTTTTCATGGATTAATTATATCAAAATAAAAAAGAACATACAATGTTCTTTCTTACTAGACAAGTTAGTGCTTGCCTAGCCAACCCTTTATAACAATTAGATTATAGAATCTAATGCTAACAAAATCATATCGTCTAGTGATTTTTCTCTATCTTCAATTGGTAAAACAACATCACTAAACTTCGAATCAACAGCAGTTACTATTGCTGTAGCTTCACGTTTAAATACTTTAGCAACATGTAAAAGAGCATATGCTTCCATTTCTTCTGCTACTGGATGAATATTAGATGGTATTTTTTTTAGTACTCTATCCATATCTATATATGGACCAAATTGATCACAAGTTAGTATAGTACCAACATTAAGTTTTTTATCTTGTTTCTTTGCATTATCTATTATTTTTTTATTTAATTTAGTAGATGGATGTTCTAAATGAGTTTCAGTTCCATCATAAATATATGCAAAATTAGATAAACTATATACATCTTTAGCAAGGATAAGTTCAGGTACTTGTATCTCAGGGATTACAACACCACATGTTCCTATTCTTATTATTTTTTCCACATTGAAGTAATAGAACAACTCAAAAGCATATATACTCATGGATGGCATTCCCATACCACTTCCCATTATAGTTACTTTCTTTCCTTTATATGTTCCAGTAAAACCAAACATATTTCTAACACTAGTTACAAGTTTTGCATTTTTCAAAAATTTTTCAGCAATATACTTTGCGCGAAGCGGATCTCCAGGCATCAATACTCTTGGAGCGATATCTCCTTTATTACATTTAATATGAATTGGATATTCTTGTGGTTCCATATCTATTCTCCTTTACAATAACATTGTATCATATAGTGTTAATAGATATGTAAATTAAATAATCACTTTACATTTTATGTTTACACAAAATAAAAAGTTATGATTGATTCATAACTTCTCTTATTTTAAGTTTTGCTTTATCAACACTTGCTGCATTTGGTATCATTATATAATCCTCAACAGCACCTAAGTGTACTTTTCCTTTTGAGTCACTACCATTAACAGATTGTTGATCAAAGCTCCATTTATTACCAGCTATTACATCTTTTGAAATTTCTTGAATTAATTCTTGTGGAACATTTGTTGTATATAATTTACTAATTGAATCTAATATTTTATTTAAATTAGCTAAGCTTCCAAGGCTTGCCATTTTATTTGCAATTTTTATAACAATTTGTTGACAATTTTCCTGTCTTTTTCTGTCTCCACCAGGGAATGCTTTTCTTTCTCTTGCAATAGTTAATATTTCTATACCACTATACTTCTTACATCCTTTTGCAACATCTAATTTTGGTCCTTTAGTATCGTTATAAGTATCTTTAATTAATGCATGGGTAGTAGTAAACGCTCTATCTGAACAAAATTCTACCCCACCTAAAGTATCTACTATACCAATTAAACTATCAGTATTAACTTTTACATAGTAATTGATATCTAAGTCAAATATATTTTCAACTGTCTTTTTCGAAGTGTTTATTCCCCATACTCCAGCATATGATAGATTATCCTTCATTCCCTTTCCTGCAATAGTTACATGATAATCTCTTGGAATACTTGTCAATAATACCTTACGAGTATCTTTATTTACTGTAGCAATCATATTTAAATCATAGTTAGTTCCAGTAAAGTCTGGTCCACCTATATAAATATTAAATCCGTTACCTTTTACTTCTTTTTTTTCTATTTCTTGTTCAACTTGAATACTAAATTCATATAATATTTTATATTTTTTACTTTTTATTGTATCTAAAGTTTCCTTAAGAGATTCATACACTTCCCTTTCAATTAAAACAGCATTAATTTTATTTCTGTTTAAATCATTAAAATTATTTACTATATCATCATATTCAATACCTTCAAAAGTAATTTTCTTTTCTAATTCTTTTTTTGCTTCTTCTAAATATGGTAAAGAATTAAAATAACCCACTTTATTATCTTTTAATTCATCTATATTAGTTAATTGAGAATCTCCTTTAACTAACACTTGATAATTAATAGAATAATAATCCTTTTTAGTTTCTGTAAATGATTTGGTAATAAAACTATCAGTTATAGATACGAAATAAATACCTATACCTGTAATAATTATTACAAGTGCTGATAATACATACCCTATAATTTTTTGCCATTTTTTTCTCCTTTTAGCAATTAATATTGCAGAAACAACAGTCATTATCAATAAAAGCACTATAGCTATTATTACATAATGTGTTGGCAACATATTAAATCTAAATAATACATAACCAAAATAGCCAGTTACTATTAAATCAAGTAATATCACAATCCATGATACTAAATCCAATTTCTTAAAAAACTTCTTCATTAAAATCACCTATCTAATTATACTATGTATATATTCTTTTTTCAAATTTATCAGTTTATTCTAATACATGCTTAAGCTTGTTTTTAGCGGATGTAATTGTTGAATAATCAGGATACATAATTGACAATTTTTGATTTGGATAAGAATATGTATAATCCATGCCAGAAGTACCATTAACATTATAAGTATTTACATTCCATTTAGACATATTATTTATTTGTAATTTTATTAATGATGTTACATCATCCATACTTAAACTTGATTCAAATGTACCATCAACAGCATCAAGTATTTCCGAATATTTACTAATTAATGTTTTAGATGATGTTATCTTAGTTAATACTGCAGATATAACTTGTTCTTGATTTTCTCCACGATGTCTATCGCCAGTTGAATATGCTTTTCTTTCCCTAGCAAATGCAAGAGCACATTTGCCATCTAAATAATTATTTTCTGGATTAATTATACAACTCTTATTTGTATGGCAAGAAAATGAATAATCAACATCAGAATTAATATTAATACCATCAATTGCATCTACTAAATTTACTACTGAATTAAAATTTAATCTTACGTAATGATCAATTTTTAAACTAAATAAATCTTCAATAGTTGCTATCGTAGAATTAATACCACCATATGTACCTGAATGAGTTAGTTTATCTTTTAGACTACTTGTTCCATGTAATTGAACATAATAATCTCTTGGAATAGCAGTCATTAATACTTCTTTTTTCTTTGGATTTACTGCCATCAATATATTTACATCAGATAAAGATCTCGCAGGAAGTTTTCCTGTTCTAGTATCTATTCCATTTATAAATAGTAAGAATGGTGTTGTAGTTACATCAATGTTAGATGATTTAATATTTTGCTCTGATTCTATTTCATAAGTAGCAATTACTTTAGTTTTACTTTCATATTCTTCATCGATATCAGACATTGCTTCATAGTATGCTGATGATACTAAAGCCACCTTTTGTTCATTTACTACTTCTAATAACATATCAAAAACATTATTGTCATATTTTACCAATTTTAAATCTTTAACTTTTTCTAATAATTTGGAATCATCTTCTAAATCTTTATAATATAATACAGATATATTCTTAACATCATTTGCATTACTTAAGAGAGATTCTTTTTTTACTACAAGATTATATACAATTGTATTTCTATTATTACCTAGATTTTTCTTTAAAAAATTAATAGTATCATTTACTTTTGCAAATATAATTAATTCTAATAAAACCATAATAATAGCTGTAATATTCATTGCTATAAGTGCCTTTTTCTTATTAGTCCATTTAAATATAAATTGAGTAAATAATACATAAAACACGACTATAAATAAACCTATAAATAACATATACTTTTGAGGTAATATATTATTTATACTAATCATAAATACTATTGAGATTATAATACTTAATAATAAAATTATAATACTTGATAGTTTAAGTATTTCTTTTTTATTATTATGGGCTTTTTTCATATAAAATCACCAACTTCGATATTGTAACACAGTTTAGTGTTTTTTTGTATAAAAAAATACTACAATTTGCAGTATCTATTTACCACTTCTAAAGAGTACTTGAAATATTGTTTTAATAATAATCTTAATATCCATTATGAAAGTCTTGTGTGTTGAATAATATTGATCTAATATTAATCTATATTCAAAATCAGCATCATTTCTTCCGTTTACTTGCCAATAACCTGTAATTTTTTTTCCTTTTCTTCCTAACATACCACCTAAAATTGGAGGTTATGATAAAGCATAAACAAGATCAAATTTTCCTAGTTTATTGGTTACTTTAATAGCCTTTTTATAATAAACATATATATTTTTTATCCTACTTAATTTATTAGATTTATTAAATTCAGTCACACTTACTCTAACAACATGAACACCATTTATTTCTTCAAAATAATACTTTTTATTTTTATACTTATTTTCTATTTTCCCTGAATAGCTTGAAACAGTACATATAACAGTTACATAAAATTTATCCACTAAACTTTCACATAGTTCTGTTAGTATTTGTCCCATTGATGCAACATCTGGATAATAGTAATGAGCATATACAAGTAACTTCTTCATTTATGCACATCTCAACAAACATTTTTTTATAATATAATTTTATCATAGATTTACATTATTTACTAATAATGATAATTAAAATCTAAAATAAATAAATGGATTATATGAATTATTTATTAAACTAAAAATAGATATAATAAATAGGACAAGTATTATCATATTTTTTATAAATTCAAATATTAATGACTTATTATACTTCTTTGTAAAATTAAGAACTGGAAACATAAATATTATTCCAAATATAAGGAATATAACGTGATCTAATAAATTATAATTGCTTCTCAAAAATTCATAAATATTAGAATTATTACATGAAATAATATTATTCATTATGTCTAATAATGAATTTATATTTTCTATTCTAAATATTAACCAACCAATATTTATCAATATAAATGCATACATCCATTTAAATAACTTAGGTATCTTCATAGATATTTTCTTCAAAAATAATTTTTCAATTAATAATATTATTGCATAATATAAACCCCAAATAATAAAATTCCAATTAGCTCCATGCCAAATACCAGTTAATAACCAAACAATAATAAAATTTCTTATCCATTTTATTTTTGAACATTTGTTTCCACCTAGAGGAATATATACGTAGTCCCTAAACCAAGTAGATAGTGAAATATGCCATCTTTTCCAAAAATCAGTTATACTTGTTGATATATATGGATAATTAAAGTTTTCATTAAAATCAAAACCAAATATTTTACCCAATCCTATTGCCATATCGCTATATCCAGAAAAATCATAATATATTTGCAATGTATAACAAATAGTAGCAAATATTAAAATAATTGAAATATTATTATAATTACCATAATTATTAAATACTGTATCCGCTATAACGGCAACATTATTTGCTATTAATACTTTCTTTGCTAGTCCAATAATAAATCTTTTAAAACCTAAACACACTTTTTCAAGACTATGTTTTCTATTTGTTAATTGTTTTTCTATAGTTTCATATCTAACTATTGGTCCTGCAATTAATTGAGGAAAGAAAGATATATAAGTTCCCAAAATAAATATGTTGTTTTGAACACTAACTTTTTTACGATATACATCAATGACATACGATAAAATTTGAAAAGTATAAAAGCTAATACCTATAGGTAATATTATATTAATAATACTCAAATTAGAATTAAATAACGAATTAATAATATCTACTGAAAAATTCAAATATTTAAAGAAAAATAACAGTCCAATATTAAAGATAATAGATAATATTAAATATATCTTCCTTGTACTTTTTTTATTACTTTTATCTATTAACTTAGCTAAAAAATAATTAACAATTATTGAAATAATCATGAGTAAAATATATTTTGGTTCACCCCATGAATAAAAAAGTAAGGAAAACAATAATAAAATATAATTTTTATATTTGTCACTTACAATAAAGTATAATATTAATACTATTGGAAGAAATACAAATAAAAAAGTAAGACTACTAAATACCATAGTTATTCCTCCAATCCGATATCAGGAACTTTAAGACTATCAATATTCATAATGAATAATACTTTATTAATATTATTCTGTTTAATATAGTCCAATACCTTAAAATCCTTTTTAAATTCTTCTTTATAATATCTTAAATCTATAACATAGGTTTTATTAAAATGGGATGCAATCAATTCATTAACTGCATTACTTAAAGAATTTGCTATTATCAACAAATTATCATTTTCTTTATTATCAAAATCAAAAATAACTTCAGCATAATCAATTCCATATACATATCCATAATAATTTTTATCTAATTCTTCTTGATAATTATGATTAACAAAATCTTCAATATGATCATACTTATCTTCTTTTCTATTAATATAAGTTTTGTATTTTTTAAAATCAAATGTATAAATCTTAAATTCATCATAAAAATCATAGTTTCTAGTAAGTCTGGAGTGTGACCCATAATATGGTTCATGACTATTATATGTTCCAGTAGGAATCATTAATCCTTCTTTAAGATTTAATAAATTATATATATCTTTATAACCTTGATAAGATCCTATATAATTCCAATGATGATCGTTTTTATAAAAATATTTCTTATATTCATCATAATTATTAAATTTTAAATAATCAATTTTGTTATCATCTTTTAAATAATCTTTAAATATATTTACATAATCATCCACATAACTATTATTTCTAAAATCAAATAATAATGTAGAAGGAATATAATAATAATATGTATCAACATAATCATTAAGTTTTGAATAAGATTTTATATTATCCATTATTATATCATGATCTTGTGAATGATTTGGTAAAAAAACAATATAGTCACTACAATCAAAAACTGCTCTTCCATTATCCAATAAAACATACTCATTTTTGCAACCGTTTTCTTTAATTTTTAATCCTGTTTCAATAGTCTTGCTAACATTTTTTAAAAAACTATTATAATATCTTCTAATGTTTTCTCCACCCAAAAATTGATCCGATAGACCTACTTCAAGTTCATCTTGAAATTGTCCGGATAAATATTCATTAAAGTTAAATGCAGGTATTTTGTTTAAAGCTCTATTTTCTAATACTGATTCATATTTTTGTTCTCTTATAAAAGGAAATATACCACATAAAAAAATAACTACTATCATAGATATAAATATATAATTATTAACCTTTTTCATAACATCAACTCATCTAGTTTTATCTTACCATAATTTAGTGCAAAATAAAAGTTCATAGAAAACTATGAACTCATTTTATTCAACTTATTAAATTCTTCATCAAAATACATTAAGAATTTATTAATTTCATCGTTTGTTGTCAAACTAGATATACTTATTCTTATCGTTGTAGTTGCTCTTTTGGGATCACTATATATTGCCATTACACTAGTTGAAAGTTCTCCACTCGCACACGCAGTATTTGTTGATAAATATACTTCATGTTCTTCCATCGAATGAATAAATGTTTCAGGTTTAATATTTTTCAAACTAATATTTAATATATGTGGTATAGAATATTTAGTTTTATTAATTTGAATATCTTCATATTTTGAAAGATGTTCTACAACTTTATCATTTAATCTTTTAATATACATTTCCTTTTTTTCTAAATCATTAAGTGAAACTCTTAACGCCTTTGAAAAAGCAACAATAAGAGGAAGTGCAGGAGTCCCTGGTCTAACATTTGAAGACTTTCCAGAACCATGAATAAGTGGTTCTAATTCAATTTTTTCATTTTTATATAACAAACCAATTCCCTTTGGTCCATAAACTTTGTGAGCAGACATTGAAGCCAAATCAACATCATGAAGATTGATACTTACTTTACCAACGCCTTGTGTCAAATCACTATGAAAAAAAGTTAATAAATTTTCTTTTTTTATTATTTGTCTTATTGTTTTAAGTGGTTGTCTAACACCTGTTTCAGAATTAACTCCACAAATACTAACTAATATTGTTTCAGGTTTAATCTTTTTCCTTAAATCATCAAAATCAATTAATCCTTCTTTATCGTTATTAACATAACTAATTCTAAATCCTTGTTTTTCTAAATAATCAGCTATTTCATACATTGAAGGATGTTCTAATTTTGATAATATAATATGATTACCTCTAGATCGATACTTGTTTGCAAGTCCAATTAATGCTAAATTATTAGATTCAGTAGCACCAGAAGTATATATTATTTCCGATTCTAATACACCAAACAATTCAGCAATTTGTTTCGTCGCACTATTAAGTAAATTACGTGATTCTAAACCTAAAGAATGAATAGAATTAGGATTTCCAATATAATCTCTTGTAGTTCTATTATAACTTTCTAAAACATCATAGGAAACTGGTGTTGTTGCACTATAATCTAAATATATCATGCTTCCTTCTCCATTATACTTTTTAATGAATCATAAAAATCTGGTTCTATAACGTTTATAGCATTAATTGAATTTTCTAAACTCTTCTTAAATTCACCTTTATTAAATAAACTTTCTGATTCATCTAAAGAAGCATTTATTTTATTATTTAATACTCTAAATCTATTTCCATAAACAACTGCCATCTCAGCCATATAAGCGCTTTTTACAAGTTCATTAGAAGTATTATATAATTTAAGAACTAAATCTCTTGCAGTATCAACTCTTATATTTAATGTTTTTATAGAAATTGGTTTTTTATTTAATTCCTTTACCATTTCTTTAATAGCATCAGTAGCTTCAGATAATTCAACATAATATTTCTTTGGAATTACTGGTAATTTATAACTACTAATTTTAACTTGAGACTTTCTAAGTATTTCTTTAATTTCTAATAATTGATCTCTTGCTCTTAGTTCATCCTCTTTTAAATTACCAAGATTTTTTAATGCTTCATCTAATTTCTCTTTTGTTTTAAGTAATTTATTATTTAATATATCCATTTCTTTAGCTAGTCTTGAAAAAGAAAATGTTCTAGATCTATAAGCATTTGAAATAGTATCAAAATCTTTTCTGATTTCTCTTAATTCTGATTTAATAACATCTAAAATAACTAAATCTTCATCTACCAAATCATACGAATATTTAAACTCATCCGTTTTTCTTTTTAAATCATTGTTAATTCTTTCATATCTTGCAGTTCTTGCAATTATTGTGGTCATATATTCATCAAATATTTTTTTAGCATCTTTTTCTTTATCAAAAGCAATATAGATGCTATCGAAATAATCCATTATTGTTTTTAAATCAAATGTTGAATCTTCTATATTTAAAACATTTAATCTTTCTAAAATATCTTTTACTTTTTTATTTGTCTCATCAATATTGTAATCCAAATTTAAATAATCTAAGTTATATCCTTCTTCTTCCATCTTTTTAGATACAGATAAAATATCTTTTATTCTTGTAGGAATAACTTTATTTCCAAGCATAATAATGTTTGGAGCTTCTTCAATAACT
>Ga0247611_10008963_pt1 | contig 12177 bp, 14 predicted proteins | sample 177DNAGHGhighgp2_FD_192422 | JGI IMG/M metagenome (GOLD analysis project Ga0247611, IMG submission 192422) | Sheep rumen microbial communities from Palmerston North, Manawatu-Wanganui, New Zealand - 1770 DNA GHGhigh gp2 | ecosystem: Host-associated > Mammals > Digestive system > Stomach > Rumen... | reverse complement strand
CGCTTGCAATCATCAGGGTCGCGTTCGTGTGTCGCAGGGAGTGCAGGGATATGTCTGGGAGCGAGTGCCGCTGTATGAACTCGTGGAACCACCCCGACAGAGTATCAGGTCGCATTCGGCTCCCGTCTGGGTTGCGGATAACGCTGTTATTCCTGTTCCATGCCGTTCCGAGACGTTCTTCCTGCTCTTTCTGCCATTTCCGGTTGTTTTTGAGCAGCTCCACAAGGCCGGCGGGCATAGTAATGACGCGCTTTGAGCTTTCAGACTTCGGCTCGTCTATGTACAGCCCTTTGTCTGGGACATACAGCAGATTGTTCCGCACCGTAAGCAAGCCCTTTATATTGTCAATGTCGCACCATTCGAGCCCGCATACTTCTCCGCGGCGGAGTCCGGTATATAACAGAGTATAGACCGCGATCTGATACTGATACGGCTCTCCCGCCAAAGCAGCAATCAGCGCTGCGGCTCCGTTCTCGTCAAGGTATCGGCTCTCGGGTTTCTTGTATTTCGGCGGCTTGACGCGTTCACAAGGGTTCGAGGGAATGACCTGCCACTGCACCGCCGTCGAGAACAGAGAGGAAAGAACCGTGTGATGATCCTTGACCGTTCTTCCGGACAGGCACTTGTCTCCGTCTGCCATAAACATCTCGTCGAGTTCTTCCTTGAAATACTCCGACAACTTGCGTGCAGTGTCCGCCGAGACCCTTTTCCCGTGCAGACAGCTGTAAATGCAGGACTTACCGACTCCCGCGCCTGCTGAAATTGCCGCTTGTGTCATGCCGGTTTTACGTATCAGCTCGGCGGCGTAGTCCGTGGGAGTGTATTTTATATCCTTGCGGACCCCCTGCTCTCCGAGGTTGTTATAAAATTCGTTCAGATGATGCGGCTTAATGTCCTTTAGCTTCATATTTCCGAAAGCTATGTCTGCGCGGACAAGCAGCTCACGATATCGTGTGTAAGTGCGGACTTTCAACTGCTTTTCCGCGTATTCGGTCAGCCAGCGCTCTTTGAAGTCGTGAAAGCGGGTGCTTTGGTCGAGGATATCACCGTTCAGGCACTTTTGCTCAAACTCCATTGCCGCTTGATCGACGGCTTTCTGCTCCTGCTTTGGAGTAAGCCCGGGAGACGGCGTGTATGTCAGATACTTGCGGATATGCTTTCCTGTACCGTCGAAACCGAGAGAGACCGTGATCCGGTAGGAGTCGCCGCGCTTGCTTATATTTGCCATTTAGTCACCGGCTTTCTTTGATGTAACGTCTTTCAGCATTTCTTCATCTATATTATATATTTTGCATATTTCCTCTACGGAATATTTAGAGTAATCTGTATATTCACGTTTGTCAAATATATCCGAGATCTTTTCAATCATCTTGAAATTTTCATATCGTAATAGGTCGCATTGCTCTATCATTTCGTTTATTTTCTTCTGACAGTCAACCAAACTTTCAAAATTATCATCAGACCACAAGTAGGCTCGAACCAAACTATTACAAAAAGTGTTGTACGAAACACCTAATACAGAAGCCGCTCTAACCATATTATCAAAATTATATTTATCATGTGATAATATATCTTCGCATAAGGCTCGAAGACAGGTGCAGCTTGCGACTATTTGTCTGAAGCCACGGCTAAAAAGCAAGTCCTCTATTGTCTGTTTGATCTTCTTTTCTAATCCAGCTTTATCGTTTTGAATGTTCATCTTATATTCATCAGCTATTATTTTAGCTGCATCTTTTAAAAAAACAGCCAAATCCTCTGATATTCCCAAATAATCAGCGGCACTTGCTAAATCCTTGTCATTAGTCGGCTGATCGGTAAGACCGAGAAGAAAATCAGTTGAAACATTATAAGCTGATGCAATTTTTGAAAGGGCGCATATATCTGGGACAAATTTTTCAGTTAACCAATTCCCGACATTTTGCCTTGTTGTGCCGATTTTATCAGCTATGTCCTTTTGACTCGATTGTCCGACAATTTTTCTAAACCTATCGGCAAATATCTTTTTCGTATCAATCATAATTGCGTCCTCTTTTGCAAATGCATTTGCATTTTGAAAATATTAGTAAAATATACTTGCTTTTCTCGTTCGCTTGTGCTACACTTTGATTGTAGCAGATTTATTTGCGAATGTCAAGCGAAAGCGAAAACAAATTTGCAAAAGGGGCGTCAGATATGAAAAACAACAAAATTGATATTTCTGCTCTTCCGGCAAGTGAACGCGCCGCGATTGAGGCACGCCGCCAGTACCAAAAAGAATGGCGAGCGGCGAACAAAGACAAGGTTCGCGAACACAACCGAAAGTTTTGGGAGAAGCGCGCTGCGCAGATTGCCGCTTCCCGCACTCAGTCTGAAACAGCCGCGTCAAGCGGCACATGAGGGGTGAAAACATGAACACATTTGAAATCTGGGAATCTTTCGAGGACTTCTGCAAGATTTTTCGGCTTATGGACGAGTCATTGCGGATGCTCTCACTTGCAGATCCATCTAAAATTTACGAGGGCCTCGCCCTCATGCGCGAAAGCGTTATCGCTGCGCGTCACGAAGCCGAAGCCATGTGCCGCATGGCAAAGGAGGAGGCGGAGCGGGCTTTTTCACGCGGAGAGCTGTTTATTTATCGAAAGGGGGACGAACACGAATGAAAGATGTAAGAAATTTTATCCCGCTTGGTCGCGACAACGCGATCTCGTGCCGGAAGCTCGCTGAAAAAATGGAAATGTCGGAGCGCGATGTGCAAGCTGCTGTATTGCAGGCACGTGCAGAGGGGTATCCAGTCTGTTCAACTCCCGGCGGTGGTTATTATATGCCATTGAGCGTCGATGAAGCTTTGCCGTGTGCATTTTCTCACGCAAAGCGTATCAAAACTGGTTTCATCGTCTGGCGTGCGATCAAAAATTTTATGCGCTCCGAAGCGTCTCGCGACGAATGGGCGCAGCTTGAAGAAGTTGAGCACGAGCTTTCGGATATGAAAACAGCCGCCCTCGGCGCTACCAACACCGAAAGCGGCAATCGAGTTTAAAACCACATCGGAATGACTTTATCCCCGCTGATATTATATCATACAGCGGGGATTGTGTCAACCATTTATGGAGGAAATATATGGAAAAATGCACACGGATCCCGCGTATGGAAGATATGAAAACCGCCGCCGCGCTTTTCGGGCTGTCATATTATGCCACCCGTCAGCTTGTCCTTTCGGGAAAAGTTCCCGCTATCCGTCTCGGAGCCGAGGGCTCGCGCGGGAAGATACTTGTGAATTGTGACGCGCTCTCAACATTTTTGAGCACATCAAAAATCAACTCCGAGGATAAGCCTGCAGTTATCAACGGAATACGGGTTCAGCACTGACGAAACGGGAAAGGCTCGAAAATGCGGCGGAAATTGCCGCTTGACGGGCTTGTAATGGGGTATAACTATTCCCCCATATCCTCTTTCTTCATTTTCATTTTAATTTACTAATAGTATAATGAAATATATTCGAGAAAAAAAGGCCCTCTTTGGTGCGGGCTTCCTCGATGTCGATCTATGCGAGAACGACGATAGCTACTTCCCGCCGTTCAGGCGTGCAAAACGTAAGAAAGTCACACCCCCGCACATTATCGCGGCAAATGAGCGGCACTCTCGGAATCAGCTCCGAAGGCTCATAATGCACAATTTTTCGGCGGGTGACTACTACCTGACCCCGACGTATGCCGGAAAGCCGCCGACTTTGGAAGAGGCACAGCGCCAGCTCGTGAACTTCATCAACCGCTTGAAACGGCTATACACAAAGCACGGGAGCGAACTGAAAGCGATTTATGTCACCGAGGGCGGCAGACCAAAAGGCAACGGGGACTGCACGCGCGTGCATCATCATGTTGTTATAAATAGCGGGGTTCCACGTGACGATATAGAGCGCTGCTGGCAGGGGCGGCAGGACAAGAAAGCAGAAACGCGCCGCGGGTACTGCAACACAGCAGAAATCTACACCGAGGACGGGGAGCGCGGCTGTGAACGTATTGCAGAGTATATGGCAAAATCCCGCACAAAGGCTGCAGGTAAAGGCATGCACCGCTGGAACGCAACTAGGAACATCAAGAGACCTGTCGAAACGATCATAGATAACAAATTCAGCCGCAAGCGCACCGACGAGCTGCTTGATCTTGTCCGTGTACGGCAGGCGGTAAAGCAGGAGCAGAACGGACAGCTCCGCCGACTGCTTGAAAAACGGTATGATCGTGAGTGCATCGACGTCCAGACGGTCATAAATCCCGTGACCGGCAGAATTTACATCTCCGCGCGATTCCGACGAAAGGAAGAACCCCCCGCCGCAGACTTGCGGCAAAAGTATCATATACGAAAAAGCAGCAACACGGGATATTTTCCCGTATTGCCGCTTTGACAGACATTTTTCCGGCATCTGTTATTGATATAATTATACCACAAAAGGGGCGGTTTGTCAATGACCAATGAGCATATAGCGGCACTTATCGGCGAAGGCGGAAACGATGAGCTTTTACCGCTCCTGTGGGAGAAAATGCTGCGCTTTTACCGCATGGCTGCGCAGAAATATGAACGGCTGCACTCGGTCAGATGTGCACAGTGCGGCGTTACATACGAGGATATATTACAGGAAAGCTATTTTGCTATGCTTGACAGCATAAAGGCATACAATGAACGAACTCCGGAGCAAGCAGCACTTCGTTTTATATCGTTTTGCGGCTTTCCGTTCAGGATTCGCGCTGCATCACTTATCGGTATGAGAACGAAAGCCGGACAAGCTGAACCGCTGAACAATTCCACATACTCGCTTGATGAGCCGATTCGATCAGAAGACGGAGACGAAGGAACGACCCGTGGGGAGCTTGTCCCAGACGAAACGGCGGAGGAGCCTTTTCGAGAGGTCGAGCAGGCTGACTATCGCCGTGATATAAGAAATACAGTCCAAACGGCACTTTCGGGCTCTCCGCGGGAGCTGTCAGTCATAGAACATTTATACTATGCAGGAGATACGCTTGTCAGCACCGGTGCTATTATAGGCGTTTCGACGGAACGTGTGCGTCAGCTCCGACAGCGCGCGATTCGGCAGCTTTATAAAAACAAATATCTGCGGGAACTGTACAGCGCATCACCATATCGGCACGTTGGAGTAACGCAATTCAGAATTTGTGGTTCTATCGTGGAACAAGCCGCGGAACAGCGTGAAAGATATTATGCACGAATGTACAACAGGCAGCAAAGCACAGAAAATATGTTTACCGGCAAATGAAGAAAACAGCATATCGGTAAAGGAGATGATAAAGCGTTATGGAAATATTTAAGCTGTTCGGTACAATACTTGTCAACACCGATGAAGCGGATAAATCTATGCAAAGCACAGATAAAAAAGCTCGGTCTCTCACTTCGTCATTCGGAAAGGGTATCGCCACAGCGGGAAAATGGGGCGCGGCGATAGGTACAGCTGCGGCGGGAGCTGCCGCGGGTATGTATAAGCTGGCGTCAAATGCTGCTTCGAGCACTGACGAGATAGACAAAATGTCTCAAAAGATCGGTATTTCCCGCACTGCGTATCAAGAACTCGCGTTTGCTATGTCGCAAAGCGGTGCCGAGGTTTCAGATCTCCAGGCGGGAATGAAATCTCTCCGTTCTGCAATGGACGATCTCGGCGGGAAAAGCAGTAAGCCGCAGATAGACGATTCAAAGGTACAGAGCACGCTTGCAAAATATAATAACGCCGTACTTGACGCGGAGCAGGCACAAAAAGCCTATGACGTCGCCGTCGCGAAATCCGGCGAGAATTCCGAGGAAGCGGAGAAAGCTCTTGTCAAGCTGCAAAAGGCACAGAATGTCGTTCTTGATAAGGAAGCGCAATATAACAAGGCTCTTGAAGGAACATCACCGAAGCTCTCGAAAGCTGCCGCCGCAATGGCGTCGCTCGGGGTAAGTGTTGTAGATACAAGCGGCAATCTGCGAGACGACGAAGAGGTCATGTTCGAGGTTTTAGCGGCACTGCAGAAAATGACCAATGAGACCGAAAAGGCGAGATATGCGGCTCTTATCTTCGGAAAGTCAGGCACCGAACTCATGCCGTTATTAAACGGAACGGCAGATTCACTTGATAATATGAGACAGCAAGCGCATGATCTCGGGCTTGTACTGGAAGACGATGTAGTAAAAAAAGGCGTAAATATGACCGACGCTATGGATAAGATGAAGCGCGCTCTAAAGGCGGTAATGACCCAGCTCGGAGCGCGCCTTATGCCCGTTATCGAGAAAGCCGCAAATTTCGTTACAAGCAATATTCCCAGAATCAACAAGCTCATAGAGCAGATCTCGCCCATTTTTGAAAGGGCGTTTGATCAGATAATGCCGGTTTTAATGGATCTCGCTTCGGAGCTTCTCCCGCAGATAATTGACGTTATCACGTCGCTTTTACCGTATATATCCGAGATCTTTTCAAAGCTCGCTCCGGTCATTGCCGAGCTTGTTCAAAAGCTGGCGCCGGTGCTTGTAAAAATCATTGAAAAGCTGCTTCCGCCGCTGTTAGACATAATAGACAGCCTTATGGACGTTTTCGACGCTTTGAGCCCTGTCCTTGATTTGGTTTTAGGACTTGTCGAAAGCCTTATTGATCCTATTGCGGATATTCTCAAGATGTTGAAACCGATCATTGAATTCGTGGCAAAACTGCTCAACGACCTGTTAAAGCCCATTATGCCAATACTTGAAGCCGTTGCCGATGTGCTTACAAATATGCTCGGTGGTGCTATATCCTCGGTAGCGGCACTTATAGGAGACGGATTGATCCCGATATTAGACGGACTTATCGACTTTTTGAGCGGAGATTTTGAAGCAGGTATCAGCAAAGCCGGGGAAGGTTTTGTGAACGTGTTCTCAAATGCGCTCGGATTTATCGACAGCATATTCGGCACAAATCTCCAGAAATGGTACAATGAGGTCACAGCGTTTTGGAGAGACGCAGGAGCGAAGCTGTATGAAGTATTACACGCCGACGAGATAAGCGAAAGCAACGCAAGACATAACGCTAATCAGATAAAGACCGACCTCATTCTGACATCAAACGAGTATATGCGTCAAGGTATGGATCCGACAGCGGCACTCAAAAAAGCACAGGATGAGATACTTGATACCGCCGAGGAAGCCGCCCTGTTCAATCAGTATATTAAAGACGAGATCACCGATGACGAAGCAAGAAGGCGCTGGGAGCAGCTCAAAGCCACCGGTCAGATCAATTCATTCGACCCCTCGGACTATTACGCTTCCCACTACTCCACCCCTCATCTTGCTTCCGGCGGTGTGGTTTACGGAAAGACCCTTGCTGTTGTCGGAGATAACAAGAACGTCAAGAGTGATCCGGAGGTCGTCGCTCCGCTGTCCGAATTTGAAAGAATATCCGGACATAACGCGATACTTGAAAAGCTCGACAAAATGACAGACGCAATTGTAAACGCGATAATAAGCGGTGGAAACGTTGTGTTGAACATAGACGGACAGAAGGTTGCAACGGCGGCAGTAAATCGTATTAATGCAATGAGATACACGCGGGGCGCCGAGGTCGTTATGTGATCGTCTTGGCGGTGTCTTTGCATTCGCGTGCAGTTGATAAAGAAAATATCAGATCATAGCGGCACTTTCCTTTCCGTGTTCGCATTACAGCGTCAATGATTTAGCACGCTGACATTGAGAGGGAGCACCTGCCGCCGCACTACCGCCGCGTGGAACATTTTGTTCCACAGCTTCGCCCCCCTCGAAAAAACGCGGGAGCGCGGAGGAGGGGGAGACCGACGGGGCAGCCTCGACAAAACGGATTTTTCGCGCGCACACGCGTTATATACGCGCGCGTAATAATACAAATGCGTAGAATATCGGTATAAACTATCCGAAAACTCGGATAAAACTGCATTAGGAGGTATGTGTTATGAAACGAGGTCCCAAAAGCAAAAAAGAGGTCACGATCCTTAAAGAGGAGCAACAGTACCGCGCCGGACTTATTGCACAGCTTTCGGCGCGGAGCGCCGAAACCCCGTATTTTATCGAGCTGGTGGACGAGCTGATATATCAGCGCCGTATTCTTCGGGAGCTGAAAGAGCTTATCGCGGCAGGCGGCATTGTTGAAATAAGCAAGGACAGGAACGGGACCGCGAAGATCGCTTTGTCGGTACTTCTTCGTGAGGTTCGGGAGACCGAAAAGGCAATGCTTCTTATCCTCAAAGACCTGAAAATAACAACGGAAAGCGTTATTCCCGAAGACGAGGAGGACGAGCTGTAACGCCCCGCGGCGGCAATACAAAACGGCGGAGATATACCCCGCCGCTTTATGATAATGCTCATTTATTTTGGTATATTGTTTTGCGCTTCCTCTTTCGTCTATTGCTTTCAAATCTCATCCCGCGAGCAAAGCCTATGTTGTACAGTCTCTCCATTAGATAAAACAAACCTTGTTCATCAAAAAACTGTATAAGCTCGTCGCACTCTGAAACAGTGAGCCAGTAAGCCGGATTGGTTGTTGATGCCGTTTCTCCCTCTTTAGCAAGGGCTTTCAAGTCTTTCTTCATAGTATTTATCCTTTCTGTTGAGCGGCACTCCCATGCAGGAAAAGTGTCGCTGTAAAAATTGAGTGTTGCTGTTATAGCATCAAGAGTCACTTGTTTTGCTTGGCTTTCTTTCAAAATAAATAAGCCTGTTTTTTTCTGGCTTATTCTGTTCTTGCATCTCCTTGCGTCCTTCCAGTCTTCCCGTTGCATATCCTAACACACACTGTTGATCATGGAACGAGAGCTGACGGAAAATTCGTAAAATCTCATATTCCGATAGAGTTCCCATTTTACACCTGCCTTTTATATTTCTGTCGAGCGGCACTCTCTCCGGAACGGATCAAGTGCCGTTATGATCGATCTTTATATTGCTATTGCGATATTCATTCCGTAGTTCAGGCCGTACTCGTGACCGCCTGTAACCGCTTCAAAATGTGCTTTCACCGCCTTTCCCTTGTCGAGCAGGGGTGCGACTGCCGCCGCCAGCTCCCGCGGAAGGTAACCGATCTGAGCTGCACCCTTGCCCCGTACCCCCGCTATCACCATAACGGCGTTGCTGTCGTTGGCATTGGTACGCTCATGCACAAGCGAGATATTAACATCTGCCGCACTGTACCGGCGAAGCCTTGCGAGTAAGCCCTGCCTTATACCGTAGGTGACACCCGCCGCCTTTGTACGGATAGTGCGGAGCTTAACTGTGATCCACGCGCGGATCATAGCGGCACTTCTCGGAACGCCCTGCTTGACTAAATTGTTTGCTATGCACATAACTTTTGATCTGATGTTGTTTTTCATCTCATTTCCCCCTTGACATCTGCCGCGGCCTGTGGTACAATGAGAGAGAACAGCGGCGGGTTTCTCTCTCTGCTTGTTTGGTCTTTAAATCGGTGTTGCTGTGGTAGGTTGACACCGATTTATTTGTTTTTAAGCTGTTTTTTCAGCTTCTTGACTTTGCGCTTGAGTTTTTCATTTTCGCGGATAAGCTCTTCAAGTCTTTTGGACTGCTCATTTGTCATTGACTCCACATTCCCCACTTCCTTTCTTATTCCCGCCGTGAGGTTTCCTTTCCTAACCTCTGTATATATTATAGCATACTAACGTTAGTATTTCAATTGGCAAGATGTACGAACTTGTGTTAGTATATTTGTGCACTTTAATACTTGTGTTAGTATTTATAATGTGATATAATAAAATTGGGAGAAGGTGATTGAATGACAAAAGCTTCGACTGCAAGTAAACGGAAGTATAACGAAAAAGCCTATGATCGTATAGCCTTGACTGTCAAAAAAGGAAAAGCTGACGAACTGAAAACTCACGCCCAACAGCACGGGGAAAGCCTGAACGGGTTTATCAATCGAGCGATAGCCGAGACCGTGGAGAGGGATAACGGGGGAAAGCTGGAGAAAGGAAAACCGTGATCTGTAAAAGTGCCGCTATGTGTAGCAGCATTTATGATATAGACATAAAATGGATAGGAGTGAGAAATATCAGTAATAGGACAGATAAACCGAAGAAGTCCTCCGAGGAGTTGATCCGGCAGCTGGAAGATAAAGGTGTCAAATTTGAGTTATGCTCAAAAGAAAAGGCTCTTGACTATTTCCAGAACAGAAATAACTATATGCGGTTGGCTTCATATCGCAAGAACTACGAAAAGGACGGCAACGGTAAATATATCAGCCTGGACTTTGCGTACCTGATAGAGCTTTCAACGCTTGACATGCACATAAGGAACCTTGTTATAAAAATGTGCCTTGAAATCGAGCATTGCTTAAAAGTTAAGCTCATACAAAACATCGAAAACAATATGCTTGAGGACGGATATGATATAGTAGAGGCTTTCCTTTCCGAGCCTAAAAACGCATATATTCTTACTAATTTGGCGCGTTTTTCTAATTCTCACTATAACGGCGATTTAATACGCAATTATTTTGTCGTTTCCTGTCAAGAGGAAGGGAGAACAACTGTTTCTAATGATTTGGACGAAAAAGGTTGCCCTGCTTGGGTTCTTACCGAATTACTTCAATTTGGTGATTTTTTGAATTTTTATCGCTTTTATTATGACAGATATGGACTGCAGCACATAAGCTATGCCATACTGAACTTGGTAAAGAGCTTGAGGAATGCGTGTGCACACAACAACTGTATTCTGCATGACTTGCATAAATCGAGCAGCACAAAAGCACCTCGGGAACTGACGACCTATATTTCGAAAGTACCTGACATAGGTCAAAAGCAGCGTATAAAAAAGCTCTCGTCGACATTTATTCTCGAATTTTCTGCTATTGTATATATTTTCGATTCGATTGTATCAGATCCCATAAAAAAGCATACATTTCAAGAGTTAAAAGACTTTGCCGATTTAAGATTGACACGTAATTATGAATTTTTTTCAAATAATTTCTTGTTAAAAACTTCTATTGATTTTTTGAAAAAAGTTATTGACAATCTTTAATTTGTGTAGTATAATATTTTCGATATCAAAAAAGCAATAGCTTTTTGTAAGAGCAGTGTCGCGAAAGCGGGGCCGCTCTAGTTTTTTATTTAGCGGCACTTCCGGAACAGTGCCGCTTTTATATTTTGCAAGTGATCGAATACACAAATGCAGCTGACCGGTGCGTGCAAAATCCCGCAAGCATAGAAAGAATACGTATTCTTTCACATATATGCCCGAAATTTGCAATTTCATGGCATAAGCGGTGCCAAATTGCCGCTGTTCGGAAAGGATCGTCACCGGCAGCGGCACTCCCTCGGAGAGCGCAAAGGACTTTTGATAGGAGCCCGCGAACTGTCAAAAGTACCTTTGCGTTAGTTCCGGCTGTATCAGGAATTATAGTGCTACTGTATATGCCTGTATTTTTTACGGGAACGGCGTTTTCTGCCTGTTCTTTGACTTGCGCGGTAAATGTTGCCGCTTTGACAGAAATTTGATTACACCTCATTTCTGAATATGTGAAAACAAAGGATTTTCCTGCCTTTGGACTTGTCGCAAATTTGTCGCAAAAAGTTACGAAAAACCACGAAAAACGACTTTTCACCGCGTCAACAAAAATCCTGTAAATCCGCATTATACAACGATTTGCGCAACGTTACGAAAAGCCGCAAAAACGGATTATTCACGTTCGCAACGCGGAGGTCAGGAGTTCGATCCTCCCCGGGTCCACCATTAAGAAACCGCTTAACAATCACTGTTAGGCGGTTTTATTGTTTTAGGTTATAACCGAAAATTTAACATCGTTTCGGGCATTTGTCGCAAATTTGTCGCAAGCCGACAGAAAAAGCCGCGATATTTCCCGCAAATATAAGTAAAAGACGGTAGGACGCTGTGACCTGCCGTCTTTTGTTGTATTATCCGATCTTTATGTTCCTTTTGCTGTTCTCCGCGGGAGAAAGAATGTCGTTCAAGGCTCCCGCCGCCAGAGCGTCAACCGACTGTATCGCGTGACTGTATAGATCGCCGGTTATCGCAACGCTCGAATGTCCGAGACGAGCCGATACGGTCTTGAGAGGAATACCGCTTGCGATCATCAGGGTCGCGTTCGTGTGTCGCAGGGAGTGCAGGGATATGTCTGGGAGCGAGTGCCGCTGTATGAACTCGTGGAACCACCCCGACAGAGTATCAGGTCGCATTCGGCTCCCGTCTGGGTTG
>Ga0247611_10008962_pt1 | contig 12177 bp, 10 predicted proteins | sample 177DNAGHGhighgp2_FD_192422 | JGI IMG/M metagenome (GOLD analysis project Ga0247611, IMG submission 192422) | Sheep rumen microbial communities from Palmerston North, Manawatu-Wanganui, New Zealand - 1770 DNA GHGhigh gp2 | ecosystem: Host-associated > Mammals > Digestive system > Stomach > Rumen... | reverse complement strand
TTAAAAGGTTAAGTTAACCTTGGGGTGAAGGTTAAGTTAACTTGTGGCCACAGGTAATATTAACTTCAATGCAAAGGTACGTATAGGTTGTTGCGGTCTACGAATAAAATGGCAATTATTTTCAATAGAATTGAAAATAAATATGTGTCGGTGTCATGTGTCACGAGTGTCATTAAGCAATTCGGAGTGCGAAAGTCCGCATAATAATATATAAATAAAATTTATATTTATTATGAGCCGGAAATCCCCCTCCCTACTTGGGAATCCTTAATGACACTCTTGACCTAATGACCTTAATGACACATGTTGTGTGTGTACTTAACTGCCTAATCTGTTAAAAAGGTCAAAGACTCGCACATAATATAGGCGTTATTTTGCTTTTCCGCCATTATTCTCACTTTTTATTCGTACCTTTGTAGCCAAAAATCAAGATATAAAAAATATACATATGAATTGGATAGAAAACATCATAAGAAGAAGTACCCCAATCGCTGCTGGCAGTGAATTGGAAAAACAATTAGTAGTAAGATTAATCGACATAGCTTCGAAGCGGAATAATGTCGGCTCCTCTTTTGGTGAAACGATGGCTGCTTTTTATGATTTGGCTATTTCGGCCGTTTATTATACTAACATTACAAACTCAGGATGGCTTTATTGCAATGAAGGAACTACTCCTAAATTGATATTGCCATTCGTGAATTGTTGTCCTATACATGCCCTAAAAGGTGATTTCGTTTTTCATAAGTCTAGCAAACCTACATCTGCCAAAATTGGTCAAGCTACCACACGAGTTCTATTGCTCTTCTATCAAGAATTGTTTAATGTCTTCAATAAAAACATTCAAGTATTAAAGGCAACAGAACCCGCAGATGCAGTATTTATCGACAAGGTAAATAATAGTGTCTTTTTTGGTGAAATCAAATCGTCCCCATTGTTAACTCCTGCTCTGGCTATGGAGTGTGAACCCTTGACTACTTTTGATAAAGAAGGGAACATTATATCAATGGCACATAAACCAGTTGACAATCCATATGTGAATAAAAATGAACTCTTTATCATAATTCCGAAGAAGAGTAATAAAAACAAATGGGAACCCGTTTATTATTCCATCGGTACTAAGCAGTCGAATACAGACAATGACTATGCATATAATGGCATAATAAAACTGCTTGGCAATGAAGATTTCTTAAATACATATTTGGATTACTGGAAAAGTTCATTTGTCGCATATGGAACAAAGTCGGAATCTGACAATATTTTCTGGCTGACAAATGCATGCGGTAAACCGTCAAATCTTCCAGAGGATTGGACGGGTGGCGTGACATGTATAAGCGATGAAAAGACTAGCGTAGGAATGGACAGAACCGATGATATAAAAAAGGGTATCTATCAAGTCTTAAAGCTGGGCTCTGAAGGAAAAGGTATAAAATCCACGCTTCACTACAAGGTTGGTATAGTTTCAAACATACACCCTGTTCGTCACTTCGATGTTTATTTGAAACCTATAAAAGATCTCATCTGGACAATTTCAGAAATAGAAGGTATTACATATGCAAAGGAATTACCACCTGATCAGCCTGTCTATAATTTGTTCGATGGTATCATAACTTTCACCAAAGTTTATTCTCGTGATAAATGGGTTAGTAATCTTTTAGCTATGTTGAAATGATGCTATATTTGAAAGTTAGAAACAACATAGAGAAAGGTGGTGATTTAAAATTAGCTGAACGCGAAATCAAACATTTATGTGGAGATTTTTCGGCAGTTAGTATAGACAACGCAAAAGATATTTCTTTTGTGCCCTATAAGCATGTAACTTCATTTACAAGAAAAGACGGCATAATTGGCTATGTCGTAAAACAATCAAATGTCGAACTGTCTAAACTTGTAAAATACCTCTCGTTCGTGCAAGAAATTTGGTGCCAAAAAGACGATTTTCCATTATCCAGCAATAATTATTCAATGGCGGTTGGAGATTATATGTGTATTGTACCTTTAATGGCAATGTCAGAATTACTCTTCTTTTGCTATAATGTTGATAATACCACACCTCATGTACTACTATCTGTGTTGACACTTCAAACCTCTTCAAAAGATGTAGAAAGAAGTATCTATAGAGCTGTCACGTCAACACCTCACGTACATTCCTTTCATACTTACAAGGCTAAATTTTTCCCTCGTTTTGTCCGCTCACTAATTGTATCAAACATTAATTTAAACGATAATAATATTACAATTTGTGACCCATATGTAGGAAGTGGTACAACACTCGTTGAATCTAGTTTAATGGGTTTTCGCTCCTATGGCGTTGATATTGACCCTTTGTCGTGTATGATTTCTCGTGTAAAAGTGGAGGCTTTAAACTGGAGGTTGAGAGATGTTGCCTTTACGCTCAACTTTAATCAGGATGATAGCATCGAGGAAGAGGGAATACAATATACCTTCCCTGCTGAAATACAACGAAAATTTCAACGTTGGGACAAAACAAAGGAACAGAATGATTACGAAGCTCAAATAACAAAAGAGTTACAAAGGATTTCAGGAGAAGATGGTATCTTAAAAGAACTTGATAAAATTTCTCTTAGCGATGCCTTAACAAAGAAATTCAATATACGAATGATGGGTACAGGTTCTGGTAGATTTGCCCTTGAGATTGCTACAAAACCTTTAAAATCCATCCTTGATTACAATTATAAAAATCAAACTAAAGCGATACAGGTAATTACGCTGTTAAAGGAACTTTACAATATTGAGCCTGCAAAAGCAATTGTCGAAAATGGAGATGCTGTATGTAGAAGCTTAAACGATAATAGTTTTGATCTAATTGTAACCTCACCCCCTTATCTTCCTGCTTCATCAGGAAGAGAAGACTATGTCGTCGGTAAGTTAATTTCTTTAAAGGCAATGGGCCTTGTGGGGGAAGAAGGAAAAGAACGGTTGACAAGTAAAAGTGTTGGCTCAATGGACAACAACAATTGTGAACTAGATTTCTCTATATTGCCCAATTCTGTGAAAGATTTATACGATTGGTTGATGAATGACAAGCTGAGATATATTAAAGCTGCCCCGATAGTTTCTTATTATATGTCGTTAAGAAATTCGTTAATAGAGGACAAAAGAACAATTAAGAAGGATGGTAAGATAATCTATATAATAGGTAAGGAGTCAATATTTTATAACTCATCCACAAAGGAAATACTATACACAGTAAAATGCGATAAAATCTTTGAGGAAATCGCTCAGATGGTAGGGTTGAACATAGATGAAGTTATAAATATCGAACTTGATAAAAAAAGTGCAGTTGCTCGCCCAAGATCAACAGACAAGTATTATGAATGCGCGATTATTATGTCCAAAGGTGGGTAAAAAGATGAGAACCAATAATTAGACGTGACATGTCAAGATTTGCACAGTATTATGTAAAATATAAGCACGACGCAGGGTGCTACGACTGGGAACAGCGACAACAGCATCTTGGTGCTCTCTTCGATAAGGATGAGAGCATCGAGTTTTATTTGGGGGAAGGTACCGACCGCAAGGTTTACAAGCACAGGGTGTATCATCTGAATACAGCACCGGGTATTACGGTGATGCGTTTTGCCAATGATATAGATATACCCGTAGAGCATGATTTTGAGCCTGCTATGGCCAAGGATGAACCATCTTGTTTCGTTATCATTGACAATCGCGACCATCTGCGTACTGTTGCTATCCAAAAGCGAAAGAAGGCTTTCAGTAATACGCATAAGGTGGCAAAGATCCTGTCTGTGGTTATTGACAGGGAACTTTTTAAGGACCACTGCTATGGATTTGAGATTCTGCCTGACTATTATCCTGAAGACCTTTTCATGGTTTGGGAACGCCAGCAGGCACACGCTCAGCAGATGCGTTTTGGCGTGCCTGATATGGATAAGGAGGAAATCCTAAGGAAAGTGGAAGAGCTGAAAGCGAAGAATCGCGATTATTTTGACGATTCTCTGATGGGGCCACTTTTGGAAGTACTATTTGCTCAGAAACAGGCAAAGTATAAGGGCCATTATACGGTGATGCCTGAAGACAAGAAAACGGCACTTTACGTGGATAAGAGTAGTGTGTTCATGCGCAATCTGCTGACCGTTGCCGACGCCATTGATGAACCTGTGGAACTGATAACCAACGATGGTGGCACGTTCCGCTGTTTCATTGATAGCAGCGAAGATAACACCGACAAGATTGTGTGTCATGAGTTCAACGAGTACTTTCTGGAAATGCTCTTCAAGTCGAAGAAGAAGGATGGCAGCAATGTAGAACCTGAAGACCGTCTGAAAGCTGAGGAAGAAGTAATTGGGTTGATGAACAGCATGAAACATGAAGTTGAAGATGCAGAGGAGGAACAGGCAGCATGATAGTACGATTGGATAAAGACAAGCAGAAACAGGCACGTCGGCTATTGCTGAATGATATTGTTTATATCATCAGCCATGAGGCACTTAGGAAGATGCACCAAGACGGACATACAGAGTTGACACCAGTAGAAGTGTTTCTGTCTGCACGACATTTTTATGAAACATTGCTTGCATTGCCTGACGCAGTAGAGGGATTGGAGGAAGAGATAGACGATTTGGAGGACGAAGCCGATGGCAAGAATGATGCTATGCTCATCCTGGCATTGGCTACTGCTCAGATGCAGGCAATGAGTAAGGTGCGCGTTGGCATAGATTTCCGTAATATCAACATACGTATCTTTGAGCGTCTGGATGGTCACGAACTTCTTTGGCCGCTATTGGAACAGATGACTAATAAAGAAGATGCCCAATGGCTGGAAGGCAAGAAAACAGATCTGCTGAACTATGAGTTGCAAGAGATAGAGTTAGACGGTGGTGGTTCGAAAGAGGTCAAGCAACTGTTTGAGGATATGGTGGCTTGTTCCGACAAGATGGATAATGAAACCATCAAGGGGAACCTGTTGTTTCTTAACCGCTACAATATCGACCACAACCATGTTTACGATAAGGAAGTCATCGCGTTGTTCGACAAGTTTGGCATCAAGAGCACGACGCTGATACAACCAAAAGAATACGTGGCATTAAAGCACGTGGAGAACGAGATCCAGAATGTGGAAGCAGGCGCAACGGGTGTAATTAAAGAAATGAAGAAGGGCTAATGGATATAGACGTAAAAGAACTGATAAAGGCTGCCGCCGAAGGATTCGACTTGAGTGACTTCAAGGGCGATGTTGTCGGCGTAAAAATTGTTGAGAACGAGATAGGCAACGTCGAAAAAGGAGGAATCGGTGTACAGAAAGTATATAATGGTGCTGGCGTACAGAATACTGACGAAGGCCAACAAGCATCATTACAACAACCTGGCACGATTAAACAAGAGCGCAACGAGGAACTGTTCCACTTCGTTCACCCTGAACTTGACGAGGCGGAAGCATGGCGTATTCACGATGCGGTAAAACGGATTGTTAAACTGCAGGGAGTGCAGATGATATGCCAGTATCTTGTCGGGCTGAAGGACGAGAAGAAAGTGTTGCTACCGCCCAATCCTTCGGTAGCATACGCAGAGCTCGTCAGGATGGGAATGCCTGATGGCGAGGGGTTCAACGAAACCACTTTCAGAAAGTACTATAACAAGCCGATTGCTCCTAACGCGAAATAAGGACAATCGGTGATACCCATAGCAAGCATCAGAATCGAAAGGTTCTGGTGCTTTTTTTGTGCTTTGTTGCGAACAGAGTAGAACAATTCGGAGCAATTCAGAACAAGTTGGAGCAGGTCAGAACAGGCCACTTTGAAAGCCAATCAGCCTCCAATAATAGTACTTACCTTTGCATCGTCAATCCGACAAAGAAGCACTCACGTTGAGGCTTCGGGTAGCGGAGTTGACGATGCAAAAACCGTTATGGAGACAAGATTATTAAAGGTAGTACGCCAGGGCGAGGCCTTCAGCGTACAGAGTTCAAAACAGGAGTCGGGACAGATCCAGAAGTGCAACATCGTGCTGAAAGAACTGGGCGGCTCGAAGTTTGAGAACGAGTTTGTGTGCACAATGTTAGGCAATCTGGCAGGGTGCAGGTTCTACGAGGGTGACGTTGTGATAGCAACCCTTCGTTTCTCTACACACGAGTATCAGGGACAGACTTTTCAGGAAATCTTAGCAACTGACATCGTGAAGCTTAACAAATAGTTTAACCTGAGTTGAGGTCGAGAGAATCAATTGAGCATCAGCAATGATGTAGGCGCCTTTCTCGAAAACTTCTCTCGCTAATTCAACTCAATTATGGTACAGAAAGTTTTTATTGAGAATCTCCAGATGGAGACACAGACAGTATTCACTGAGAATGGTAACATCAACATCTATCCTTGCGCCTTTGAACTGGGTCAGCACATTGTGGCTGGCGGTATGAGCGAGGCAAGTCAGAAGGGTCGCATGGTGACCGATGAGTCGGGCACTTCGCACTTCACTCCCTACGCCAAGGACAGCGGCAGCCGCTATACAACGCTCTTCCGCACGGCTCACGGCGAGGTGAAGGAGACACGTGACTGCGTCATTTTCCAGTTGCGCTTCCCTAAGAAGTTAGGCAAGGCGCTCATCGAATCGCTCTTCCGCGAAGAGACGGAGGAACAGGGAGCTTTTATCAAGACACGTAGAACCGAAACACAGTGGTAAGACTATGAGTGTACATGTAATATACTTAAAGGATGGGGCGAAGATGATGCGCCCCGTCCTCACGAGAGAAGAGTATCTGGCACTTCGCGGCACGGAGAAGCAGAAGGCTATACTGAAAACTGTGCGCGAGGGTGACGAGCGGCAGAAGCATCGTCTGGTACAGATGAATTACTCGTGCTTGCCCAATGAGGACGGCTCGCTGAAAGGCAGCACCACGATGAGTACGTCGGTGGGTATGGATATCGACTTCAAGGCTCCTGAAGATATGTCGGCTGAAGAGGCTGCCAAGTGGTTGGCTATGCAGATGGCAGGAGTGCCGGAGTTGGTGTTATCGAAAAAAGATAAGCTCGGCTTGCAGATGCTGGAAAGGTCGGCCACGAAAGGTTACCATTTGGTGTTCCGTCGTCGTCCTGAGCTGTCGCAGGAGGAGAATCTCGCATGGGCAAGCGAACTGCTCGGCGTGAAGTTCGATGACAAGGCCAAGGACATCACAAGGGTGTTTTTCACGACATCAGATAGCGAAGAGGATTTGATTTACCTCGATGACTCCATCTTTGATATAGAAGAAAGTCCCGAAGGGACGCAAAGAACACAGACAGGGGTGGAAGGCAGTTCTGTCGCCCCTACAGGACAAACATCTGCCAATGCCTCTGATACAGGGGTTCCCACCCCTGCATGTAATATTGATAGCCTTTCAGGCTTGAATTACAACGGCCTCCCTTATTCGGAGATTATCAGCAAATGGTGGGAACTCTACAACGAGGGTAAGGAGCCTATCAAAACCAACCGTGACGTTCTGACGTTTGAATTGGCGGTGAACCTGCGCCACATCTGCGGCTTCGACCGCGAATTGATGAATGCCGTCATTCCCTGTTACGACGGATTCTCTGAAACGCAGAAGATGAAGTGCATCGACTCGGCCCTGTCGGAGAAACGCACACAGATGCCCAAGCGTCTGAAGGATGTGCTCTTCGAGGTGCGACGCGACCGCATGAATAGCCTCACCCCCAACCCTTCTCCAAATGGCGAGGGGAGTGATTACACCAGTCTTGACGAGGCCGTGCAGGAGGATGAACGTTTCTACTACAACCGTCTGCCAAGGATGCCACAAGGTGTGCGCGAATCGATTGAGGCTGTAGGTCCTTCGCTGTCGATGCCTGTGGTGACGGCAATCTGTCCGGCCATCGGTATGTTAGCAACGGGTGTACAATTAGACGTACACGGTCAGAAGAAGGGGCTCAACCTCATCAGCTACATTGCCGGTGACTTTGCCAGCGGTAAGGGTTCGATTGACCCTGTGATTGATGCCTGGTTAGGCGAGGTGAAGGCACTGGACATGATGTATCAGCAGCAGGAGGAAGATTGGCGTCGCAAGAAACGTGCGGCTAAGAATAAGAAGGAGCAACCCGAAGAGCCGAAGTTGCCAGTACGCTGTCTGCCGCTGAACAATACAGTGGCAAACTTAGCCGAGCGACTAGCCAATACGGAGGGCAAGCACGCCTTCTCATTCACACCCGAAGCCGACACGGTGGCGCAGAAATGGAAATCGGCCATGAGCGACTTCTCGGTGATGCTGCGTCAGAGCTACGACGGTTCGAAGTACGACCGCGAAGCACGATCGGCCGATGCCGTGAACGTGCATATTGAGCACCTGCTGTGGAATGTCTGCATGTGTGGAACACCCGATGCCCTCTATCGCGTGGTGTCGAACTATACCGACGGTTTTCAGAGCCGTATTGCTGTGGCACGCACACCCGACAATACCTTTTCACCCTTGGAGGATAAGCCTTACGTGCTGACCGACCGCCAGCAGGAGCGCATTCAGCAGATAGCTCACTTGCTGCCGCTGATGCGGGGCACGGTGGAGTTGCCGAAGTTGGAAGCCAAGGGTCGCGAATGGGTGGAGAACGAACGCTTAGAGACGATGAAGAACGACGATAAGGTACGCGCCCGTCAGCGTTTCCGCATCTGCGTTACGGCACAGCGCATGACCTGTTGTCTGATGCTCTGCAAGGTGGCCGAAACACTCATCCAGAAGCATGGTTTGAGCGGTGCCGAGAAGTTGTTGAAGCAGAAGCCCGACCTGTGGCAGACGATGCTGCAGAAGGCGCAGACACCGCAACTATTGGAGGCCTACGATGTCATTGCCGACTACCTGATGGATACCGCACTCTACTTCTTCCGCGACCGCATAGAGGCTGCATTTCAGAGCCGCGACTATAACGGCAGCAACGACCGCCAGCGCATGGGACGTAACGACTCTATCTTTGAGCGCCTGGACGTGGAGTTCGGCTTTGAGGGTGCTTTCCAACACAGCGTCAGCGTGAAGGGTGCCAACGTATCGCGCAACAGCGTTCGACAGATGCTGAAGAACTGGAAGAAACAGGGTCTTATCGTGCAGACAGAGGCAGGGCGGTATCGAAAAGTGTGTCATTAAGGTCAAGATGTCATGAGTGTCATTAAGGTTTTACGATTATGAACATCGAGAATACCCAAGAATGCTTCGTGCAGCTCTGGCTACGGCTGGAGCGCACGAGGCAGCTCCTTGAGGGACAGCACAAGCGCTTCTGCGTCAGGAACGTACTGCGGGCGTGGTTCGGACTCCGTGCCAACGACGACTTCATCTGGGAGGTGCTAAATCTGGCATCGTCGAACGAAGATATGCAACCGATTTACGGCTACGACGCGTTGCTGCCGCCAGCGCTCTATCCCTACCGTCACCGCGAGATACTGAGGGCTATCGTTGCCCTGAAACTGGGAATAGGTATGCGCAAGGTCGACCTCCACGCCCTCGATGCCGCCTACTCCGTCGCCTACCCCAACAGCACCCCGATAAATGTCAACAAGAAAGCTGACATTTATGGAATTAAAAATTAAAAGAGAAAAATTATGGGAAATTATAAGAACTCCCGCGGATGGAGAAACAACAATCCGCTGAATATCAGGAGAGGCACAATCAAGTGGGCGGGCCTCGCAAGTAAACAAACCGACAAGGCTTTCTGCCAGTTCATAACTATGAGCTTCGGCTACAGGGCTGCCGTGAAGTGTATGAAGAGTTATCTGAAAACATTCTGCCAGCAAGGCACAAAGTGGCAGGTGGACAACATCATCAACCGTTGGGCTCCACCTTCGGAGAACAAGACGCAGGCCTACATAGACCGAGTGCTTGAACTGATGGGGCGCGAAAGGGGTGAATATGCTCTGGACGACCTCTATACGGAGAAGGGCCGAGGACAACTGGCGAAAATGATTGCCGCTATGACCTGCGTGGAAACGGGCTGCCCGCCCTCGGCTGTTCCCGTCACTAACATCAACACCGGCTTCGTGCTCGCAGACCTCGGTGACCCGCACCTCCCCACAGAGTGGTGGTAAATGAGAAGTATCCTCTAAACCTCTAAATCCCGAAACAACAGAAGCGCCCAACCGGACGCTTCTGCCTTATGTATAATCTATTGCATGTTTCTCAGCTTTTCGTTCACTTCACGAGGACGCGACGGCCGTTGATGATGTAGAGGCCCTTCGGGAGCACAGAGTGCACGGAGGATACAGAGGGCACAGAGATGCGGCGACCTGTGATGTCGTACACGCCATTTCTCATTTTCTCATTTTCTGAATTTCTCACTCCCTTGATGGCGTTTGGATTGATGGGGAGCACTTGCTTGAAGCCGAGTGCGGTGAATGCCGCATTGGTGGTTTTGTCGGCATCTACATAGAGGGTGGCTTCGGCAATGTCGCCAGCGAAGAAGGCCTTAGCACTGATTTCGGGAACGGTGTAGGGTAGTACCATACGCTCCAGCGGTCCGCCCTTAGAGGCGCAGCCTGTCTCGGCCCATGCGCTGAAGGCAAAGTCGCCAATCTTCTGTATCATGCCCACGGCTTCCACATTCTTCAGGTCCCAGCATTCGGCAAAGGCTCCCTCGGGGATTTCGCTAACGAAGTCAGGCAGCACGATGCTCTGGATGGCGGTGTTGTAGAAGGCCCACACGCCGATGGTCTGCAGATAGGTGGGCAGAGTGACGGAGGTGAGTTTCCAGTGGTTGTAGAAAGCACGGTCGCCAATAGCTGTTACGGGGATTGTGCGCTTTTGCTCGTCGATAGTCATTGTTATGCTTTCAGGAATCACAAGTTCCCATTTGTCGAGGTTCTGCGGTGCGTGGGCATGGTTGAAGCCAACGACTGTGGCAAGACCTTCGGGCGAGATGGTGTAGCGCAGGCCGAGTGTGTCGGTGTATTCGGCGTTGCCGTCGCTCTCATCCAGAGCTACTACTGCCTTGAAGCCTATGCGCGTGTACATGGTGTCCTCAACTAATGAATAGTGCACGTAGAGCGTGTCCTCGGCGATGTCGGTGGGGCAGAAGGCCTTCTTGTGGATGTTGGGGGCCTCTTTCGAGTATATCCACAGACCTTTCTTCAGGGGCATCCACGAGGGTTCGGCTGTTTCCGCTTCGTCTGCACTCCAGTCGCTGAAGGCAAAGGCACCGATGCTGGTAACCTCGCCGCGCAGAGCTATGAAGTCGAGTGCCCAGCACTTTGCGAATGCTCCCTCTGGGATTACTGTTACACCGGCAGGGATGTCGAGACTGTCTATAGCGCTGTTGTTGAAGCTCCATGCTGCAATCTCCTTCAGTTGTGATTCACCTTCGAAGTTCAGCTTACTCATTGACCAGCAGTCGGAGAATGCGCTGCCCTCAATCTTCTCCACGTTCTTACCTATGGTGACGCCCGTCAGCTTATCGTTTGCTATGAAGGCACTCTTTGCGATGCGATTGACGCTGTATTTCTTCTCATCGACCTTCACGGTGTCGGGAATTACGATTTCGCCCGAAGCCTTAGTTCCATCGGCAACGGCTGCTGTCATAGCCTTCAGGTCGAGCTTGTAGAGGATTTCCTGCTCGTCGGTAAATTCGTCGGCCTTGGGCTTCTCCTCTTCGTTGGTATTGTCAATGTCCTCTTCGCCGTTGGCATCGCCGATGCGGGTTACGGTGAAGCTGTCGAAGTAACCGTAGTTGTCGGTCCATGCCTTTGTGCCGATGCCAATCTCCAGAGTTCCGTCTGTGACATTCGTTGTGGCTGCCCAAGTGGCAGGAGTCTCAGCAGCGATGGCTGTCTTGGCATCTCCGGCATACAAATAGAAGCCCTTCTTGTTGGTTTTGGCTTTGAGGGTGATGGTGTAACGTCCGTCGGGCACGCTTGCTACCTGACTGATTACGGGACCTTCCTCGGCTGTCTGATTCCATAGTTCCAGCGCGTGTGTGCCGCGAACCACATCGGTGCTCATCCACGAGACATCTCCGTCGGCCTTCTGTGTCGAGAAGGTCTGCACGATTGTCCAACCCGTCAAGTCACCAGTCTCGAAGGAGAGGTTCTGGAAGTATTCTCCAGCATCCTCGCGAGGCTCCACTACATCGTCTTCGAGATACTGAGCCAGAGCCTCCACAGGGTTGTTTCCGTCGCTTGTGATGAGCATGGTGTGTTGCTGCTGTTGACTGCTCTTCCACATGCCACGATTGAAGTTGTGTGTCC
>Ga0247611_10008961_pt1 | contig 12178 bp, 14 predicted proteins | sample 177DNAGHGhighgp2_FD_192422 | JGI IMG/M metagenome (GOLD analysis project Ga0247611, IMG submission 192422) | Sheep rumen microbial communities from Palmerston North, Manawatu-Wanganui, New Zealand - 1770 DNA GHGhigh gp2 | ecosystem: Host-associated > Mammals > Digestive system > Stomach > Rumen... | reverse complement strand
ACTTGAAAATGAACCTAATATATCTATATCAGTTGAAGAACTTGTTATATATAAATCTTTTAATAAAGTATCATTATATGTTATAAATTGATTATCTCCATATTTTGCATAAAACATAATATTTATAATATGTTTATAACCGTTAAATGTAAAATTATCATCTGTTGTTATTAAATCATCTTCAACATGTTTAAATTCTATATTGATATTTGATATATCATTTGACATATTATATTGTCTTAGTGTTAATGTATGACTTAAAACTGTTTTATATCTTGCAAATATTTTGATATATTTGTCCTATGTTAATTCATTTGTATGAATATTCAAATTTTGTGTATATTCATTATCTATATGTGTTATATTTATGACATCATATTTTATAATAGGATTTGTTGAATCTGGTTCATAAACTAATTCAGCCCAAGTAGTATCATTACCATTTTTAATTATAGTATAAGTTATTGCAGCATCAGAAGTTATAGCAGAAATTGTTTTTGTTGTATCTGCTGTAATTTCTTCATTATTAAATTTTAATTTTATTTGATATTGGTTTGAGCTTTGATTTACTGTAACTGTTTTATTTGTTGATTGATTAAAATCTGTTGTAAATATTAATTTAAATGTTAATGTTTGTGGTGTTGTATTATATAATTCATTTATTCTATATAATAATTCTATTCCTGATAATGTTTTAACTTTAGAATCTATTTGTCTGGTGTCAATAGGTTCATCATTACATAATAATTTTAAGTTTTTATCTGTTATAATTATAGAATTATCTAATATACCATAATATTTTATTTTTATATATTGTTCATCACCTGTTATATTTAATGATGTAGTAGAACTTTCAGAATCATCATATTTTGATATTTCTAAAAAGCAATCTAATCCTTGTCTTGGTGCCTATACAAAATGGACAAATAAAGTATTTACAGGATTTATAACATTTGTCATATCAGTAGGTTTAGTAGATTTACATTCTACTAAAATATCTCTTATAGATGAATCATTTGGATCAATATTAGTAATTTGTAATTTATTATAATATTGATCAAATGTTTCAAATGTTAAAGAAATCCATTCTAAATTTGTATCTGTTGTTCCTGCTTTATAAAATTCTATATTTGTTTCTTCTGGCAAATAATTTTTTTCTAATAATATATAATAATCAGATTGATCATTTATATTTTCAGCATCTGTTGAAGAATAACCATCTGCAGGCAATATAACTGGATATTCTATTGTATATGTATATAATTTATTGTATATCATGATATATTAAACATTATTTTTAACGGAATGAATGATAAATAAAATCACCATAAATTGCTTTTGTCCATGGTCCCCAACACATTAATATAGCTATAACAAACCATATATTTGTTAAATTTAATCTTTCATAATCTGGTATGAAATCACCGCCTAAAACCATAGTATATTGTAATGTATTTACCAATTTCTAAATTGCACCTTGATTCTAATCACTTAACGCTAATCTGACGTCAAATAAATCTGGATCCATAAGATATTCTGGTGTTGTTATTGGTTTAAATACTTTTCTGATTGCTTCTGTTATTTTTTTCTAATCTACATTTTTTAATGCTGATTTAGCTCCAATATCTTGTGAAAATTGACATCGTTTCATATCAAAGGCAATATTCATAACGCCAGAACCCCAATAAGCAGAACCTAATTGTTCAACAGGATATGTTAATTTATCTGTTTTATAATATGGACAAAAACATCTTTGAGATTTTAATGTTGTAAAAAATCCATATTCCTAAGGTCCGATATAGAAAAATCTGCTTGCTTTCGTTATTGCTTTATATGCAACAGATAATGATTCTTCTAATTTTTCTCTCATAGCACTTGATGTGCTAAGTATAGTTCCTATTGATGTAAATGTATTAGCAGAATCTTCTTCAACTGTTCCATGTTTTATTTTTGATAATAAATGAACTATTAATTCATTTTTCTTAATCAATAATAAATTTATTGTTTTTTTAATATCTAAAAATATTAAATTTAATTTAGCTGTCGCATATATTTTATATTCATCTGGTAATGTTGCTATACTTGCTAATAAATCTGGTAACTTAGAAACAACATTAAATGATAAATTTAAATAATTCATTATATTTCTTATTTTATCTATAATTTCTGGAGTTTCTAATTTATACTCACCTGTTATACTTGATGTTATTTTTCGTAATAAATCTTTACCTGCACAACCTAATGAGCAATAACCAGAACTTGGTAAGAATGGTATATATCTTCCACATACAGGACATTTAGAACCTCTGGTTATATAATGTCCAAAATCATTTACAGCATTTAATGTTCCAACTGCAGCATTGATAACATTATTATTTTCATCTATATTAATAGAATTGATAGAATTTTCATCATCAGAATTTTCGACAGAAGAATACATAGATGATGTGATTTCTTCTGTTGTTTTGAATTCTTTTATTATATCATTAACATTAACGATTTTTCCTGCTTTTAAAATATCATCTTCTATTCTGACTTGAAATACATCTTCCTATACTATATTTTTATCATCAAATAAAATTACATTTGTATTTACTAAATCATCATCTGTAGATTCTGTATGACCTGTAGTATTTACAAATTCTTCTTCATCTTCAAGAACATTATTATTTTTTGTTGTAACAACTTCTTCTGTTATTAATTTATAAATTTTAAATTCATATAATAAATTATCTTCATTTGTATAAAAATCATTATCTTTACTGAATAATACCCATGTACCTACATTTATAGATTTATCATTAATAAATTTAAATAATTTATTTAGTTTATCTTTATTATCAGATACATTTTTAATTATACATATGTTTATATTTAAATTAGAAAATATAGAATCATAAATAGTATCATTAAAATTAAATGTTCTTGTTGTTATAACTGCAGGCAAATTATTTCTTATATAATTTTCAGGATTATTATCAAAACAATAAAGTAATATTTTATTATTTGTTATTTGCTCTCTTGTTGTTTTCTTTAATAATTCACATAATTCTGATAATTTAATATCTTTTATATTATTTAGATCCATTGTTCATTAAAATATTAAATTTTCTATTTCACCCAAATATTCAACATCATTTAATTTAAATTTTTGTTTTGTATGATCATTAAATTCTATAATACATGTGTTATTATTTTCACATATAGAGTAAATAGTTCCAAACCGATTAACGGGTATAGCATATACACTGTTCTCGGTTACATTATTAGTAAACTAATTATAATTTTCTTGTGTTAAAGGATATTGTGGTTTTTTATTCTATCTTGTTGCATATATATTTCCATATACAACTGGAGCATTATTAAAATTTTTAATATTATTAAGGTTTGCATATAAATTTCCTTTAATAATAGCTGGAAAAAATGACCAATCTGTTAAATTATTATTATTAAAATTACAATTACCGTCTACAATATTAAATTTAAATAAATTTTTAGAAAATTTATTTAAATGTTTATTTGGTAAATATAAATGATCATGAACATCAACTAATATTAAATCTTTTTCTACAGTTAATTCAAAATTTTCAACGCCTAATGTGTATAATAAATTCTCTACCTTTTTTAAATTTTGTTTAGCAATTTCTTCTCTTACTAAACCATCTATTTCTTCTAAACCATCCATCTTATTATTTAAATCAAATACATCGTCATCATTAAATAAATCAGATAGTGATTCGTCAGATTCATATAATTTATTATTAAAATTAATTTTTTTATTTTTAGGTATAGTATATATCATAATAATTAAAATATAAAGTATTTTAATTATTTATTTTCATTATCTAAATCATTAATAATAGTTTTATCATTTTTCTTTATGTCAGAATAATCTATTATTTTATTTTTATAAAATCGTTCAAAAAAATAAATTTCTTCACATAAATTATATAATTTATCATGTTTTGGTAATAAAATATTATCAATTAATATAATTTTATTAATTTCTTTAATATTTTTAAATTTAGACTATATATTTTTTAATAACATATAGTCTAAATTTTTATTAATATATATAATACCCTGATATTTCTTTAATTTAGCAGACTATTTAATTAAATTAATAATTTCTGTATTAATTAAATATATATTACAAGGTTTTGACATATCTAATTTTAAACTATTAATATATGCTTGAACGTCTAAAATAAAAAAACTTTTTATATTTGTAAATAACATTTTTAACTTATTTTCAGATTCTGACGTTATATAAATATTCATTATAATATATAAAATTTATTTATTTTTACAACATTATTTATCTACATTATTTTCATAATAGTCCTTTAAACCTAAAGATAATGCATTTTTTAATGAATTAGTATCAATTCTATGTGTAATACTTGTAATAAAATTATCTGATAAACCATCAGGATAAACATCTTTTATTGTCTTATATACAGATATAGGAGGTAAACTTAAATTAATTTCAACACCTATAGAACATTCTTCTTTTTTACTTTTATCTATCATATTTGTAATTAATATATCTTCATCATTATTTACAGGTATAACAGTATTTTCATTTGAATGCTCAATTTCTTTTACTATTTTATGTTCTGGTTCTGGTGTTGTAAACATATCAACAAATTCATCTATTGTTAATATTCTTTTATCACCATTCAATATAATTTCAATACTATCATATTCTTTATTATTACAAATATTATCTAAATTAAGTGTAACTTGTTTTACTGTTTCTATTATAGAATTTGTTGTATTGGATTTTATATTATGAACTGTATTTACATAATTATCTACTTTATTTACATTTTGTTGTGTAGATTTCTTTATAGAAGAACTTAATAAATTTTTATCAATAGATGATTTTTTCTCATTTAATAATTCCGGATGTAATGACAATAAATAATTTTCCTTTGCTTCTACTACTTTATTTTTTATAACTCGGGGAGGTGTCGCAGTTGTTCGCTTACCCTCTAATGAAGCATTACTATTTGTTATTGGTGTACCATCTGCACTAAGAGTTAAAGATACATGCTCACCATTAATACCTATACCAGGTTCTGGTAATTCATATTCTTGACCATCATCTGCTATAACTTTTCTGGTTTTATTCAAATTAATTTCTTTAGTATCAAATACCCATACATTTAATGGATCTGTTAATTCTGTCATAACATAATTACCATTAAATGCATCTAAAGAATTTATTTCTGCAATATAATCTTCAGAACATTTTGATTTATCTTCAAATACATAAATAATTAATTCATCATCTGAAATATCATCTATATATTTTAATCTTGTTATTTTACCCAGATTTTCACCTGGTTGCATATGTTGATAAAATTTTGCCATTTTTCTAAAATTATTTTTTATTATTTTTTATATATTTAATTTTACATGATATAATATTTATATCACTATTATCTTTATTATTTAATTTTTTATCTTTTTTAAATAACTTTAACCATATATTTTTAAAATATTGGAACATAATTAATTATAGATATTTGTCCAATAACAAATTTTTATTAATTATATTTAAAATATTATTTAAAGTCTTTATATGTTAATAATTATTTTTCTACTACTTCAATCTCTTCATTTTCATCTTTTTTAGGTTTAGATGTATTATCCATTATTTCTATTTTTTGTTTTCCAAATGATGATGTTATAGATTTAACACCCATTAAACCAGCAGAAATAGAAAAATAAGAAACAGTTCTGTCTATAATTTCTAAAATATTAGCACATTCACCAGGATTATAAAAATAATATATTACCAACATAATAAAAATTATTAAACAAACCATAGATACCATAAAACCTATAAGTTTTGTTGAACTTGTTTTCCCATTATTATTTGCAAAAATTTCAGTTAATGAAAATTTATGCGCATCAAATAATGGTAAACCATACTTATTTCTTGAAACCATATCTTTATATATAAATATTTTTATATTTATTTAATATTTTAATTTTTTATATATAAATTTATAAAAATTCCATAAAGTAGGATTAAACAAATAGATATAATACCTGTATAATTTTTTTAATTCTTTAATATCAAATTGACATATATCTATATTATTATACATCATAATATTATAAAACCCAAACATATTTAATTTATAATTATTTTAATATTTATAAATTAAAATTATAAAATTGTTTAATTTAAATAAAAAAAGAAGGGTATACTCACGTACTCCCTTCTTAAAATAAAAATCTAAATAATTTAGAAAAATGAAAACTAATTGAAAAACGAGCAAACGTTTTCCTTATATGTTTTTATTATGCATTTGCAAATAATTTATCTAATTCTTCTGGAGACATTGCATCGATTGCTTCATCTCCACTTGATTTATTTTCTGAATCTTCTTTATCTGAATCTTCATCTTCTTTATCTGAATCTTCATCTGAATCTTCGTCAGAACCATCAGAAACAATTTCACCACCAATCATATCTTCAAATTCCTCTTTGGTAATACCATATTCAGAATCTAATACATCTGCTAATGTATTAATATAATCAGTATTTGTTAAAATAACTTTAACATTTTCTTCTGATTCTTCTTCAGATTCTTCTGAATCATCTTTTGATTCTTCATTTGATTCTTCTGTGTTATCTTCAGTTCCTTCATCTTCAGTTGCTTCATCATCTTCTAATAATTTTTTAAATTTATTAATATAAAGAGATTCTGCAGTTTCTTCAGTTTCACCTTCTTCAGTTTCACCTTCAGATTCTTCTTCTGTTTCGCCTTCAGGTTCTTCTTCAGTTTCTATTTCAATAGAATCTTCAGGAATTCCTGCATCAACCATAGATGATTTTAATTCATCAGCAGCTTCTTGATTTGCTAATGTTATAACAACTCTTGATAATTCAACTTCTTCATCCTCTTCAGGATTGGTTTCTTCAGATTTAACCTCTTCTTCAGAATCAGTTTCTTCAGATTTAGTATCTTCTTCAGAATTAGTTTCTTCAGGTTTAACATCATCTTCAGAATTAGTTTCTTCCAATTTAGTATCCTTTTCAGAATTAGTTTCTTCAGATTTAACCTACTCATCTTCTTTTAAAAGTTTTTTAATACTAAGACGATATGTTAATTCTTCATCAAGAATATCTAATAATTTTTTCTTATTTTCAATTTTTTCATTAAGGAAAATTTCTTCTCTTAATGTAGAAGATTCATTTAATGAATTTAATTGTAAATTTAAGGTACTTAATTGTTCTTGAACTTTTTTCATGATATTATATAATTCTTTAGAACTATATTGACTTATTTTTTTACCATTTATAACTTTATTTTCATATAAATGTTTTTTTCCACTCTTTATAGATTTAATAATTAAATTAAATTTATCAGTTCCTAATTCTTTTTTAATAGATTCAAGAATAACTTGTTTTTTATTAGAATGTTTATTTTCAAGTAAAGCTTTTTCCATAGCATTTTTAATAACATTTTCTGTTAATCTATTTGCTTTATATTGTCTATTTATTTTTCTAACAGATTCTGATAAATTAACCATTCTTTTACGTTTTGGAGGACAACAACCTTTTCTTCTTTCATTTAATCTTCTATGACGTAAAGATTTTCTAACTCTATTTGATTCATAACATTCAAAGTCTTCATCTTCTTCCATAGTATTACAATCATCTAATTTATCATCTTCATCATATGGAGGAAAATCATTTAAATCATTTTCTTCATCTTCATCTTCATCATATGGAGGAAAATCATTTAAATTATCTTCATCAAATTCTCCACATTCATCTAATGATTCATCCAATGAAGACTCTTCTATTAAAGATGATACAACATCAATAATATCATCAATATTATCAACATCTGTATTTGCATAAATAAAATTAGATATTTCTTCTATTAATGAATCTTGATCATCAGTATCAATAATCATATATACAGTTCCATCTTCTTCTACTTGACGAACATTTACACCCATATTATCAACCAATTCATTTGCTAATTCATCAATAGAAATTTCAGGAAATTCATTAGATAAACTAACAACATCAATTTTTACGGTTTCCATAATATTTTCTAATATTTTTTTTCTTCTCATATTTATATAAATATAATTTTCATTTTATTATTTATCTTTAAAAAAATAATATAAATTATATATTTTTTTAAAATATATTTTCAATAAATTTTCTGATACAATATGGTTACTTAACATATAATCATATGCAGATCTAAAATTAATATAATCATTATTTATTATATCATTTCTTATTATCATAGATGAAATAGGTATATTATTCTTATTATCCGTTCTATTCTTATAATAAATAGGTTCTATATCTGCATTAATATATATAGATTGTTCACCCTTTAATAAATCATAATATTTACCTGTATATAAATAATTTTTTACAAATTCATCTTTTCTTTTTAAATCTGTATCTTTATTAGATGTCACTAAACAATATTTTTCACCAAATTCACCATGATTAACTATATTATAACATTTAGTAATAGGTGATGGCATATCAGATATATTTATTTCTAAATTTATATTATATATATCAACTAATTGATTTTTTATTTGTGTTAAAAACCATAAAGTTGAATCTGCTGTTATATATTCTCTATTTTTTGGAGAAATTATAATATATACTTTATTTATATGGATTTTATCTATATTGGAAATATGTGATTCCAATATAGATAAATGTCCATCATGAAAGGGTTTAAACCCTCCGGGAAATAATAATATATTTTTATAAATCATTTATATGTTTCTGTATTTATAGGTATAATATTATCTAATTTTACACCATTGGCTAATAATTCACTGATTGATTGCATCAACTGGTTTTTATTATTCAAAAGAACAAATACAATATCTTTTTTTATTCTTGCTGGTAAATCATTTATTTGTTTCCAACGAGGACCATAATCTTCACCATCAGTAAATACCATAATTGTTGTATGCTTTTTACCAGTATCATAATAATATGGTTTTTTTAATTTAGTAACAGCTATGACATTACCAGGAATATCTGTTCCACCTGTACCACCACGGTCATTTAATAAATCAAGAACTTTTGATGTCGGTGTTTTTAAATTCCACATTTCAACATCTTTTTCCATAATACGACCAGTTGTAAAATATGCTCTTGCTGATGTTAATACTTTACATTGTTTCTCAATTGCCAATATATCTTTAAATATCTTTAAAAATATATTATCACCACCAGCCCAATACATAGAACCTGAATTATCAATCAAATAAAATATATTAGCACCTTCATTCTCATGCTTTACAGCTGTTTTATATGGATTAGCATTGTCAGCTCTCCATGTTTGTGATAATGTTCGTTTTGAACGCTTATAAATTATATCACCTTCTACAGATTCTCTAAAATGCTTCTTTATTTTATTTTTCCAATTTGGTAATGGTGTAATAACCTTTAATGCATCTTCAATATCAGCAATTTTTCTTGATAAATCTGCAGACGCATTCTTAAGTTCATCTCTATGTTCTTTATTATAATTTTTATTTATCTCATCAATATTTGCTGTTAATTCAGCACCTGTATATGGATCTCCTGCTTCTGCTGCAATACTTGATAATTCTTCTCTTGACAACATATCAGTACCATTAAATTGTTCAGGATTCGTTGCATAAACAACATCTTTATATTGTTCTTGCAATTCTTCTGTTGTTGGTTGAGCTTTCATTTCTGTATCAATCTGCTCTTCCAATTCTTTCATAATATCTTCAACATCCTTACGAGCTTTCTCTCTTGCTTCACGCTCTTCTGGTGTCATAGAAGAACTATTTTTCTGTCCTAATTTAGATGGATCTATTCTTGAAGGAAGACGTACACCTCTTTTTTGTAATTCTTTAGATAATTCATCTGCATAAGCATCTTGATACTCTGATGATTGATTATCTAAATCATTTAATGCATTTTGTGCTGAATTATTAGAATTAGATGAACCACTACTTGATCCAGAATTATCTATAATTCCATCAACAGGATGATTTCCTTGCTGACCGCCTTGTTGACCTCCTTGCTGACCGCCTTGTTGACCTCCTTGCTGACCGCCTTGTTGGCCTCCTTGTTGACCACCTTGTTGACCACCTTGTTGGCCTCCTTGTTGACCACCTTGCTGGCCTCCTTGTTGACCACCTTGTTGACCACCTTGCTGGCCACCTTGTTGACCACCTTGTTGGCCTCCTTGTTGACCACCTTGCTGACCACCTTGCTGGCCTCCTTGTTGACCACCTTGCTGACCTCCTTGTTGGCCTCCTTGTTGACCACCTTGTTGACCACCTTGCTGGCCTCCTTGTTGACCACCTTGCTGACCGCCTTGCTGGCCTCCTTGTTGACCACCTTGTTGACCACCTTGCTGGCCACCTTGTTGACCGCCTTGCTGACCACCTTGTTGGCCTCCTTGTTGACCTCCTTGTTGGCCTCCTTGTTGACCACCTTGCTGACCGCCTTGCTGGCCTCCTTGTTGACCACCTTGTTGACCACCTTGTTGACCTCCTTGTTGACCACTTTGTTGATTTGGTGCATTTTGATTATTTGTTTGTGGAGGAGTTGCAGCACCAGAATAATATGCATCAAATATTTCTTGCCAAGATTCACGAGGGAATCTTTTATCAAACATACCTTTTATTTTATTTGTAGAACCAGCAAAATCAGGAAATTGTCTTTCAATATCACGATTTATCTCAACATCCATACTAATATTTGCTAACCCATGATTTCTTCCACCCTCTGTTTCAGGTTTCATTTCAGCAGATTCACGATGTCTGTATATTTGATGATATGCTTCATGTATTAAAACAAATAAAAAATATTTTGCAACAAATACGGCCTTTTGATTAGAATCCATATTTCCTGCAGTACTCATAATTGATTTTAAATCACCTTTTCCTAAACTTATCAATTGTGCGGCAAATACAGGATTAAATGCTATTCTAATACCATCACTTGCAGCAGTATCAATTGCAGGACTTAATGTCCATAAAATAGGTTTATTAAAACGTCTTAATATAACACCATATTTTCCTGCTGATGCTATATTTTTAGCCATTTCACAATATGATATTATTTGAGATGGGATAATAGTATCAGGTTTTCCATTAATGTTAACATTAATAGGAAAATTTATTTTAGATAGTGGTATAGTACTAATAGTATTTTTCATAGTTTTACTATACAACTTCTTTATATCTACGGTTTTTTTATCTATTAAAGAATCATAGAGTTCAGCAATAATAGATTTCATTTTAGTTTTATCTATATTTATGCTTTCTGCCCCTTGATCTTCATTTAATTTATGTTTTTTAAATTTTATTTTAACCATAATATATTAATTTTTTATATTTTAATTATTTTATTTATTTACAAAATTACATATATATTTTTAAATAAAAAAAATTTTTAAATATTTTTAACTTAAATAAAATTAAAAAATCCATATATTAAATATAATATATGGATTTTTTAATTTTATAATTTATTTTATATTATTTTTTTAATGATGAATTAAAATCATATTTAGCAGCTTGATTAAATAAATTTATAGCACTAAGGAAACCGCTTTTTGTTAATGATATTAAATATTTATTTTTAATAGATGGATCTTTTTTAGCTGCATTAAACAATTGAGATGTTTCTTTATAATTCATGAATTTTTCAATATTAGGATCTGCTATATTATCTTTAAATAATTGCTATATTTTTGATGCATATATTTTACATAAACCATTCATTTGTGTTTGTAATGCTAATTTAGAAACCCATTTTGCAAAATTTGTAAGTCTTCTTGCAACTTTAGAATTTTCTAAAACATGTACTTTATTTCTTAAGAAATCTATATTAGCTTTATCTTCATTATTAAATAATAATTTAATAGTTTTATTATTTATTGTTATAGCATATTCATTTTCTAATTTAACAACTTCATCTTTAACTTGTTTATCTGTTAACATATTTGGTTGTGACATTTTTTTAACATCTGCAGCAACATCTTTTATTATATTTCCAGGATATTCTGTCCAAATAGTATTTAATACATCTTGTATAATAGATGTATATTGTTTCCATTTAGAATATTCTGTATTTTGGAATCCTGCAATATTAAGTGGTCCAATATTATCATCTTGT
>Ga0247611_10008960_pt1 | contig 12179 bp, 6 predicted proteins | sample 177DNAGHGhighgp2_FD_192422 | JGI IMG/M metagenome (GOLD analysis project Ga0247611, IMG submission 192422) | Sheep rumen microbial communities from Palmerston North, Manawatu-Wanganui, New Zealand - 1770 DNA GHGhigh gp2 | ecosystem: Host-associated > Mammals > Digestive system > Stomach > Rumen ... | reverse complement strand
ACCTCACTTTCATACAGGGTCGGATTGTCCGTCAGGTTGGAGGTGTTGAGCGCAATGCCGTATGTTCCACCGGTATTGTCCTCGGCCAGGTTGAAAGTGAGGTCCACGAAGCGAAGGTTGGCGTCAGCGGTGGTCTCCCGGCTTCCGAGAATCACAAGGTAGGTGTTGTCTGCACCGGCGACGGACTTGATCTCGGCATCGACGGGCTGGCCGGTCATCTCATCCAGTTTCGGATCGATGCCGTTCAGGACGACGGTGAAGGCGTAGGGAAGGACCCGGTAGTCTTCCGAAAGGCAGTTCTGGTTCACGGTAGGATCCCACCAAACAGTCGTCCCCGTGTGGGCTGCGTCCAAGGTGCAATTGAAACGGATATCCGTTCCGCTTTGGCTGAAGCTCAAGGCGCTGAAGAGCCGCTGGTAGTAGTTGTTGAAGTCGTCGTAGGAATCCTCGTTGCTCTCAAAATAATCGTTCTCCACATAGACGTTGCAGGCGTTCTGAGGGATGGTCGTCTTGAAATTACAGTCGAAGTAGAGCCATCTCACGCCACCCTCCGTCGTGCTGGAGAGAGCCTTGTACTGCTCCCAGGTCAGTTCCTTGATAAAATAGTAGGCCGGACCGCTTTCACCCGGGACGATGGTGGGGCCCGAGGTCACGGGCAGCACGTCTCCGTTCGGCGTCAGGCTGTGGGCGGCGGCTTCAATCTTGAACTGCAGGGGGAAGATGGAGCGGGAAAGGTCGTCCGGAATGCGGATGCGGACCTTTTCCTTCTCCTTGGTTGCTGCCAGGACGTATTTGTCCAGACAGCTGACGAGCATCTTGCGCCGCGGCGAGAGCTTGATGATGACGTCGCGGAAGATGGCCTTTCCGTCGTAGGTGCCGGTGACGCGGACGGTCTGGGTCCGGGGCTGGGTGAAATAGCCCTCGCTGTCCACGAGGCCGTCCGAGGCCGTGCCTATGGTGGTATAGAGAATCTTTCCCCATTTTTCCACGGAAGAATCGGCAATCTGGGCTGCCGTGGCGGCGACCCAGCTGTTGCCGGAGCGGACGTAGGGGATGACGCCGGAGGCATTCGAATCAATCCGGACCTTGTAGTCCCCGCCCTCGATGAGGAAGGCGTTCGAACCGGAAGCCGCAGAGGCCGCGACGGGGGTGAAGGCGCCGGTTTCCTCGTTCTTGTCACCGATTTGGAGCGTAACGAGGTCGAGACGCTCTTTGTTGGCATCGTCCCCTTCGTTGGTCGCGATATAGCGGAACATCAGTTCGTAGGTCCCGGGCTTTACGTACATCATCTCGGTGTAGCTGGTACCGATGGAGGAGACGCCGTTGGAAATCTCCGTGACGTGCTGCTTGTTGATGTCGCCGTAAACGGTGGCGGAAGAGGCGCCCGCAGCGGCGTCAATGGACGTCTCTCCGGAGCCGGACTCAATCTTGAGGAGTTTGACGGTATAGGTGTTGTTGCGGAGCAAGGGAATGTAATCGCCATCATCATTGACGATGTCCAGGGCGTAGTACTTGTAGAGGTCGTTGCCGCCGCTGTCCGTTTCTCCGTCCTTGTGGGCATAAATCAGGATGCGGGTTGCCGGCTGGGTACGCTTGGGAAGTTCCCTTTCGTAGATGAAAAGGGGCGTATCCGCCGTCCACGGAATCATCTCGTCAAGGGTCGGCAGGTTCGGGTCCTTGTCCGGGTCGGCAGGATCGGCGTAGGTGCCGAAGGCGAGGTTCGCCGGGGTATGTCCTACATAATGGTAGGGCGGCGAGGAGAGGGAAACGGGATGCGTCTCGGTGGCGACGAGCGGGTAGTTCTGGTAATTGATGAAGAAGCTCTCGAAATAGGTCCTGTCCGGGTAGTTGTCGGGATCCGCCACATAGTTGCCCGCTTCATCTGAGATGTAGGGATGCATCAGGATGGGCGCGATAGGGCCTTCCGCCGGGGCGTAGGCCAGGCCGAACTTCGCGATGGTGACATCCTTCACGCCGCTGTCATTGGTGGCGAGGTTGGACAGATAGACCCGCGCGAAGTTTCTCACCAGCACGATGGGGTCCGGGAACTGGGCGAGTGTCTCGTCCGTCGGAATATAGTCGCCGTTGGCGTCCGTGGCGTAAATCTCGGTCACGCCGTCTTCGTCCAGCGTCACCTGGGCCCGGATGCCTTTCGGGAGGAGGACTTTCTGCCAGTAGCCGTCGTTGTGGGTGTCGCCGATCTGGGAGCGGATCTTGGACATGAAGATTTCTTCGAGGTCCTGGGAACTGTCGCCGGTGATGGGCGGGGCGGAGCGGAATTTCTCCGGGCAGTTGGCGATGAAATGGACCCTGAGGCGGCTGTCGCTCATGGTGAGTTTGACCGTGAGTTCGTATTTGGTGGCGGCGGTGCCGTCATAATTCTCTTCCGTGACGGATTCGATGGTCGCCGGAACCCACTCGTTGAAAAAGCCCGAGTTGTTGAACACGGCCACATAGATGTTGTCGATGTCGGGGCTGCTGTCGATGGTGGCCTTCGTCCCGGGGGCGCCTCCGGGAAGGGCCAGGTTGAAGCGGAGCGCGACCTGGCGCCCGTCTCCGGAAGCCGGGGAAGGGGTCGGCTGAAGTTCCTTCTCCAGACAGGAGGTCAGGCTCAGGGCCGCCAAGAGGAAAATATAACGTAAATATCTCATTGCTTTGCAGTTACGGAACTACGGGGCTGGTCCCCCCAGGTGAAGGTGCTTTTCTTGGTGTCGGAGAGCCGGTCGTTCTCGCTGGCGCCCCAGTACCAGTCGTCATAGACGCAGCGGACGTAGCGGGTCTCCGTCGAGGTCAGAGACTCCGCCGTATAGGAAGGGGTACTGCCCTGTTGAACCGTCATGTATCCGCTGTTGCACCAGTAGTCGGTGGTTCCCGAATCACTTCCCAGCAGCAGTTCAATCTTGTTGTCGGAGTTCAGCTGGGCGATGTATTCGATTTCGGCCTTGGTGGGAAGGCGCCAGCGGCCTGCGGGGTATCCGTCCTCCTGATAGGAGGCGCAGCGGCGCCGGGCATTGGCGAAGGTCATCGGCTGGGTTGCGCCGAAAGAGGATGCGATACGCAGTTTCGGGGCGATGAAGTCGTTGTAAGCGGCATCCGTGCCCGAAGGATAGTAATAGGTGATCCGGCGAGGGGAAGCTCCGTACCATGCCGCCTCGGAATGGCTCCAGGTCTGTCCCAGATTGTCAATATCATTTGTCCGAGGATCACCGAGCATATAGTTCGCGATATTTCCTGTTGTCGGAAGAACCGAAGTCTCGATGACATACATGCTGGCTGCCTTGTTGTTGCTGTTGGCTAATCCGCTTGGAGCGGAACCGAGATAATAGTCCCAGTAATTATTCAAGCCTCCTTGACTTGACGTCCAAGTCCCGTCATCGCAGGTATATGTGTATCCTGTCCAATAACTTCCAGTTTGTGTATAGTTATCCCCGTTATTCTGCGCTCCGTTCACAAACGCATAGCCATAGTGCGCTGTACCGTTTGTAGATTGGTCGCTGTTCGGCTCCGGCTTGATGATGATGGCCGGTCGCTGCTCGATGATGACGTCCTGATAGTATTTGTTCTCATTGCCTTCGGCGTCGGTTTTGTGGCGGATACGAAGGCGGAGGGTCCAGGGCGCGACGTCGTAATCCGGGTCGTTCATGTCCCGGTTGAGGGCATGCTTGATGGTGACGGCGTCACGGCTCGTGGTGACGGACCAGTTGTAGCCGCTCTGGGCGGCCCCGCTGGTAAAGGAGGTGGTCACCGGGGAGATCGTCGCGGAGGAATAGTCCGGATGGGTCGCCCGGAGGTTTCCGGCGGTGAGGAGGGTCTCCGTGAAGGGGTTGTAAATCCGGGGATTGTGACCGATGTAGTTGGCATCGCTGCCGGTTTCCGTGGCGGAGAAGGCGCCGGACTTGACCGTGTATCCCACGACCTCCACATCGTGGGACGAGGTGATCGGGATGGGCAGTTCGTCGGTGTTGTACATCACGTATTCCTTTGTCGGAACGGTGAGGTAGCGCGAGGCGATGATGGTCGCGGGGATGACGGACGCGTCGGTGCTGGTATCGGTCTCCGTCGCATCTCTCGCGCCGGACCAGTCCGCAATGGCGTAAGTCACCGTAATGGGCGGCGGGACAGGCTCCTCGCTTCCGAGAATCTGCACGTCGATGGAAATCTTGTACCAGTTGTTGCGCTCAAGGGTCGTACCATGGAAAGGAATCTTGTAATAGTAATACTTGGTCCGTTTCCCGTTGTTCCAGGGGATGATGAGCTTGAGGTAGGGTTCGTTGGAGGCGCCCATGTTCCAGAGCGAAGGATAGCAGTAGAAGGGGACTTCCTGGTCCACCAGATTGTCTTCGCCGTCCTTCAGGCCGGTGACATACAGCGGTTCCTGGGCCGTTATGCCTTCCCGGGTGCGATAGACTCTCTTGCCGATATCCACGAGCGGAAGGGCCTTGTATTCATAGAGGTAGTGGGTGTCGTCCGTCAGGTCCGTGGTGTAGCCGACGGGCTTTTCGCCGAGGCCGAGGGCCGGAAGCTGGCGGGGTGCTCCGCTGAGGGAGGCCTGCCGCATGGCATAGACCATATAGACGGACATGCCGGTGGTCAGGGGTTCCCATACGTCGGTCGTTTCGGACGTCTGGGCGGAGGCGGCGACGGTCAGCTCGAAGCTGACTTTCACGGCGATGCGCTCCAGCCCCACGGCGCCGGTTGCCGGGGTGTTTGCGGTCTGGCTCTTGAGGATGAGTTTCTGGGCTCCGGTCATCACGAACTTGGAGGGATTGCCCTGCGACCAGCGGGCGATGGGAAGGAGCAGGTTGTCAATGTCTCCCCAGGTCTCGCAGCTGTCGTAGGAGCCGTCGTAGTTGGCGATGACGAGCACATAGCACTCCGCTCCGGGGGTCGTGCTTCCGAAGATGTTCTTTACCTCCAGCGGCGTCGTGGGAATGACGACACGGTCGTTGGAGACTTCCGCGGCGATTTTGCGCTTACGGATCGGGGCGGTAGCGGTGGAATCGGTAAAGAAGAATACGTCCACGGTGGAGCCGTAGTTGTTCTCATTGCGTTCTGCTTCGCCTGCCGGCGGGTTCGGGGCCTTGCTCTGCAGACCCACCCGGACACCGCTGCGCGCGCTCAGGCTGAGGACGATTCCGTCTTCCGGGGGCGAAATGCGGTCAGGCTCCTCCACCCGCTCCTTGACGCAGGAGAGGGGGAGGGCCGCCGCGACACACAACAAAAATATAGAATACTTAAACTTCATAGTCATCAAGGATTACGTACCAGGCGGAAGTCTTTCCGGTTGAATTCCGAATTGGCGTCGTGCCACTCGTTTCCGAAGTAGATGGAGATATTGAAATGGGCGGTCTGCGTGGAGGTCGGGGCATCCACGTCAGGATTGGCGCGGACTTCAAAGGAGACCTTTCCGTACTCATTCTCGACCATCTCCCGCGTGATGTTCCCGGAGGAGGGGGTGATGACAAAATACTGGGCCGCGTCCATCGGGAACATCGACAGCTGCCAGCGTCCGATGTAGGGAGAAGCGATGTAGAATTCGCCCCGGATGACTTCCTGGGAGTTGAGCATGATCAGTTTCCGGTCGTCATCCTTGGTGATGGTCGTTCCGTCCTGGTGGTAGAGCCAGAGGATACCCTCGAAGGGGATGTTCTGGCCCGTCTGGGCGGAGATGGTGGTCTCCGAGAAGTCCCAGGTGTACTCGGTGTAGTACCAGTCCAGGACATAGAGGTCCAGGTCGATGGAGCCGTTCTTGAACTGGAGGAGGAAGGAGTATTTCTTTCCCGCCTCGATGCCGGTTTCCGTCAGCAGCCGCCCGTTCACGCGCACGTCCTTCAATTCAATGGTGGACTGGATGACGTTGGAGGGGTCGTCCTGGAGATAGTAGCTCACGAGGAGCCGGGCCTGGGCGATTTCCTCGGGGGTCTGGGGCCAGATGAGCTTGTAGTCGTTGCCCCAGAGGTAGAAGCTGTCGTTTTTCGCGAGCGTCCGCTCCGGGAACGACGGGACGAAGTTCTGGGCGGAAACCGCGCTGTATGAGACGGTCCCGTCGTTGAAGTTGACCAGGGCCGTCTTCGTGTTGTTGAAGTAGGCGGTCTGGATGTCCGTGACCACGACGGTGTTGTCCGAGACGTTCTGGACCTGGAGTTTCAGGGCCGAGAAGAGGTGCTTGTACTGGAGGGGGACAGGGCTGTCTCCCGCCTCGGCGGCCGCGACGGAGCGGCTCTCGCTGTAGAGGAAGTCGTACTGGTCGCTGGTCGTCGTCAGGGTCTTGGACGGGAGGGTCAGGATCCTCGTCGTCTCGTCGAAGGCGGGCGCAGCGCCGAAAAAGCCTTGGGTGGTGAGACCCGAATCCCCGTCGGTAGTCATCCAGCCGAAGAAGGTGTGCGTGCCGGTCCGGGTCCAGCGGTAGCTGTTCCCGCTCCCGTAGGTCCATGCGCCTTCGCCGCCGGGGTAGGAGATAAGGTCGTCGAAGTACTTGAAACTCTCTTCGGCGGTATAGGTATGCGGCTCGCCGCCGTCCACTTTGATGGTCCCTTCGAAATCGGAGATATAGTCGTAGATGGTAGAGCTCGTGCCGTTGTGGTCCATGGCCGTGGCGCCGTCGAGAATGGCCTTGGTGCCGGGGCCGGCCGATACGAGAATCTGCCTGTCGGTGAAGGGATTCTCAGGGTCGGGTTCCGTCCGCCGGCAGGAGACGAGTCCTGCCAGGAGGATGAGGCCGTATATATAATAGTGTCGTTTCATAGCACTTTGTTTTTCCTGGCACTCCGGAAGGGTATCACCCCCGCCGGAGCGAAATGTTACTGACCGAGGTTGATGGTCGTGGAGACGAGGTCGTTCTCCCAGTTCCCGACGGCCGGATCAAAGGCCAGGGGTTTCAGTTCGCTTCCACCGCCGGCGGGGAGGATGTTCAGTGTGTAGACGACACTGTGGTTCATCTCCCACGCCGGAATGGTTGCGGAGAACAGGTTGACATGGACCTGGATATCCGGTTCGTTGAGGACTGTCACGCCGTTGCGCTTGGTCTTGACCGAGAAGCTCAGGCTGGCCGTCTGCCGGCCCGATTCGAGTTCCTGCGGTACGACGAGGGTCTCGCCGAGTGCGACACAGGGCATCGCTGCAGAGAGCTGCTGCGGGGCGGTGAGGCATTCCAGCGCGCTGATTTCATCCGCCTCCGTGTCCCAGATGGCGCGGCCCTGCGGCCTGACCCATGGAATGATGCCTTCCGTGGGGGTGGGGGAGAGCTCCAGCGAGAGGGAACCCGTCGTCTTGATGCCGGAGAGGGTCATGCTGTTGAGCGTCACTTCCCAGTCCGTGACGGTACCGTCACCCTCTTCCTTATGGTCATAGCCCAGCAGTACCTGGACCTTGATCCGGGAAAGGGCATGATGGAAAATCGTCGGTACGCCGTCGTCGGCATTGAGATAGTCCTGGCCCTGGTATCCGTCGGTGTAGCCTGCGGCTTTGTCGGCATACATGATATCATGCTGCTGTTCCCATACATTGATGTCCGTATAGGTAATCCGCGTGGGCTCCACGGTGATGCCGTTCATCCCATGGGGATAGTAGGCGATGAAATCGACGGTGCCTCTCTTGGGCCAGTAATAACTCTTGGACGGTTTCCAAAGCGCGTCCTGCGTGTAGAAAGAAACAAGCTCGTTTTCCATGAAGTAGCCGCCGGGCACCAGGTCGGACCAGGCGTACACACCAAAGGTCTCGCTCTTCGGGAACTCAGTCCCGGAGAGGTAGGCCTTGGAGAGCAGGGAGGCGGTCTGGAAAGAAATGCTCTTTCCTTGCTCGCCGGTCTCGCTCTTGGTGCACGCCACCGTCAGGAGCAGGGCAACTGCGATGAAAAACGGAGAATGCTTCATGGAGTTAGATATTCAGGGTCGCGTCCACGGTCACATCTTCCCAACCGGTAACAGCCGGGTCGAAGTAGATGATGGTCGGATCGAGGTCTTCGATGCCGTCACCGTCGCTGTCGGTACCCGTACCCGTGGCCTTGCTGGGGGCAAGGATGAAGGTGTAGATGATGTTCTTGTTCATGCCCCAGGCGGTCAGGTTGCCAGCGGAAATGTCGGCGCTGACAGGGACGGAGGTCTGCGTCAGGACGAGCTTCTCGCCGTTGCCGTCGTTGATATCCCGGTAGGTCTTGATGGTCAGGTTCATGTTGAGGACCTGGCCCTCGGAAAGGCTCTGGGGAAGGACGAGAATGTTGGCGTTGAGGTCGGCGACCGAGGTCGTCAGGGTGCCGAGGCCGGTCACATCGAGGTTGATGTCGGTCTTGTCCGTGGTGTGGTTCCAGACGTTCGTGGCGGGCTTGTCCCAGCTCTTGCCGTCGGCATTGAGGCTGAGGTCCAGGGAACCGGTCGAGAACACGTTGCTGACGCCGATGCTGTTGACCGTCACCTCCCAGCGGGTCTTGGTGCCCGTGTCGGGATCGGTCTTGTCGAGGTAGGCGGCGCGGATGCGGAAGCTCAAACGTGCGAGCGCGTGGTGGAATAAAGTGGGTACGCCGTTGTAGTTGTAGGTCTGGACATTGTTGCTCAGCCCCGGGGCTTTGTCGGCATACATCACGTCCACGCCCTGGTTCGCGGCGACGTTCCAGTTGGCATAGGCGATGCTGTTTTCGGTGATCGAGGGTGCGGGAGCGCTGACGCCGTCTGCCGTGTACGGGGCATAGCAGATGAAGTCAATGGAACCGGTTTTCGGCCAGTAGTAGGTCGTTCCTTCCGGCTTCCAGATGTTCTGGGCGCTGGCATAGGAGACTTTCTGGTTGGTCATGAAGTCGGTATTGTCGGCTGCGCTTACGCCCTTGTACCAGGCATAGGCGCCGAACGGAACGTTCAGATACTCGTCCTTGTAGTCAGCCGGGGAAGCCTTGGTCTGGGCGTAGCGGGTGATCTGGAAGGAGATCTCAGGTCCGTTGCCGGTTTCGGTCTTGGCGCAGGCTGCCATCATGAGCGCGGCAGCCGCAAGCAAGATAATCTTTTTCATCTTTAGATCTGGATAGTAGCTGTGGTATTGACGGTCTCCCAGTCGGCGACGGCCGGATCGAAGGTGATGATCACATCCTCAGGATTGTCGTAGGCAGGGTTGGTCGCGTCGGCGGAGGTAGGCTTGAACTTGATGGTGTAAACGATGTTCTGGTTCATCTCCCAGGCCTTCAGCGAGGAGATTTCGCTGATGTTGATGGTCTGGATGAAGTCCTCGTTCTGGACCAAGCCGTTGGATTGAGTGGTCTTGATGTGGGCGTTGATGCTGATGGTCTGGACGCCGGCGGCAAGAATCTGCGGAATCACGAAACCGGCGGCGGGAGCGATGTCCTGCGGGGTCGTGGTGAGGACGACCGGGGTCGAGACGAGCTCCTGGGCGGCCGTGGCGCCGGAGAGATTGGTCCAGACGTTGAAGTCGTCGCTTCCGACGGTGGTGACGGGCTTGTCCCAGCTGACGCCGTCAGCGTTGAGGTTCAGCTCGCAGTCGCCGGTGGTCTTGAAACCGCCGATGGAGAAGCTGTTGAGGGTGACTTCCCACTCGGTGTGGCTGCCGTTGGAGGCGTCGTCCCACTCGAGGAAGTTGGCGACGACCTTGAAGCTGATTTTGGCAAGGGCGTGACGGAAGACGGTCGGAACGCCGTTGAAACCGGAGTCGGTGGCTCCGGCGGCATCATCGGTGACCTCGTTGACATTGCTGGAGCAGGTGGCCCTGTCGGCATACATCACGTCATCGGTTCCGGCGGTGAGGCCGGAGTAGGTGATTTTGTCCTTCTCAACGGTCGGAACGCTGCCGGCGGTGTTGGAAGTTCCCGCGAACGGAGAGTAGGAGATGAAGGAGATGGAACCGGTCTTCGGCCAGTAGAAGGTGTGGTCCACGGTCTTCCAGACGGAGGCGGTGTAGCCTACCTGCTCGTTGATCATGAATTCGTTGGTGTTGTTGAACCAGGCATAGGTACCGAAGGGGACGACGGTGTCATACACGCTGCCGTTGGCCTTGGTCTGGGCATGGCCTTTGGCTACCTGGAAGGCAATCTCCCGCTGGGGCTCAGCGGTTTCGCTCTTGGTGCAGGCGACGCTCGCTACGAGTGCGCAGGCTGCAAGGATCAAATACTTTTTCATTTTATTGTTGTTGTGTGTGTTGCTTAGTAGGTATATTCAGGCTCGTTGGTTTCCACTACCCAAGTCTCCACGGCCGGGTCGAAGATGATCGGCTCGTTGGGCTTGATGATGATGTGGTAGAGGTACTTGGTGTTCATGGCCCAGGTGCTCACGCTCGGGGCGAATTCCTTGAGCTTGGTGGCGGTGATGGTCACATCCTCGGTGACAGGGGCTTCCGAGCCGTACTTGTAGCTGAAGGTGTAGGTCATCGAGAAGGTCACGTCATCGCTGAGGGCGTGGGAGATGGCGGAGCTTTCGGTGATCAGCTCGACCGGGGTGCCGGTGGCGGTACCGTCGGTGGTGCTGCCGTCGGACTTGTTGCCGCCCTTGGCGGTCAGGACGACGTCGCCGGAAACCTTGTCAATATCGGCGTAGCTGCCCAGGGAGCTCCAGCCCGTGGTGCTGAGGGCGACGACCTGCGGGGTCGTGGCGACGTTGGCGGGCTCGGTGAAGTTCACGGCGAGGGTACCGACCTGCGGGACGGAGATGCTCGCGGTCTTGATGGTGACCGTGTAGGCGTAGCTCGCATCCGTAATGGCGGAGGCGTCGAAGATGACGTCGAATTTCACGCGGGAGAGCATGTGGTGGAAGAGCGTGGGAACACCCTTCGTGACGCTGTTCTGCTGGTAGGGCGGATTGGCGTTGGTCGTGTTCTCCTTGTAGCCGTAAGCGGCATCGGCGACCAGAATGTTCGCGTTGCGGTCCACGGTCACGCCGCTGTAGGTCACGCTGCCTTCGGCCTTGGCCGTGGGAAGCGGATAACCGGCATAGGAGAAGAAGTTCAGGTAACCGGTCTTGGGCCAGTAGTAGGTACGGCCGTCGGTGATCCACTGGGTCGGGTTCGTGGCGTCGTTGGGCACGATGCTCTGGTCGGCCATCGTCTGCTGGGCGCTGTAGCCGGTCGTGTGGAACCAGGCGTTGGTGTAGAAGTTGGTCACGGCTGCGCCGTTGGCCGTTTCGTCAAGCAGGCTGTTGTAAGAGGCGGCCTTGGTGGCGGTAGCGTACTTGGCGACTTCGAAGCTGATGGCCTTCTCGGGGGCCTCGGCAACTTCGTTCTTGGTGCAGGCGGCGGTAGCTATTACGGCAGCGGCTGCGAGGATGAAAAACTTTTTCATGTTTTGGTTCGTTTTGTTTGTCATTTGTTTTTTGTTTTTACTTGGCGACCCGGGGCAGGGTCGGCCGCCCCGGACCGAAATAGACTAATACTCGTACTCTGCGTCGGCAGCGACAATCCACTCCTCGGCGACAGCCGGGTCGAAGAGGACCTCGTTGGTGGCAGGATCGATCTTGATGTAGTAGGAATACTTGGTGTTCATGGCCCAGTCCGGAGTCTCGAAACCGCCGGTTCCGAAAGGAACGCTCTTGGTGATGAGCTCGGTGTTGGTCTGGCCACCGGTCTTGTAGGTCGTGACGATGCGCACCTTGAAGTTGATGCTGGCCGCGCTGACATTCTGAGGAAGGACGCTCTGGTTGGCCAGGACGGTGACGGCGCTCGCCTTCGCATCGGCGGTGACGGGGGTGTTGGCGGGAGTGAGGCTGCCGTCAACGGAGGTGTCGGTCACCCAGCTTCCGGTCCACACCTTGGGCGTTGCGTCGGTGGAAGGGTCGGCGTTGGTTAGGGTGAGGGTACCCTTGTTGTAGATGGCGCCGATGGTGATGTCCTCAAGGGTGATGGTCCAGGTGGCATTGGCATCTTCCAGCTTGGTGGCGTAAGCCTTGACCTGGATCTGGCCGAGCGCATGGTGGAAGAGGGTGGGGACACCTTCGGTCACGCCGTCCTTGCCGTAGGCGGCAGGTTTTTTGTTGGCGTGGAAGCGCCAGGCCTCGTCGGCATACATGATGTTGTCGCCGGTGCCGATGGTACGGGCGGCCCACTCAAGGGAGGTCTCGGTGACGGTGGTGGGACCGACGCCGGTGTCAAAGTAGGACACGAAGTTGATGTAGCTGTTTTCGGACTTCGGCCAGTAGTAAGGGTGGCTGGGCTCCCAGGCGTCGGAACCGTTGTAGGTGATGGTCTCACCGCTG
>Ga0247611_10008958_pt1 | contig 12180 bp, 15 predicted proteins | sample 177DNAGHGhighgp2_FD_192422 | JGI IMG/M metagenome (GOLD analysis project Ga0247611, IMG submission 192422) | Sheep rumen microbial communities from Palmerston North, Manawatu-Wanganui, New Zealand - 1770 DNA GHGhigh gp2 | ecosystem: Host-associated > Mammals > Digestive system > Stomach > Rumen... | reverse complement strand
ACACAAGAATGGCTGATCTGGTTCTAATGATACAAGATGGTGATATGGGTGAGATAAAGAAAGTATACTCACCAAGGTTAGAATTTACGGAATGGTACTAAACAAATATGGGGTATTGGATTTTATTAAAGTAGAATCCTTTACCCCTTTAAATTTAAAAAAAAATATGATACAACTAGGTGAAAAAGTAATAGTTTTATATCCCGGAGATCAATTGCCTGAGATGACCGGTGATGCTATAAAAGTTTATTTAGCTGGAACAGAAGACATGAATCCGGCTAATCAACATTGGCAAGATAAAATGGCTCAAGGTATGGTTTCTTTGACTGAGGGACCCGGAGCTATATCGGTATTTAAAAATAAGAACTGGATTTTTATTAATCCTATGTCTGCTCCCCAACTTAATCCACTTCCTATTCTTGATAATCCTGAATGGGTAATGAAGAAGGATTGGGAGATGGGAATGTTGAATATTTGTGATGGTATTTTCTTCAATATCCTCAAAAAATCAACCTCTCCTATTGTCCTGTTTAATCTTGGCATGCTCTTAAACTCACAGAAAATGGTTGTAAGATGTAGTCAGGAGTATTTTCAATATGGTCTTGTTTCTTATATGTGTAACCGTCATAATATCCCCCTTCTTCCTATCAACTCAAATGTAAAGGATGCAATATGGGGACTTATGACTATATGCCCAAGTATGCAAAGTAATCCTAATATAACTTTACCTGAATGAAGTCGTTAATAATACTAAAAGGACTAGACAGAAAGGCAAAATTACAATGGATAAATGAACAGAACCTTGAGAATTATTTTTTAGATTTCGACATACTAAGACGAATGTACTCTATGCCTGATCTACTGTATCCAAATCGTGAGGTCTTAGGGAAATCATTTGGAAGCGCAGTTAGAAGAAATTACCTAGAAATACTTATAACACGGCTAGGTAAAGGATGTCTTCTTGTTGTAGATACGGGTGATGAAATTTCTGACACTCTCTTAGAAAGTCTCGCTCTTATTTTCGGATATACAACTTTCTATGCAATCTGGAACATACCACAGGACTATTTAGGAAAACCAAAAAAATATAATCCAGACTACTATACATTACCGAAAAGAAGTGAAATGGAGAAAAAAGTTACTGAGTTTTTAAATTTGCAGCTTAGTAATAAAAATATAATTCAAAGTTTTTCAGATGTATTAAAGTATTGGGAAGATAATGAACCGAGATATAAAGTGGGTTGGAATGATTCTGTACTTCATGTCTCAGATCTCCACTCTAACTATGAACTCTATAAAAAATTACCAAAATTCAAAAATTATAAACTCGTTGTATTTCATGGGGATTATATAGATGGACCAGAACAAGGAGGATCTAGAATTTTGATGGGAATAGCTAAGAATGGTACAGGGAAAAATACTATATGGCTTGAGGGAAATCATGAACTTAGAATTAGAAGATATCTTGGGAGTAAAATTTTAAAGGGTGATGCTCAAGATATAATACAATCCACAATACCACAAGATTTTCTAGATACAACGGCTACAGAATTTGCGGACTTTGATAATGAAAAATCTAAAGCATTTCTCGAGTCAATGAATAAAAACTTGAAGATGTATGCTATTATAGAGGATGGAAAGAATATTTATATCTGTACACACTCCGGCTTAGCACTCCCCGATCTTATAAACCCGAAATACATAGGAAACGTAATATATGGAAATAGGGAAATGGGTAAGATAGATAGAAGCTTTATGGATTACACAAAAGACACAAACCTCTATTCTGTTCACGCCCACTGTAAATATAATGACTGGAACCCGAATCGATATAAAAGAGTAATTAATATAGATCCAAAAGATGAAAATGAAATTGTCTGCGCAGAAAGACAGAAAGGAGAATGGAAAATATGGGAAATAGAAAATTTAAGATGAAAGGACTTGATGCTATTGAGGCTATTAAAAGATTTGGTTTGGATGAGGTTATTCTAGATCTCCCCGACACAAAAGAAACTTATAAAACTCTATCGGCCTTAGCAGTGGATTGGGATTTTTATGAGGAGCCTGAAGGAGAAGAGGTTGGAGACGTAGAGGAGATGCCTGAAGAGAAGAGTGATCCGGCGAAAAATGAAACCGAGAACTTAGGCAGCTTGGATTATCTTCTTACCGACTTTAATAAAATGGCTACTTATATTGAAGCTGCCTATAAACTCGGAAAGAAATCGCCGGAAATTATCTTCGGTAGTAATCTTTGGACTGAGGAAATGGCAAAATTATATGATGAGGTCGGTAGTAGCATCCTCACAATTGATCATACACTTCTATCAACCCTCCTCAGTTCCTTCTATGATCACTTCCTAGACCCAAATAACCTTCATGATAGAGCTGAGATTGTTGGAGATATAAACAAAAGACTTAAGGAGCATTGGAAAGAAGCACCTAATCACCCGTCATTAATTTCATATATTCAGATCCTATTCAAATCCTAATAGTTGAAATGAAAAATAATAGTTCTTTGGTTAGTAGATTTCATAATAAGGCCGGATATACGATAGAATTAAACTATGAAAAAGACCTCGATATATTCCATGTTTCAGTATGGTCATATAAAAGGGGATTTTTGGGAATGCATGATATTTATTCTGGCTATAAAGATGATAACCTAGTTGGAATCTGTTTAGAAACATTTGATGGATTATTAAAGCAAATAAAAAATAAAACAGCCAGAAGGTATTTTCTTAGATTAGCTAGAGAACTTCAAATGCATGAGCTAAAATTAAAAGATTTCTTAACATCTGGGGGAGATAGAATAGATTGGAATAAGATACATGAGTACGAAAATAAATATAATTAGCTACTACATATAATTAATTCAGATATATTCCAAGAACATAAAATAAAAAGATAGAGGGATTTAATATAGTCTTTCTATCTTTTTATTTCACACCACCAAAAGCTTAAAGTCCTTATAATTGAATATGAAACTTACCGGTAAAATAGGACATGATATTTTTATAAGTTTTAACGCAGACGAAGAGGGCCTGTATAAATTTCTTGGCAGGTATGGAATTGAGATTATCTGGTTATTCGAAGATGGTGTACGCTTTAAATACCCAGATGAATTAATAACTAAAGACTATCCTGGGAATTTAAGTTTTTATGACCCCGCTACAAACTCCTTAATTCTAACTTACCTAGAGAACTTTGGAGCTTTGGAATTTATAGATGCAGACGAAAATCTACTTTATTCTATCGAACTAAATGAATAAAGGGAAGTATAAAGATTTAAACCCTTATAAATGTTATGAATGAGGATAAAAAGACTGAGATTGGAAAAGAAAGCAAAAAATATCCAAGTTCTTCTGAGATGATGGATAATATTTCATTTATCTCTGGAATGTAGTTGGATATTGGCCCCGAATGTAATTCATCGGACAGAATTAAAAAGAGATACGAATATAAGATTATTCAAATCTCTTTTATTTTTTTTCTTTAGGGAGGACAAAAAAAGAAGCCAGGAAAATTAATTCCCAACTTCTCCATTTATACAGACATTTTTTAAGTGACGCTGGTGTGACTCGAACACACGACCCAAAGTTTAGAAGACTTTTGTTCTGCTCCAACTGAACTACAGCGCCATTCATATATAAGGTTTTCATGGTACAATTTTTCCTGTCTCATAGTCATAAATATCTCCTTCTGTGTCCATCCAAAAAGCTCTTCTACAATCTAAGCATAAAACATCTCTCATTCTCATCGGATTTTTTTGTTGCTGTGTATGTCCAACTATTTGTGTATACGGGAATCTGGAAAACTGAAATTCCCTTATATCAGCCCAAACCGGAGAACTATAATCACCCCAACCACCTCGATAAGAAGATACACAACCTAGCCAATCTTTAACTTTTTGTCCTATCTTATTCATTGGTTTGTCTAGGATATCTTCTAACTCTATACCAACCTCTTTAAGCCAATGTTCATGTATACCGGCGTGTGAAAATATATAATCTCCTTTCTTCACAGCTAGGTATATTTTATTTTCAATTGGTATTAAGAGGTTTTGTATGAGGGGATAATTTTGATAGTCAGTTCTACACTCACATATTCTTTCATCAGGATATAGGTAAGTACAGTCATGATTACCAAGAAGAAATGTTATATTTACTCCTTCTTTCTCACTTAACCCTAGAATCTCTCTGAAGTTCTCTATAGCCTGTTCCCCATTTATATTTTCTCTGGGGTAAGGATCAAAATAGTCACCAAGAAAGATACAGGGAACACCAGAAAGTATATCATCTTTAGCTACTTTCCAAAAATCTCTCCCATGTATATCTGGGAAAATAATAAGTTCTTTCATCATTCCACCCTACTCCAAGAAATTATCTGCTTAATATTACTGTCAAATTCATAATACTCTTCTCTTCCCAATTTCTCTAGGGCATTTTTTATAGTTCCCTGATTAACTACTTCATTATCCTCTAATTCTATCTCCTCTGTTTGAATAGAGGGATTATCAAACTCTAAAAAAGCTACATAATAAGTTTTCATATGTATTTTATTTCACTTACTCTATACCTATCTTTTTTATGATCCTCAATATCTTTTTCTATTAGGTCTTTTGCTTTCTCTATCGTTAAACACCAGGAAGTCCAACTCATGATGGCCCAACTATAATCTAGGGGTCTCCAAAATATAAATCGTTTATAAAAAGACTTATACAAAATACGTCCATCATCAAATTCATACTTCTTTATCTTATACTTCCTCATAGCGCGTTAATGTTTAGTGCCGTTCAGATATAAGGAAAATAAAAGAAGAAGATAGCCTAAAACCATCTTCCGGCACTTTCTCTATACGCGCTGGTTCATATCAAATCTTCTATCTGGTTTAGCGCAATAAGATACCCGTTAACAGTATTTTCATTCACATCTTCTTTCCATTTCAATACTCCCTTCTTTAAGCTCTTTATATACCTCCTAAGCATAAGAACACCAAAGAGATATCCAAAAACTACTACACAAAACAATAAGTAAAATCGTCGTTTTCATTCGTCTTCTGTTATTGAGTCTATAATGTGCCTTAAAATTTTCTTGTATATTATTCTGCGCCGTTTCTTTGTGCCGTCCTTATTTGCGCCTTGATCTTGTATTTCCGCGCTTCCATTCTTCGGCACATAATTTCGGCGCTTAATTATAAAAGACATAATAAAATCTGAATAATGTGTAAAGTCTGATCAATATATAAAGCTCTAAAATCTCTCTTCCCAATCTCACTCTCCCTCTCTGATTTTTTCAAATATAAACGATGACACTTCCAATGGTCGATAACGAAATGCCCGATTAATAACATACCAACCTTCCACCATTCAAATAGTCCAAGGTAGAGTAAGGCAATAGATATACCAAGAGACCAGATAGCAGAATGAACGAAAAGTATGTAGTTGTTCTTTGATTTCCACTCCTTAAGAAATGAATCTTGAAGTGGATAGTCTAAAACAAGATTACAAAAATAAAGAATAATAAATTTAATTGCCATAATATTTTTCAATTAGATCATAAACATAAGCAGAAACCATCTTCTCCCATGCATCTCTTCTACCATACTTAACTAATTCACGTACAGCAGAGGAGGATATAGTTTCATAGTGAGTAGGTAAGAATATAGTATCAGCGGGTGGATTTAAAAACTTACGATTAATCTTGGCTTGTGTTTTTTCATATTCAAAGTCCGTCGCATTTCTTATTCCCTTGACTATAATTCCATCGTATTCTTTCGCTATATCTACTGCCATCTTCCCAGTACCGTCAATAATCTTAATACGATCACTAAATGAATTAACGCTCCTCTCTATTATCTCTATTTTCTGCTCCACGGTTCTTGATGTATGTTTTTCAGGATTTGACATCACTACTATAACTACACGATCAAACATTCCTAGGGCTCGAATAACAATATCAAGATGCCCTAATGTAAAAGGATCAAAACTACCAGGATATATTACAGTCATCTATTTTAAAATAATTTTCTATCTTTCTTTATTTCTTTCTCTAGTTCTTCCATCTTTTGTAGAGCCTCATTAAAACCGTTCACCCAATCATCACTTTTATCTGTTCTCTCTTTTACTTCAGCCCTTAAATAATTTATAAAACACTGTCTCTCATTATCTACGGACGCAATATAGTTTCTTAAGAATATAATTAAAACTATAACTAAGATGATTGTAATTAAGTAAGATATCATAACATATATAAGGAATTGAAATAGAAAAATCACAGAAAAATTAGATCTATTTCCTTATAGGTGTACAGGAAAAATCCTGTATAATAAACTAAAAATTAAATTAAAATATGAGTGAATTTAATAATTTGGAAAAATCTGATGAAATTAAATTACTAAAGTTTCCTGAATGTGTACGAACTAGAATCGGAGTATATCTTGGTGGATCTGATAATACAGACACACTTCTTCGAGAAATCGTAGATAACAGTTTGGATGAATGTTATGTTTCTGCGGATACTATAGTTATTGATAGAAATATGAATGGATATAACTTAGTTGCAGATAATGGAAGAGGCATTTCTATAGAATATTCGAAAGAATTAATTAATGGAAATCCTATAATCCAAGCCGATTTGTCTATTAGTGAGTTACATTCTGGATCTAAGTTTGTAGATAATAAGAATGCTACCGTAGGGTCCAATGGGCTTGGAGCATCGAGTGTAAATGCTGTCTCAGAAAATTATATTCTTATGTCAAGAATAACACCACTAAATTTTGATAAGTCTAGTAAGGAGGTTTTTGATTTATGGAATTCAATGGGACCCAGGAGTAAAAAAGACCTATTTTATATCGTATGGTATAAAAAGGGATATAAATACTTTGAAGGCGCCATGAAAAAATCTGATATTGAAAAGATGGTATTCTCGAGTGGTAAGAAAAAAGGTGGAACAACCTACAAAGAATTACCAACGGGAATGTCAACAATAGTACTGTTTCAACCCGATCCTGATATTTTTGATAAGTCAGCTTTAGTACCTAATCTTCCAATAAAAAATCTCCAGTATTTCTTATTAATTCAGGAGAAGTTTTATAAGAAGAAAGTTACTATTGATCTTGAGGGGACAGTATTTACAAGTGCTGACACAGAGAGGTATCAATTTGAGTTTATGAAAAGACTCATACCAGAGGATACAAGTTTAAATGAATATATCGATTTATATGTTACATTTGAAGCGGATCCAACATTAAGTTCAAAGGATTACACTGGATCTGTAAACTCCTTATCGGTTGACTCAGGAGTTCATATTACTTGGGCTGAGAATTATTTTTCGGAGGCATTAAAAACTGAATTTGGAATTAAACACAGATATTTAACTAATGGATTAAAGATGTGTGTTGTAGTTCTAGCAAGTGAACCAGTGTATAATAGTCAAACTAAAGAAAAACTTAAAGGTTTGGCTAAGGTGAAACAGTCTGATTTCGTCCCACTAGTTAAAGAGTTTCAAAAGATCTTTAGAAAGAACTCCGACTATTGGGCCGATCATGTAAATAAGCTCAACCTATATGCTGAGTCAATGAGAAAAATTGGTGCTGCAGAAAAAGCTCAAAAGATGATTGATGCAGCAGCTGGTAATCAGGTTTATCGAAACAAATCTGGTTTTATAGATTCTTTCTCCGATGCTACGGCTACTGGTCCTGATCGTTGGAATTGTGAGCTATTTATATGTTTCACTGGCGATACTGAAATTCTAACTTGTAATAATGAGCGAATTAATTTTGTAGATTTAACAAGAAGGATCGAAGCTGGTGAAGATATTTATACTTTCAGTTGTACATCAGATGGAAGAATAGTCCCTGCAAAAATTATTAGATCAGAGATTAAGAAGGAAGTAAATAATTTATGTAGGGTAACTTTAGATAATGGAGAATCATTTAAGTGTACTCCAGACCATAAAATAATGATGAGAGATGGTACATATAAAGAAGCAAAAGATCTAGTTTTTGACGACTCTTTAATGCCTTGTTATATTACTATGTCGGATAATTATGATGAAGATCCAAGACGTGTAGTTTTAGATATGAGCCCGGGAGATTGGAAGAAAAAATATAGACCGGATGAGTTTTCAACAGTAAATGGTGGAACATTACGGCCAGTCTTCCATGTGATGTCTGAGCATAAAGATGTTAATATTGATGAAAGTTCAATAGGAGCAACTAAAATACATAGGCATCATGTTGATAAAAATAAGAACAATGATTATCCCACTAATCTATTACTATGCTCAGAGGAAAAACATTTTAGTTTCCACTGTGATGATATGAGTAAATTAGCACATGAAAAAGCTCATCAGGACCCAGAGATTTACAGAAGGATGTATGTTGATAATAAGAGGACAGAAGCTTTCAGAGAAAAAACTTCAGAGAGATTTACTAAATTATACAATAGTCCAGAAGGAGAAACATTAAAAGAGCACCTAAGGGATAAAGCTATAGAAGAATGGGGTAACGAAGAGCTTAGAACATGGAGATCTGAAGAAACGAAGAAGTATGCGTCTGAACATCCTGGGTGGGCTAAAATGAATGCAAAATCCGCGAAAACTAATTATCTGAAAAATAAGGTTATTCCAAAGGTGGAGGAGTTTTTAAGCTCTAATAACCTTGAGAATAATTCTAGATCATATAATTTTGCAGTTATAAATCTACTTATTACAGAGCCCAGTATTCATTGGCCTAGATATGATAAGGTCATTAAATATGTACCAGAATTTGCAGCTAAGTGTCCGAAAGTTCCAAATGACTCTGTAGATTATTTGAGAGCTGAATTAGTTTTGGAGGAATTGAAAAAGAATAATCAGCAAGTGTCACAAAAGACATTTAATGACAAATTCATAGAGCTTTTTGAAGCACCTAAGAACAGTAGTAAAATAACTTCAGCTAATAGGGGGGCTTATAGACATACAAAGAAACATAATCCGGAATTATTAGCTAGATATGAGGCAGAGCTAAATGGGAATCATAAAGTTGTCTCTGTTGAGTTTTTAAATGTAGATAATGAGCCAGTGTATTGTTTAGAGGTAGATGCAAAAGAACATAACTTTCCTCTGGCTGCTGGTGTATTTGTAAAAAATTGTGAAGGAAAAAGTCCTTGGGGCAGTTTGAAAGCTGGACGAAAAGATGCTAGACATATTGCTTGTCTTGGTTTACGCGGAAAAGTTTTGAATACAGTAGATAAGACTGCGGATGAAATGCTTAGAAACGCTGAACTTGAAAGTATATTTAAAGCGATTGGTCTAGGTCTTGATGTGAATAACGTAACTTCTGATTGTCAAACACCGGAAGAAGCATATCAGAAAATAAAAGAAAAGAGTAGATACGGTAAAATTCTAATCAGCTGTGATGCCGACTCAGATGGAAGTCAAATAGCCAATCTACTTCTTTACGCATTTTCAAAATATGCTAGGTTCCTTCTTGACTTTGGATTAGTTTATTATGTACTAAGCCCAATTTATGAACAATTAGGAAAATATTATTATGCGAATGATCCGAGAGTACCCGGAACTGATTTTCCGGTAGGATTAGATCCGAAGAAACCATACCACCGCTACAAGGGGTTGGGAAGCCTTAATAAAGAGGATATCTATGATGTGTTTTATAATCCAGCCACAAGAAGGTTGGTACAAATAACTCCAGAAGGTATTGATTATTCAATGAACTTAATGGAGGATATAAATAGTAGAAAAGCCTTATTATACGAAGAGGGTATTTTGTCGAATCCTTATAACTTTTTGGATTTATGAGAAAAAAGAAAGAAGATTTACCGGTTGTTACTTCTGAGTTTTTATTACAGAAGCCTATCGGAGAATTTAGTAGAGAGGCCTTTAAGGATTATGGTGATTATATAAACAATCATCGTCATATGGCTGAGGTTAGGGATGGTTGTAAGATTTCTTATCGACGTCTTATCTATTCAGCTACACAATTTCCGAAAGGTAAACTAATTCCAACAGTTAATCTTATATCCAATGTTTCGAACATCCACCCTCACAGTTTGGATTCCCTGATTGAACTTAATTCAAGTTTAGTAAGATCTGGGGTATTTACAGGAGATGGAAGCTTTGGATATACAGAGATTGGAGGAGGTGAGGTTCCGTCAGCTGCAGGAAGATATACTAAGACGAGGTTATCAGATCTTTACTTAGATATTATGGGAGACTTATTAAAAGATATCCCATTTGTTGAATCTCCTGTTGGCGCACCAGAACCAGAATATCTACCGTTTGTATTTCCACTTTGTTTATATTTAAAAAACACAGTAGTTGGATTAGGTGTAGGTATTTCAACCGTATATCCAAATTTCAGTCCAGCTTCTATGTATCAAGCCTATATACATAATAATCCCCAACTTCTTGAGCCTAATGTTGACCTTATTCTGGATAAAAATGCTTCAGAGTTAGAGAGACTTTGGACAACTGGAAAGGGAAGAGTTGTGTATAGTTATAAGATATCTAGAACTATGAGCCCTGATGGTAAAAGCGAGGGTATCTTATTTGAAACTAAGGACGGAACTGGGATTTTTACTCCAAGGATTTCACGGTATTCAAAGCTAGAAAACGAAGGGAAGGTTTATATAGAAGACCTAACTGATTTTGATGGACCGAAGTTATTTGTTGGTAGAGTTCCTGGTGCTAAAGGAATTACGATAGAGGAGATAGAGGGAATAGCAAGAAAAATTTGTTATGATGCCACTACTTACCAACTCAATGTAACTGATGGAAAGACAGCCTTCAGAATCCCATTATATGACTGGCTTGATTATTGTTACAAGAATTATATAGGGCTTATAACTAAGGCAAATGAAAGAAAGATTGAGGTGTGTAAATTCAATATCTCAGTTCTTGAAGCCTTACCGATTATTACAGATTACATACTAAACAAGAATCCGAAAGCTGATGACAAAGAGATACAGAAAAACTTGGGATTCAGTGAGGAGATAATTAGTGTTGTGATGTCTAAACCTATATCGTATCTTAGAAAGAATAAGGATACGGCAGATAGGATAAAGCGACTTAAGGATGAATTGAAAGACCTTAAGAAATTTGATCCGGTTAAATATACGGAAGAAATTATTATGAAGTTGTAAATTATGGGAAGAAAGAAGAAAAGTAATGATGAAGAAATTCCGAAGTTTTTTGTTGTAGATGTTGATGATATGAGAGAGTCTGGGGATGAGGATTGTATGAATTGTCCGCGCCATCATTCTGTAGATATTGATGTTATACCTGAAGATATCATAGATAGACTTGATCCGGATTATCTCAAACCTCGCCTTGGATTTGATTCTGAGAATAAAAAAATGATAATCACCACAGTTTTAGATTTATGTCAATGTACGGAAGATGATGAGATTGATGAGGGAGAAGAAATATTAAAACTGGATGATGCAATAATAATACTACCATGATTTATTTAGAGGGATTAGATTCGGTTATAGAAAGTATTTATCTTGGGGAGGAACTTAGTAATAAAGTAGGTAATTGTAATATCTTTGTAAACCCTGAGAATATTAAGTATATAGTTGGGAAAATAGTTATAATAAATAGCTGTGAATATCCGGAAGAACAGATACAGCAGCTAATTGAAAACAAGTGTCATATTATTTCCCGAGTTGCATCTGATAATTCGGGGGTTGAAGTAAGACCGTATATTCTAAGAATCTGCCCTCAAGTGATGTGGAATGGGAGAGTTATAGAAGAACCAATGACACTAAATAATATTCTAGAGTGTGGATTTTGTGAGTTTGATACAGATGAATTTAGGTTATATTTTCCTAAGTTTTATAAGTGTTCAGATCATATACCACAGGATGCATTTGGGAATTTATCTGCATTAGGTTGGGTATTACAGCAGGTGGGAATTAATATAGATACAAAAACCCCACTTACCGATCTTGACCTTATTAAAACCAGGAAACTTGAATTTGACTAAGAGGTATAGGGGAGTATAGTGATTAATTTTGCTATACTTCCTTCCTTATTTCCTTATAACTGTGAAGTATAAATTTTTTACAGGTGAAGTTTGAAGATAGGATAGTAATTAAGGATGGAATCAAATACAGATTAGTTATAATAGATGATTCTTATATATATTCCACATTACACAATCCTAGGGTTAAGAAATTTT
>Ga0247611_10008957_pt1 | contig 12180 bp, 19 predicted proteins | sample 177DNAGHGhighgp2_FD_192422 | JGI IMG/M metagenome (GOLD analysis project Ga0247611, IMG submission 192422) | Sheep rumen microbial communities from Palmerston North, Manawatu-Wanganui, New Zealand - 1770 DNA GHGhigh gp2 | ecosystem: Host-associated > Mammals > Digestive system > Stomach > Rumen... | reverse complement strand
GGACCAGACGGCGGACCTGAAGACGGTCGTGCTGGTGCACCTGTCGAGCCAGAACGCGGACGCGGCGCAGTTCGCCCGCAGGGCGGCGGAAACGGCCCTGTTTTCGAACGTCGCCGTCGCTACGCCCGGACTATCGCTCACGCTGGAGAAATTCGAAATCTGAGCCATTATGAAAGATTTACCTTACATCACCCACGACTTCGGAGCCCGTAACGACCCGAAGCTGATGGACCTGCAGATGGACATGGCGGGCCAGGGGCTCGGCATCTTCTGGTGCCTGGTCGAAATGCTGTGGGAGAACGGCGGGAGCATCCCGGCGAACTACCGGAGCATCGCCTTCGCGCTGCGCTGGTGTACGGCGGATGAGGTGGAGAAGGTCGTGACCGGGTACGGCCTCTTTGAGGTCACGGACGGGATGATCTCCAGCCACTCTGCAACAGTCCGGATTGCGGAAATGAGGAGCTATTTCGGTGCCAAGGCAGCGGCAGGAAGGAAGGGTGCCGAAAGGCGGTGGAATGGCACCGCCAATAGCACACCGATAGCACAGCCAATGGCAGGCCAATGCGATGCCAATGGCCTAACTAACTTACTAACTAACAAACAAACTAACAAACTAACTAATAATAATACGCCGCTTACGGCGGCTGAAATTTTTGAAATCTTCTTACTGGAACTGAATTTCAAGGACCCGGATGGCGAGGCCGTCCGGTGTCTGGAGTACTACACGGACCGGGAGTGGACCTACCAGGACGGGACGCCGGTGACGGACTACGAGCAAGCCGTCCGGGGCTGGAAGCCGGCGAAGGCCGGGAAGCGCTGGGACAGCGAGGCGTTGGGCTGGTACAGGGCCGTATACGCCGCCGCACAGGGACGGATGGAGGACGCCCGGAGCGTCTTCGTCCAGGGGATCTCGAACATCCGGCGCAAGGGCCAGGACATCGCCCTGGTCTACCGGACAAAGGCGGACGCCCTGGCGGTCGGCCGTTTCATCATCGACAACGACCTGGCGGGAGACTGGCGCATCGACTACCGCGTTGACAACTAATGACGGTGCCATGATTAAACCAGGAGCGATACTCACGGAACGCGAGACGCAGGACATCATCAGGCGCCTGTCAGCGATCAGCATCCGCACCGGCGACCGCCGGCTCCGGGAGCAGTGCCGCCTCATAGGCTGCGCAGTGAACCGGGCCCGCCGGAGGGTCGCCAGGCCGGGGGCCGACGAACCGAAAATCTTTTAACACACAATTACACACACAACAACCTCAAAAACACACAAAAAATGGAAGCACTTATCGAAATCAAGGAAAAGAAACTGAAGGACGACTATTTCCCGTGCCTGTTCGCGAACGCGGACCGGAGCATCGTAATCCTTGCGGACTCGCGGACCTCGGAGAAGACCTTCTCCGGGATGGTGATCTACGTCGGGAAGGACATCAAGAAGAAAGCCCAGATGGGGCTCTACTCGACGGGCTGGACCTACGAGCAGTACAAGCGCCTGCCGAAAGGCACGGAAATAACCCTTTGCTTGACGCAGGACAATGGGTAAGCTGAAGGAGCGGGACTACACCGTATTCACGGTGATCCGCATGGCAAAGAACCGCGCCCTCGGGACGACGCTGGACCTGGACCCGCGGGTGACGGAGTTCTACCGTCGCATCGCCAGGGACGAGGGACGGAAGGTGTACTATTTCACGGACAAGACGATGGACCGGGTGCAGTGCATGGACCTGTCGAAACTGAAAGCGGAGGACATCCTGACGATCTGCCGCCGGGGAAGCAACAGCACCGGCGTCGTCCTGGCGAGCGAGAACCACCGGCGCCTGTGCTTCGGTTACTCGATCGGGGAGAACCAGATTATCATCTGCTCCTACATATCGGCGAAGGGAAGCATGCACTCCGACCACCCGGACGAGGTGATGAAAAGCATGTGGCTGGGGAATATCAATATATCGGAGGACGGCGTGGAGATTTCTCCGTACACGCTTTTCAGCGGCATCAGCAAGCTGTGCGCGGGGGCAAACGTCCGCTTCGACAAGAAGGACGGCATCCCCCTGCGGAAGATCCTTCGCGAGGTACAGAAGTACCCGGACGCCTTCATGTCGCCTGACCAGCCGGGCGTGGTTACGTTCAACGTGCGGAAGCTGGCAGAGGACAGCCGGGTCCCCGTGTCACGGGGTGAGGCTATGGCGCACAACTACAAGTACGACCTGCTGCTTAAGGTCTTGCGGATGTTCCTTTTCCTGAAGACGGCCAGCATCATCGAGCAGACGTACATCAGCGAGGGCCCTGCCGGGACGAAGGCCTACCAGCGTGTGAACGGCGAGCTGCGCGGGTACGTGCAGGTCGATTCGACCTGGGACGGGGACATCACGGTCCTGAATCCCTTCCAGGTTCGGGGGCACTTCCGCCACCAGCCGAAGAAGGACGAGCGGGGCCAGTGGTACCGCGAGCTCATCTACATCGACGCCTTCATGAAGAAGGGCTACCACCGCCGGGCTACGAAGACGATCCAGGAGGAGGGGACGGGGCGATGAGGCCGACCGACAGACCCTGGACGTACAAGGACCTCAACACCCTACGGGCGGAATTCCCCGTCCGGAGGACGGCGGAGGTCGCCGCGATGCTGAAAAGGACGCCGACGGCGGTGTCCGTGAAGGCGAACCTACTGGGGCTCCGTAAGGTGCGCAGGCCGGGGACGGACTGGACGCCGCGGAAGCTGATGCTCATCCGGAACTTCTTCCCGACGATGTTCAACAAGCCGCTGGCGAAGTGGCTGGGCGTTTCCATGCGTACGCTCATCAGGAAGGCCAGGGAGCTCGGGCTGGAGAAGGCGCCGGGCTTCCTGGAGACGCGGCGGGCCGACATCGGCCAGCTCATCAGCGACGGACTGAGGCGCAGCACGGTAGACATGCCGACCCGCTTCCGGAAGGGCGAGAGGAATAACCCGGCCGGCGAGTTCCGGAAGGGGCACGTCGAAAGCGAGGAGACGAAGGCGAAGCGGAGCGCAGCCATCAAGGCCGCCTGGAAGGTGCGGCGTCGGCGTGAGGAACTAAAGAAAAACGGCATCAAGCTATGACGAAGCGCGAACTCATAAACAGGTACCTGGAGAGCTTCGGCCGGACGCGGGTGCAGGGGAACACGGCAGAACCCCTGCTCCCCTTCCTGCTGGGGGACGCCATCTGCACGATCTACCAGCGGGACATCGCCCCGCTGGAGCTGCGCCAGGAGGAGAAGCGCCTGCGCAATGACTGGGCGAAGAACTATACCCTGTTCAACCGGCCTTTCTTCGCGGCGATCGGGATCCAGAACTCGGAACAGGTGACGGACCTGATGGATGACTTCGAGGAGGCCATCGCAAACAGCGTGATGGTCCTCCGCTCGGAGCTTATGCTGCTGCTCGGTGACATTGATTTCGAGCGGCGCCAGGCGATCGTGTCAGCGCTGCTGTGCCATGTGCTGGCCCAGGCCGCACAGTGCGCCTGGGGGAACGTGTACCGCGTCCGGAAGACATTCGGATATACGAATGACGGCCGGGCGATGACGATTCACCGTCCGGAGGTCAATACGCATCTGGACGCCATCAACCGCGACGCTTTCCAGCTGGCGAACAGCTGGCACCGGGCAATCAGGAGGGACCTTATAGACCCGAACAAGACAAAGGGCATACCGCCAGCCGTCAACGCCCTTTGCCGGAAGATTTACAGGTGGCTGGAGGAGAATTGACAATGTAAAACCATAGGGCGCGGAAAGGCATTTCTCATGATTTAGACATTTATCCCGCCGAGTACGCGCCCTTTTAACAACGATTTATATATGAAAAAAGCAATCCTTTCCCTGTTTCTGCTCGCCGCCGGTTGCTGCGAGGAAACGGAACCCACTGCACTGGTGAAAACGGACCCATTCCCGGACACCAGGATACATATCTACGACGTACAGCACGGCGGGCACAACTGGGTCGTATTTTTCAAGCAGGGCGCCTATTCGGCCGTGATGGACGTTCACCACGACCCGGACTGCCCATGCCAAAAGGAGGCGAGCCAAACCCTTGAACCGATTGTGAAGGAGGACTAACTATGATACCAAAACGAATGTGCATTAGAACAAGAGTTCATACACTTCAAGAGGGGTGGGATTTGTGTTGTGCAATCATGCAAAAAGGATACGAAGGTGTGCAGAATGATAGTGCAAGATATAATGATATTTGCCTTTCACAGGCATTTATACAAAATGGATATTGCTGGGTTGGTGTTTGGGGAGATTCACTTTATATCTTGAACACACACGACAAGAAAGGTAGGCGAAAACTAAAAGATGTAGGCAAATGTAAGTTTATCGAAGAACTTGGTTTATCGGTTTACAAAAGAGATATGCCGAAATCACTAAAATTCTACACAAGAAAGGAGGAATAGATTATGACACTGGAAGAAGCAATAATACACTGCAAAGAAAAGGCCTGTGGTAATACACAGTGTGCTCTTGAGCATAGACAACTTGCAGAATGGCTAGAAGAGTTGCAGCAATATCGCAATAACGCAAGAAAGGAGGACAAGCGATGAAGACCGCAACCAACCAGACCACCATCGCCCAGGGGCGCCGGCTGCTCGCGGCCGGGTGCCCGGACGTCAAGCTGCACATTCAGGAGGCGGCGCACAAGATCGTCCCGGACCCGATCCCACTGGGCCGCCTTTGGGACATCGCACACAAGCTGGGCCTCGAGTACGAGTACCCCCTGGAGCTCGACAGCGCAGGACTGACGGAGGCTCTCGTGGTCGCCGTCGAAAGCTACTACCGAGATGAGAAACGATAAAACCACCACCGCCCACGCCGGTCCGAACCTCTGCCTCAAGTGCTGGCTCTACCGTGACGGGAAATGCAACTGGGCGCCGGGCGAATACTGCAAGATAACCAGGTCAAGATAGCGCCATGAAGAAACCAACGAACACCCTCCCGCTGGACGCATACCAGCGGCTCCTCGCCCAGCAGGAAAAGGACGAGCGCCGGGCCCGTCCCCGTCACCAGGAAAGCACCCTGCAGAGGACCTGCGTCACCTGGTTCCGGACGCAGTACCCGGCGCACGCCCTGATGCTGTTCGCCGTCCCGAACGGAGGCGGACGCTCCCGGATCGAGGCGGCCATCATGAAGGGCGAAGGCGTGACCGCCGGCGTCGCCGACCTCATACTCCTGGAGGCCCGCGGCGGCTGGGGATCCCTCTGCATCGAAATGAAGACACGCGACAAGGGCAGCAAGCAGCGCCCATCCCAGAAGGCCTGGCAGGAGGCGGCCGAGCGGTCCGGCAACCGCTACGTGGTGATCCGGTCCTTCGAGGCGTTCCAGGCCGTGTGCCGCGAGTACATGGGACTGCCGCCCATCGGCCGCGTCGTCATAAAGGGGTCAGAACTTGCCGCAGGGCTATCCGCGAGCGACCGGGCAAGGGAGGACGCAGCGAACGAGCGCGAACGCCTGAAATGGCGCTAAAATCGGCCAAAATCAACGAATTTTCAGTGAAAACGGTGTATTTGATACGCCGTTTTCTCGTTTTTTATTACATTTGCGGCGAACCAAGCACGCAAAGACATGACTAACCAGCAATTCACGGAGCACATCAGTGGGAAGTTGGAAGCCCTCAACGGACTGGCCCCGCAGGACCGGCCGGAGGACTTCAAGGACCAGGAGGAGCTGCTGACCTCGGCCCTGAAAATCATGACCTACGGCACCGGCCCGGAGCGGCGGCGCTTCCGACGGGACTACGAGAGGAGGCTGGCGAAATGAGCACGGGCAGGCGCATCCCGGAGGCGGAGTATGCCGCCGACCTGGCGGAGGGCCTGGCGGAGCTCTCCGGGGCGATCCGGGCGTCCGGCCTGAACATCGCCCAGATCGCACGCGGGACCCGCTGCCACTGGGAGACCGTCTACCACGCCGCCAACAATATCCCCGTCCGCTTCGATTCAGCAAGACGAATCCTGTACTATCTCAAATCCATATCATAATGCAAACCAAATTCAAACTATCCCGGCTGGTGATGAACACCGGCCAGATCTCCGGCCTGCCGAAGAACCCACGTCAGTGGACCGCCACCGACGTTGACCGCCTCGCAAGGAGCATCGAGGAGACTCCTGAACTGCTGGACGCTCGGCCTCTCATTGTTGTTGAGCACGGCAACAAGTTCGTTGTCCTGGGCGGCAACCTCCGCCTGGCCGCCTTGAAGAAACTCGGTTGGGAAGAGGTCCCGTGCTTCCTTATCCCCGCCGACGCCCCGGTCGAGAAGCTCAAGGAGATCGTCATCAAGGACAACGGCTCATTTGGTGAGTGGGACTTCGACGCCCTCGCCAACGAGTGGGCCGACCTGGACCTGGCCGCCTGGGGCACCGGCGTCCCCGACGATTGGGGCAAGGTGAAGGAGCCCGTGGCGCCCGTCCCCGGCGCCGGCTCCACGATCCCCGGAGCGGAAAACCTCCCGCCTGAGCTGCAGGGCCTGGACATCAACCCGGACAACCTGCCGAAGATCAGCGGCACGGACGAGACCGCGATGGACCGCGTCATCATCGTGTACCCCAAGGACAAGGCCGAGCTCATCGCCCAGACCCTGGGCCTGGAGACCTTCGACAAGGTGGTGTACCCCTACGAGGAGCTGCCCCTGCTCAAGCCGCTCGCGGAATGACCTACGGCGAATACATAGCTTACCACCTGCGCGGTGACGCCGGCGTCGAGGAGCGGACCATCGCCGCCCTCTGCCGGCAACTCCGCCTGTCCAAGTGGGGCGCCTTCGAGCTGGTATATTATTATGCCATGACGTACCACATCCCCTCCGCCCTGCTCAAGGTACGTTCCACGTCCGAGGCCTACCAGCTTGTCAGCTCCTGGTACTACTTCGGCCGCTACGCCGCGTACCTGTTCCTGGAGGTCTGGATGAACGTCTGCAGCCCCGGATGGAAGGACGACCTGAAGCCGGGATGGGAGCCCGACGAGAATTACACGAAGGGTGCGCAAATCTTGGCAGGGAGCAACGATCCCGCCGCGCTTGACGCCTTCCTTGACCGGGTGCGCAAGGACACGGGAGACAATGTTTTTGCCATCGAGACGAGCCTGTGCGCCGTCGCCAAGTTTGAGAAGGGGACACGCTACGACGGCTACTACACCGAGCGGATGCTGTCCGACGCGACCGGGACCCGCTGGCACCACCTCATCTATTCGCTTGCCTCATGAAGACCGTCGTGTTCATAATCGGCACCAACGCCGTTGGCAAGACAACACTCGCACGCGCCATCATGGACTACTACGGAGGGCCGGCGCTTGAGGAGGACCAGGTCGTGTACACCCGCGTCGGCCTCGTCGCCTTCGCCGGGAGTTATAGGAGCAAGTATGGAGGCGTTGACAGGCTCAAGAACGAGAACGGAACCACCGGCACCTCTGCCCTGGCCGGCGTCGTCGAGAAGGCGCTTCGGAAGGCGGACACTGTTTTCTGCGAAGGGAGTTTCATGAACACTTTCGGGCTGAACCTCGTCAACGCCTTGTTCAAGGGAGACGCGGCCTTGGTCGTCTCTCTTTATTCCGACCCAGTAACCATATACAACCGCTTGCGGAACCGGAGCGATGGACGGAGGCGAGACGGAAGCCGTAACTACGAAGCAATTCTTGCGAGGCAAAAGTGCGCGATGGTCGCGGCCAGGAAGTGGCAGTCAATAGGAGTTCCCGTGCTTCAGTTCGACACTGCGAAGGAAAGCGCGGAAGCGATCCGGGACGCCGTTGTGAGCAGGATCCAAACATTTGAGGAAAGATAATGGCATACTACCAATCACCAAGATGGTCCGCGGAGATCGCCGACTGCTCGATGCCGATGACCTTCGACACCTACAGCAACTGCGCCTTCGGGTGCATGTATTGTTTCTCGCAGTTCCAGCGGGCGATCGGCAACTGCAAGGAGGCCTACCTGTCCAAGGAGGTCCGCGCCGTCAACGTGGAGCACATCAAAAAGATGTTCACCGACCCGGACCGCTATGCGGGTCAGTTCGCCCACTATATCAAGCAGCGCCGCGTGATGCAGTGGGGCGGACTGTCGGACGAGTTCGACGGCTATGAGCGCAAGTACGGCAAGACCCTTGAATTGCTCCGCTTCTTCAAGGAGATAGACTACCCGCTCTGCTTCTCGACGAAGGCGACGTGGTGGGCCCAGGATGAGCGCTATATGTCCCTGGTCCGGGGGCAGCGCAACTGGAATTTCAAATTCAGCATCATCACCCTGGACGAGGCGAAGGCCCGCGAGATGGAGCGCGGCGTCCCTACACCTATGGAACGTCTTGAGGCCATCCGCCGGATCGCCGAGGCGGACGCCGGCGGCGCCACGCTGCGGCTCCGGCCCTTCATAATCGGCATCAGCACGCCTTCCTACCTGGACCTAATCAGGGAGGCGGCCAACCGTGGCGCAAGCGCCCTCTCGACGGAGTTCATGTGCGTTGAGCTGCGGTCGAAGGTCCTCAAGGACAACATGCCTATCTTCGACCGGCTCTGCGGCTTCGATTTCATGGAGTTCTACAAGCGCTATTCCGTAAGCCAGGGATACCTGCGGCTCAACCGGAAAGTCAAGGAGCCCTTCGTGCGCAACATGAAGGCGGAATGCGACAAGTACGGGATGCGCTTCTACGTGTCCGACGCCCATTTCAAGGAGATGTGCTGCAACGGGAGCTGCTGCGGCCTGCCCCCGGATTGGAACTACAGCCGGGGGCAGTTCTGCGAGGCGCTGCAGATCGCAAAGAAAAACGGCGTGGTGCGCTGGAAGGACATCGAGCCGGACGTCCTTTCACTCCACAGCTACGACTGGGGGCGGGCCGTCGGTTTCAACGCGAACAGCTCCGAGAAAAAGGCACATTTCATGGGGATGACGATGGCGGACTATATGCGCTGGATGTGGAACAACCCGCAGTCCGGGCAGAATCCGTACCGGATGTTCGAGGGGATCGTGGTCCCGGCCGGGCACGACGAGGACGGAAACATCATCTACAAGTACAACGGAAAAGACTGACACCATGGCCTATAATCCGAAATCCCTGCTGAACCTCAAGAGCTTCAAGAAGGGGCGGAGCGGCAACCCGATAGGAAGGCCGCCGTCCCTGGCGAACCAGATCAAGAGCATCCCGAAGGACGCCCAGGTGAAGGTGTACGAGGTCCTGCACCACGCCATCAGCCTCCCGAACGTGAACGCGGCGAGGAAATACCTGGAAAGCGACGAGGTACAGGAGGGCCTGGGCGAATACGGCTTTATGCTCCAGATAGCGCTCAAGTCGCTCATCAGCAAGTCCGGCTGGCTGACGGTGTGCGACATTCTGGACAGGCTGTTCGGGACGCCGCACCGCTCCATCACGGCGGACCTGTCGCTGGACATGGACGAGGCCCCGGTCATTGTGTTCAAGTCGGGAGCCGCAGAGGAGGAGAAGGAGTGAGGGTGCCATGGCCAGGCGGGAGATCATATTCCACCCGAAGTACGAGCCGCTTTTCCGGGCCGACCGGAGAGGCGGCCCGCGCTATACGGTGATAACCGGCGGACGGGCCTCCGGTAAGTCCACGGCCGTATCGACGGCCAGCGTCTGCGACACGTACCGGGACGACAAGACGGTCCTGTACTCCCGCCAAACCATGACCTCCGCGGAGATTTCGATCATCCCGGAGTACAACGACAAGATCATCCTCCTGGGTAAGCAGCAGCACTTCGCCATCACGAAGGACATCATCATCAACAAGCGAAGCAGCGGGCGGCTCATCTTCCGGGGCATCCAGACCAGCAGCGGCAACCAGACCGCGAAGCTGAAGTCCATCCCAAACCTCCGCAAATTCTTCCTGGACGAGGCCCAGGAGCTGGTAAACCCGACGGACTTCGACACGATCGACCTGTCCATCCGCCTGAATGACGCGCCGAACGAGATATGGCTGGCGCTGAACCCCTCCGACATCCACCATTGGATATACAAGCGGTTCTTCCGGAAGCCCGGCGTCCCCTACGACTACAACGGAGTGGTGGACGACGTGAGGTATATTCACACGGACTGGCGGGACGTGAAGGAATACCTGTCGCAGAGCTTCATCGACAACGCCCTGAAGATGGAGCGCGAGCAGCCGGACAAATACGCCAACCTGTACCTCGGTGATTGGTCAGTGCGGCGCTCCGGCCTCATCTACCAACGGTGGGAGCCATGCACCCCGGCGGACATCCCCCTGGGCCTTGATTGGTGGTACGGCAACGACTGGGGCTACTCGAACGACCCCGACGCCCTCCTGCGGATGGCCTTCGACCCGCTCACCCGAACCCTGTACGTGGTCGAGGTTATGTACGCGACCGGGAAGCTGCCGAAGGACGTCGCCGCCGCGATCAGGCGGGACTGCGAGGCGCGAGGAGCCGACTGCGACCGGGCGCTGGTGTACTGCGACCCCGCCCGGCCGGACAGCATCCAGGAGCTGCGGATGCAGTACGGAATCAACGCCGTCCCCGGCATCAACCGCGACAAGGTCGGCCGAATCGGCTACCTCCAGGGCTTCAAGGTGCGCTACGTCGGCAAGGACATCGGCGACGAGGTGGAGACCTACTCCTGGGAGCCGGACAAAAACGACCCCGAAGTGTTCACGGACACACCCCAGGACGGAAATGACCACCTCATGGACGCAGCGTCATATAGCACGACGCACCTGCGCCGGCTTGGAATCCCGAACGACGACGGGGACCTGCCCGACGGGAGGCAATAACGGAAAGACCGAGAGCCGGGGCGGTCGGATTTTCCCCGGAATGCCTATTTTGGGGCCCATAAAACGCACTGAATATGTTTGGACTGAAAACTGTACGGACGAAGGACTGGAACGCCCAGAAAGCGAAAATAGACGCCCAGGAGGCGGAGCTGAAGGGCTACTACGAGAACAGGAAGGCCGGGAACGAGTACTTCGCAGCCATCGCCGACCTCCTGAAGGGGATGGACATGGAGGACATCACGGCGGCGATCAAGCGCTCTGACCTGAAGCACGCCTACGAGACGAACGCCCCGGCCTGGGGCATCATCAACAAGATCGCGAAGGCCGTCGGCGAGATGTTCACCTTCCTGGAGCTCCAGCGCTGGAACGGGAACGCGTGGGAGGACGTCGAGGATCACTGGCTGCTGGACCTCCTGCGCCACCCGAACGACAGGTACAACTGCAAGCGCTTCGGCGAGGGGTGGACGGTAAACCGGCTTGTGTACGGGGACTCGACGGTCTACTCCCCGAAGCTCGTCGGAAAGGATCTCGGCCAGGGGCGCGAAATGTACCTCATCCCGGGCCACCGCGTCGGCGTCGAGAAGGGCGGCTACCGGGCGCCGATGAAGGGGATTAAGGTGACGGGCACCGGAAAGAGCGAACTCATCGAGCCGAAGGACTTCTTCATGAGCTTCAACTACAACTTGGACGACACGTCCTTCTACGGGACGAGCCCTCTTGTCGTGGCGGCTGTGTACCTGTCCGTCATCGACACGGGTATGGCCCGGCAGAACGTATCCCTGGAGAACGGCGGCCCGACGGCCATCGTCACCCCGAAACCCGATAATCTGGGCGTGATGCCGGCGACGGCGGCCCAGGTGACGGAGGAGCTGAACGGGAAGGACGTCAAGGGGAAAATCAAGGCCCTTCGGACGGCGATCGAGTTGCACCAGCTTGGCGTGTCGCCCGTGGACCTGGGAATCCTCGCCAGCCACAAGGAGGCCATCACGGCGCTGTGCTTCGTGTACGACATCCCCGTGGACCTGTACTACGGCCAGAGCAAGTACGAGAACGCGAAGGAGGCGAAGAAGGCCCTCTACGAGACGAACGCGATCCCCCTGGCGAACGAGTTCGCGGCGGACCTCCTTTCGCACTTCGACCTGGACAAGGAGTTCCGGCTTGTCGTAAACACGGACAAGATCAGCGTCCTGCAGGACGACCCGTCGGACGTGCTGGACAATCTGGACAAGATGCACGCGACGCTGAACGAGAAGCGGGAGGCGTACGGGTACGAGCGCCGGCCGGAGCCGTGGGCGGACCTGCCGATGATCCCCATGTCGACGGTGTTCGGGGGCGAGGGCGTGAACGACATCACCGAGCCGGAGGAATAGCCCGTGCCATCGAAGAAGCGCATAACGGCGGCGGAGCGGCGCCACAGGGACTACCTGCGGCGTCGCACGTTGCGCGTGG
>Ga0247611_10008956_pt1 | contig 12180 bp, 6 predicted proteins | sample 177DNAGHGhighgp2_FD_192422 | JGI IMG/M metagenome (GOLD analysis project Ga0247611, IMG submission 192422) | Sheep rumen microbial communities from Palmerston North, Manawatu-Wanganui, New Zealand - 1770 DNA GHGhigh gp2 | ecosystem: Host-associated > Mammals > Digestive system > Stomach > Rumen ... | reverse complement strand
TTACATTTGAAGTAATTGTGAGAAGAGAAACTGTAGGATTTGCATTTTTATATGCTTTATGTTTAGATAATTCTGACAAGAAATACTCTTGAATTTCTCTTCACATCAAATCTACTCTATCATCATCGTTTCCAAACATTGGATATTCTCACTCTATTTCAAAATCTTTTGCTAATCCGTTCTCATCTCTAATAGCTTTAACTTTTGCATATCTAATAGCTGATAATGAATCGAGAACAACAGACATTCCAGCGATTCCATATGCAATATCGATTCCACATCCAGAATCTATAAAAGCCATTTGAGCTTTTTCATAGTAATATTTGTCATGCATATAGTGAATAATATACATAGCTTTTGCATAAACTCTGGCTGTGTTAGCCATAGCTTTTTTGAAATTTTCGTATACTTTGTCGAAGTTTAGAGTTCCATCTTCGTTATCACAATTATCAAATAATTTAGCATCCATTACTTGAACTCATTCATCTTCTTCTCTACCTCCATTGATAGCTAAAAGAAGAGTTTTAGCTAAGTTACATCTTGCACCAAAATGCTGAATTCTTTTTCAAATTTCTTGATATGAAACACAACATGCAATTCCATAATCATCTCCTCATCTCACTGATTTCATCAAATTATCATTTTCATATTGAATTGATGAAGTATCGATAGAAACCTGAGCACAAAATCTCCTAAATCCTTCTGGTAATTGATCAGACCAAAGAACTGTTAAATTTGGCTCTGGTGATGGTCCAAGATTATATAATGTTTGTAAAAATCTGAATGAAGTTTTGGTAACTTTTACTTTACCATCAGAGAAGATTCCTCCAATTGATTCAGTCACCCAAGTTGGATCTCATCCAAATACCTCATCATAACTTCCCATTCTAAGGTGTCTTACGAGTCTAAGCTTCATTACGAAATGATCAATCATTTCCTGAGCTTGTTCCTCAGTAATTTTTCAGTCTTTTAAATCCTTTTCAATATAGATATCTAAGAATGAAGAAACATTTCCAAGAGACATTGCTGCTCCGTCCTGTTCTTTCACTCATGCTAAATATGCAAAATATACCCATTGAATAGCTTCTTGAGCTGTTTCAGCTGGTCTAGTTACATCATATCCATAGCTTTCAGCCATCTTAGCGATATCATTAAGTGCAGAAATCTGCATTGAAATTTCTTCTCTAAGTCTAACCTTAGCATCATCCATTTCACCTTCGATTGCTAAGAAATCAGCTTTCTTTTCTTCGATAAGTCTAGCTGTTCCATATAGAGCTAATCTTCTGTAATCTCCAATAATTCTACCTCTAGCATAGTTATCAGGTAATCCTGTAAGAACATGTTTTGATCTATAAGTTCTAATTTCAGGATCGTATGCTGAAAATACTGCATCATTGTGATTTTTGGCATATTTGAAGATTTCTTTTACTCTTGGATCGAGTTCCATTCATCTTTCATTAAGAGCCTTTTCTACTACTCTCACTCCTCCAAAAGGTTTAATAGCTCTTTTTAAAGGTTCATCAGTTTGAAGTCAAACGATAGTTTCCAAGTCTTTATCGATATAACCTGGCTTGTGAGAAGTAATAGTAGAAATAGTAGATGGATCAGCAGATCTGAGTCCATTATTATCTCTCTCCTCTTTGAGATATTCACGACACTTATCCCATAACTTCTTTGTCCTTTCAGTTGGACCTTGAAGAAATGAAGCATCTCCTTCGTATGGAGTAATGTTGTCATAAACAAATTGTCTTACATTTATAGTCATCGTATTCATACTAAAAAAATAAAAATCAATCTATATTCAATAAAAAGCTGACTCTAGATCAGAATCAGCTTTCATATTTTAATTCACAAAGAACGGAGAATCATAATTCTGATCTATTACAACAAGTGATGCTACAGCATAATTATTTGTAGGAGGACAATAACTTTGAGCATCATCACTTTCTTTTGTAGAAACTCAGTTAACACATCTCCATGCAAACGTATCTAATAAAGTAGTAAAGTCATCCATAGTAGTAAATTTTCAATGAATAAAATACTTATTTTTCAATTTTCCTCATTCTCCACTACCTTTTACTTTTCAATTAACAATAAAATTTCATTTAATATATGATCATACCGCTACATCATTTCAGTTATAATTATCAGGATTACTTCCTACAGCACTATTGAAACTAGTCGCATCAGAACTAGTATTTATAAATCCATCTTTTGTGAATACAAACTTATCATTTGTTTCATTAATAATCAAATTTCAATTATTTATGAAAACATCATATGAATCAGGTGTTGCTGAAGTTTCGGGACTAATCGTACCATTTCAATTTTTAACAACTACTGTTTTTCCCTTTTGTACAGTCACATTTTTACCATCATAACATACTACATTATCAGATGACGGCTTATTCCATTTTCATCTACAAAGGATTTCTGATTTTTTCTTCGCATAATTAATCAAAGTAGTGTTATTAATATCTGCAGATGAAAAATATTGCATCTTTTCATCTTTCTGATTTCATACTACCTCAAATTCTGATCTTTCCCCCATTCCAACCATTCATTCAATAACTATTCCAATTAAAGGATCCCATACCGTATCAGCACAATCCATTCATGCTCATTTAGTATACGTTAATTTCCCATTACTTTCAGCAAATATATTCTTCAAGTCTATACTTCAATCTGCATTTTTAATTTCTCAAAGGACATCTTTTACTGTCTTACCTCATGTCAATTTACATCATACAATACCAACTCCTCAATTATAATCATACATAAATCAAACTGGATATAAATTTTTAAGTCTAATAAATGTTGGAACAAGCTTTGAATCCGATTTAACTGAAACAAATTTAGTAGATGAATTATATTCATATTCAACTCATGAAACAAGAGCCATCTCTTGTCATTTATATTCATGTTCTAGATACCCGTAGTATCCATATTCATCCACCTTAAATTTTTCTCTTGCTACATCTTTACATTCATCATAATCTTCTCCATCATCTGTTGCTTTTATTTTACATTTCTCCAATTCAGCCTCATACCCAAGCATAGCACATCTAGTAAAAAGTCCTCCATTTCTAGTTAAAGAACCAGACAACCCCCAGTTATTTAATGTCTCATCATCCAATGGCCAGAGCCTTTCTCACCTTTCTGCATTATAATAAAATCATTTCATCTGTCTATTACACTTGTAATCTGTATCATTACTAATTTTTACATAACAATCCGTAGTACTACAGGCTCCATCATCACCTTCTTCTCACGCATCATCTCATAAACCATTAGAGAAATATAGAAATCACCCAAAATTGTTTCAATTATCTGCGAAATGAACCTGCATTATATTTCTACTAAGAGCTGTATCACTCATTACTTTTTGATTATTAATATTCAAATGAAAAAGAGTAGCCGCCGATGTAAATGACAAACCTAATCATCACACAACTAGACCAAATACTCCAAGTTTAAGGAATGCTTTTTTGTTTTTCATCTTTTATTATACAGAAAAGTAAAAAATTTTCTTACCCAATTATACACAGAATCAACAAAAAAGTCAAAAAAAATCGGACTTTTTTTATCCGATTTTTTCTAATTTGATAAATAATCTAATTTTTATTTCCTAATTTTCGCTAAATATGCAAATCCTAAGGCATCTGCTGCATCATTATATTCAGGGATATCTTGAAGTTTATAAAATCTTCTAATCGTTTTCTGAACCAACATCTTGTCAGCTTTTCCATTTCACGTTATAAACTTTTTTAGTTCAATTGGAGTAAGTTCTAATACCGGAATATTCTTTCTCAAAAACAACATCATCAATGCTCATCTAATTGCATACACAAATTCAGCATTACTCTGATTATAGTCAGTGAAAAACAATTTTTCCATAGCAATTTTTTCTACTGAATATTTTTTCAATAATTTTTCAAAGAAATCATAAATCTGATTCGCCCTATTGAACTGATCTTCCCTAGTTGGAGATTTTTTATCTTGCAACAGAATCCCTGCATCGACAATTTTTAAATCATGATCTATCAATGCATATCCCAGTTTTCTAACTCATGGATCTATTCCTAAATAATACATTTTTCGAAAATCAATTAAATTATTTTCCATCTCTAAGTTTTTTCCATAGATTTTCTTCGTCTTTACTTAATTTCTTTGGAATTGAAACTTCAGTTTCCACTATCATATCTCACTTACTTTTGAATAATCATTTTTCTCCAAATCATCTTCCAGCTATCTTAATTTTATCTCAAACTTGTGTTCATTTTGGGATTTTTACCATCAATTTTCACTCTGGATGAGGAACTTCTACTTCTCATCCGAGAACTAAATCAAACACAGTCACATTAGCCTTCACATACAAATCATCTCATTCACGATAATATTTATTATTTGGAATTATACGAATCTTGAGATATAAATCTCCATCCGGAGCATCTCCTATTCCTGCATCTCACTTTCACGAATATTTGATATATGCATCTTCTTTGATTCATGCTGGAATCTTGATATCAACAGTCTCTTTAGTTTCTTCCAGTCATCAATTTCAGATTTCTTTTCAACCTTTTTTATATATTTTTCAGATTCATCCACACTGTTTACAAGCACTAGAAGTCTGCATTACTCAAAATGGAGTCTGAGCTTGCTGACTAACTTTTCATCTTCCATTACAGTTTGGGCAAACTTCTTCAGTCACTCATGATACTTTTTTCATCCTTGTATAACTAATTTTCTTTTCACATCATAAATAAGAATCTTCAAAACTAATTTCAATAATCTTTTTAAGATCTTCTCATTTACGGATTTTACTTCATCATCATCCAAATCATCCTCAAAAAATTCATCCAAGCAAATCTCCAATATCAAAATCCACACTTGCTCAATTTCCAAATCATGAAAATCATCCAAAATCAAATCATCACTGTCATCATGAAAATCATCCAGTAAATCATCATTTACGAAAAGCATCATATTGTCATCTTTTTTTCTCATCTGAGAGAACCTGGTAAGCTTCATTTATTTCCTGGAATTTTTCCTTACTTCATCATCTATCTGGATGATGTTTGATGGCTAATTTTCTAAAAGCTTTTTTTATTTCATCTGTTGAAGCAGATTCACTGACTCAAAGTATATCATAATAATTCTTTTTAGGATCAAAGTCCATTTTTATATTTTATTTATTATACTAAAATGTAGCACTTTTATCTATTAAGTGATATTATAGACAAACAAAATCTGAATGCAATGGAAATAAATTATTTTGTTTTATTTGGATCAGAGATATCTAGATCCTTTATAGAATTAAAATCTGAATAATTTCATTTATATCCAAAGAAATTAGCGTATGCAGTCGCATATCTAGTATTACTAAATAATTTTTGCAAATCTCTCTTATCTTTATCATACTTTTTCCAATCTCATATCATATTTTTCCAATCAGAAGGTGCTGCTGTATAATCATTCTTATCAGCACGTTCATCCAGCCATTTTGTGAATTCTTGAATCCAGAATTTATCACCTATATCTGGATTAAGTGTCATTCATTTTTTTCAATCTTTAGATATTTTATCTATTTCTGTCTTTTTTGCACCTAAGGCAGCCCATCCATCAGACAAAGACTGTCATGCTAGCCTAATAGCATTTTGCTGAGTTGGAGATAAACTATTATCACTTGAAACTCACCACATCTTCATAACCTCCTCTTCTTGTTTAGCTGTTATTTCAGAAATATCTCATGTAAACTTCTTTAACTTCTGTCTTGGAAGATCCGTAAGAGCATTTCGACTTATACTTGAAGTCGTTCTTAGTCATTTCTTATCATATCAAGCAACTGGTATTACAGGAAGAGATGACGCCATCTTTCCAAACGATTTATGAATTGAGTCAACATATTTAGAAGCAAAGTCATCTGAATTTCATATTTTCATTGCAAGATTAATAATAAGATACACTATAATTACAGTAATCACACACAGAGCAATCTCTAACATAGTTTTTCATGCTCTAATTGAAACAAAATGTAAAAAATTATCATCAATTATCGTCGTATACGTTTGATCTCACTCATGACCATTAATATTACTATCTGATTCTTTTATACTTGTTAATTCTGAACCTTTTATATCAAATGTTTTACCTGTATAATCAAGTACAACCTGATTCATCAGTCATACAAAAATTACAGCAATTCAAAATCATAGAACTATAAATGTGGGTTTAAATACATTCACAAAAAATGATTTAAAGCTTATTTGCTTAGTAAATTTTGCAAAAAATCAGTTACCTCCACCCCCAACTTTATCTCACGACTGCTGAATACACCATAATAACACTGCTATTGGAGACGATATTATAAACATCCACAAATATGCTATTCTAATCAATGCTATAATACAAAGCATAAGCATCTCAAACGCAAATACTATAGTTGTTCATCACTGCAATATCGTATTCAATATAGTTCATTTTAAACCTTTTTCTCATGTAGTATCTACACTGGTCACTACATCCGTTTTTAAAATAGTAAATCAAATAAAATACAAAGGTCCTGCCACATCCTCTTGATTTGGCATAATAGCATCCAAAACTTTCTTATCAGTTATTTCTCAATCTATTTGTATAGGGAAAGTCTCTATAAAACTCGTTGCTTTTCAATCCTTTGGAAATAGTGAAACTCCCTTTCAAGCCACCTGCTCCAATGATTTCTTTATAGATCACTCCACATAAGGACTTTCCGATATCATTTGCGAAGGAAATGATCAGGCTGCAACCAAAGTAACTGTAGAAACATCGATAACTGCTGCAGTAAAAAACCAACTAGCCTGAATTCATACTCATGCTACCAATAACCATAGAATAATACTTTTTAATTTTTTAGTTATATCCTCCTTTCACTGATTTATCAATCATTTAAACACCGTATATACAAAATAGAATCATAATCCAAAATTCGCAATATTTTTCATCACATTCCGAAGTTTCCAAAGCAATACATCAAATCATAAAGCTTCTCAATATACCCATTCATTAGTTAAAAATGTTCATGCCAATTTTGCAAAAAATACCCATATCCATGATAATGCACTAACTAAATAATTTAAACCTCGTCACAGAATTTTAAAATCATCACCATCTGCTGCAAAGCTCCAATCAGAAAATCACATCAATCAAATGATTACCACAACTATTCATATTCTAATTCGAATTTTCTTTGTCATAGATTCTAAGTTAAAATAAATTATTTTACAAGTTCATATTTATTAATAGGTTTTCAATCTTTATCATTTCATCCATTAAATTTATATGTAACATTCTTTTCTCCATCATTAAATGTTATTTCTTGCTTACTTTGTCAGAAAACTTTACGCTTACCTTCATCTGATATAGCATTAATTGCTTCTATTATTTCAGTTTTCTTTGATGGAAGTACACTATCAAAAGTATAGTCAACTTTACTACCATCACTTCATGTTATCGATATTTTTTGCTTAGTCCAATCTCATGTAGGTGTTATACCAACAATTTCTGTTTTGTACGCATCAGCCGTACGTCACTTAGCATTATCAGGATTTATAAAATCATTGATAAATTCATTATCAGTTTTTCTATATTCATCCATCTGTCTATCCATTACTTTAGATAGAATTCATCCACCTCCAAATGCCGTTTTTGCTCAAACAAATTTCGTAGTCAATTCCCCATTTTCTCATTTTCAAATAACTGGAACAATAGGAATAGATCATAATGCACTTCCAACCAATCCTTTCATACTTTGTATCACTCCAGATTTTCACAATTTAGAAGCCTCTATAGCTGCCCAAAGTAAGAACCAAGTAATAGCTATTCAAAATACTGAAATAATAAGTTTTCAAATACCCAACGATAATCATCCAATATCCAATTTTATCAATCATCATAGGATCTCTGTCTTTACAGGTTTAATTCACTCCACATTCAATCCTGAAATTATTGTCACTAAAATAGTAGAAATACTAACAGCAAAACAAATAATCGCTGGAGAAAATATTATAGGAATCAGATTTTTCACATCAAAATATTCTAAAAATTTCCCAGTAAATACTTTTTTATTAAGTCCAAATGCTGTAAGTAAAATGATAAATGGAGCTATAGCTATGGCCACCCACATCACTCACACTCTCATCATAAACACAATCGCTACAGCGATTAATGGAATAGCTATCGCCAACATATGTCACACTGACAAAGCTACATTCAATAATGCTGCAAATGTACCAGCATCAGACGGTATAACTCATACTGAAGCTAAGAGAGATGAATATAATACAGTAAAAACTCAAACATAAGAATTTCATTCCAATACATCCTGCAATCTAGATGTTTTCCATTTCGTTCATGTCCACTTATTATAAAGATCTACTCACTCTCCATCACCATATTGACGAGATCGCAAATCTCACTGTACTCACGCTCATCATTCAATATGCGCATCTCATATTTCATTCAATTGAACAGAACTAACAAGTCACACAGCATTACTTCTATCTTTTGCTGTTATATCATTTATTGCCTTTGTTAAATCTTCATTATATAGATCCTGCTGTGTCTTACATGATTTTATATCCGAACATGATCTAAACTGTATCAGTCCATGTAAACTTTTAAAATAATATACCTGTCAAAACGCATGACACAAGAGTTGCTCTGTTTTATGTATATTTCCTTGTTCATCAGCATAATATATCATATTAGGAGCTAAAAGTAATTCCTCACTTTTTCACGTCGTTTTATCCACAAAACTAAACCTTTTACATTCTGAAATATAAACATCTCCATAATGTCATCACGTATCCACATTAGTAAAATACGTATGGAATGTATCCAAATCTTTTACATCTAGATAAACAACACTTTTCAATAAATACGGATTATACTTTAAATTTTCATCTGTTGTATCTCACGTATTTTCTTTTAAAATAGATATAGGCAATCATCATACTCAGTAAGCCAATATTGTAGATACATCAACTAATACATACATAAAGAACCAACTAGCTTGAATTCATACTCATGCAATAAGTCAAGATATCAGCAATTTCTTCATTTCTCAAGGTTTTTGTCATTTCAGCAAAAATTCAAATATCTTGTAAACTAGCAAGAATCACAATCCAAAATTTGCAAAGTTCTTTACTATATTCCACAACTGCCAAAGTACAGCATCAAATCCAAAGACTTCTCAATAAACAAAAGAATTATCTGCCAATTTTCATGCTACAACCAACAATGGATATAATACCACATATATAGTTTTCTGAATAAAAGATAGTTTTTCATACCAGTTAATAGCTTTTTCCTGAAATGTATCACTCTGTGACGGAGTATTTGAATCCGCAGCATATACATCATCTACTAATCAGATTCATCATAGATTAAAGAAACAAACTTGACCAACAAAAAAAGCTAAAGCTCCATAAATCAGTCTTTTTCTATATTTCAATATCCATTGTCACAACTGCATAAAAATCTTTTTCATAAATATTTTTACAACATAAAGTACATAATCAATTATATCCCTAAATTCAAAAAAATGCAAAAAAAATCAGACTTTATTCTAATATTTCATTTGCTTTATTTTTTTTTTGTGATATAATATAATTCTATTGTTTTAAGTTTGCATTTGTTAGGTAAAAAAATATATTTTCAGTGAAATCATTTCAGAGGAAGGTGATTACAAAAAAGCATTCTGAATATGAAAAATTTTGAAGGAATCCTTTTCTATAATCAGTTTCCAGAAATGAATTTCAGACTTTTATTTTCTATTTTTTGCTTATGCCAACATTTAAAAGAGAGGTTCATGAGAACCGCAAATCGTTTGACCGAGCTGGTAAAAAATTAACCTTTGAGCAAGGTAAACTCGCAATGCAAGCAGACTCTGGAATTACAGTGAAATTCGAAGATTGGGCTGTATTATTCACCACTGTAATGAATAAAAATCCAGTGCCTACTACAGATTTCTTACCTTTGATGGTAGAAATGAGAGAATCTTTTTCTGCCGCTGGAAGAATCGGATGAGCCGCTTATAGAAGAAGAGAATGAAAAGCTTCTGACCAAGCTATCTTGAATGCTAGACTTACAGATCGTGCAATCAGACCGATGTTCCCAAAAGGAATGATTAATGATGTAGTAATGACTTCTACTCCTATGGCAATGGACCCTAGATATCCACTTGGAGTAATTTCAATCATTGGTGCATCTATTTCAATTATGGCTGCTGGACTTCCATTTGATGGACCAGTTTGAGCTGCTCAAATTGCTTATTTGGATTGAAATTTTATCGTAAATCCTACTCGTGAAGAATTAGATAAAGCTGAATTAAATTTATTAGTAGCTTGAAAAAGAGATTCAATCAACATGATTGAAGATGAATCTAAAGAAATTCCTTTAGATATTCTAAAAAAAGCTTTTGAAATCTGACAAGAAGAAATCAATAGATCTTGTGATTTCCAATTAGAATTCTTGAAAGAATTAAACGTTACTGAAAAGGAAGTAATGTTTAATAAGCCATCTCACGAATTGGAAGAAGAAGTTAGAAATTTCTTGGGAGAAGAAAAATTAGAATGAATGATGGGAAATACAAAAGTTCCTTTCAATGAACAATTCGCTCAATATGAAAAAGAATGTGTAGAGCATTTCAAAGAGCAAATTGAGGACGAAGAAGACGAAGAGCATACAGAATCAAAAATTAAGATGGCCTTCTTTAATGTAACTAAATATCATATTCGTTGAAGAACTCTTTCTCAACACAAAAGAGTTGATGATAGACTTCAAAAAGATATTCGTCCTTTATACTGTGAAGTTGGGTTATTTGAACGTACTCACGGAACAGGACTTTTCTGGAGATGAGATACTCAAGTTCTTTCAACTGTTACTCTTGGATGACCTATGGAATATCTAATTTTGGATGATATGGAACACGACGGAGATACTCAAAGATATATCCACCACTATAATTTCCCTCCATTCTCAACATGAGAAGCTAAATGAATTCGTGGAACAGGAAGAAGAGAAATCTGACACGGAAGATTAGCAGAAAAAGCTCTAGAAAATATGATTCCTTCAAAAGAAGATTTCCCTTACACAATCAGAGTTGTTTCTGAATGTTTAGGATCTGGAGGTTCTACTTCAATGGGATCAGTTTGTGGGTCTTGTTTATCATTAATGGATGCATGAGTACCTATCAAGAAACCAGTTGCAGGAGTTGCAATGTGATTATTCACAGACCACGATGAAGCTGGAAATATTACTGACCATATGGTATTAACTGACCTTATGTGAACTGAGGACTTTATCGGAGATATGGACTTCAAAGTAGCTGGGACTAGAGATTGAGTAAATGCAATTCAACTCGATACTAAATTAAAGTGAATTCCTCTATCAATCGTATTTGAGACTATCGACCAAGCTTTCGAGGGATATAACGAGATTATGGATGTAATGCTTGAAACTATTCCTGCTCCTAGAGATCACGTTGGTAAATACGCTCCAAAGATTCATGTATTCAAGATTGATCCAGAAAAGATTAAAGAAGTTATCGGAAAGTGATGAGATGTTATCAATGATATCATTGCACAATGTGATAATATCAAGATTGATTTCGAAGATGATGGAACATGTTTCTTAACTCATCCAGAACAAACAATGATAGACAAAGCTAAAGCTCTTATCCTAGAAATCGCTACAGATTTAGAAGTATGACAGGAATTTGAAGCTGAAATTACTAGAGTAGAAGAATATGGAGTTTTCGTAAAATTACCTAAAGGTAAATTAGGACTTTGTCATGTATCCAATATGTGAGAAAAATTCCCAGAATGAATTACTCATCATTTCAAAGTATGAGAAAAATTAAGGTGTGTAATTTCATCAATCTGAGCTGATGGTAAAATTGCAGTTAAGAGATTAAAATAATTATTACTAAAATAAAAAAAGCTGACCCTTACGATCAGCTTTTTTGTTTATTAAATTTCTCTTTCTTTATGAAATTAAACTACTCTTCAGTTATTAATTCTTCAAACTTTAGATGAGTAGAGAAATCATACCACGCACCGTCATTCATCTGAACTACAAATTTTTTGTCTAATCTAGGATATACTACTATTCCCTGTGCCCATGATTCACTTACACTTCAAT
>Ga0247611_10008954_pt1 | contig 12180 bp, 6 predicted proteins | sample 177DNAGHGhighgp2_FD_192422 | JGI IMG/M metagenome (GOLD analysis project Ga0247611, IMG submission 192422) | Sheep rumen microbial communities from Palmerston North, Manawatu-Wanganui, New Zealand - 1770 DNA GHGhigh gp2 | ecosystem: Host-associated > Mammals > Digestive system > Stomach > Rumen ... | reverse complement strand
AGCGGTATGCACGGCACCGGTACCGTCTTCGGTACTCACGTAGTCGGCGGGGTAAATCTTGTAGTGGCGGGACAGCTGGTCCGGCGTCACGAATGCATCGGAAATGCGGGAAAGCGGTTCGTAGTCTTTGCCCACGAGTTCAGAGCCCTTGCAAGTATCAACGATGTTCGGGTTCTTGAAGTAGGCGGCGGTGCGGCTTGCGGCAATCCAGTACTTCTTGCCATCCTGTTCCACAAGGTTGTAGTCCATATCCGGGCCAACAACAATGCAGAAGTTGGAATAAAGTGTCCACGGGGTCGTCGTCCACACGAGGATGCTCGTGTCCTTGAACTTGGCTTCGTCCGTGTTGAGCGGGAAGATGAGCGTCAGAGACGGGTCCTGACGGTCCTTATAGCCTTGGTTCGTTTCGAAGTTCGAAAGTGGAGTCGCGAGAGCCGGGCTGTAAGGCTGGATGCGGTAGCCCTGGTAGATGAGGCCCTTGTCGAAGCACTGCTTGAACACCCACCACACAGATTCCATGAAGTTCTTGTCCATGGTCTTGTAGCCCTTGTCGAAGTCGACCCAGCGGCCCATGCGGCGCACCGTCTTCTTCCATTCGCTCGTGTACTTGAGCACCTTGCTACGGCAAGTTTCGTTGAACTTGTCGACGCCCAGCTTCTGGATTTCGGCAACGCCCGCGAGACCGAGTTCGTTCTGCACAAGAGATTCAATCGGAAGGCCGTGGCAGTCCCAACCGAAACCGCGCGGAACCTTCTTGCCCTTCATGGTCCAGTAACGCGGAACGATGTCCTTGATGGTACCGGCAAGCAAGTGACCGTAGTGCGGAAGACCCGTTGCAAACGGAGGGCCATCGTAGAAGGTATAGGGTTCAGTTTCCGGACGGGAGTCCAGCGACTTCTTGAAACTTTCGTCCTTGTCCCACAATCCGAGCACGCGCTCTTCTATTTGCGGAAACGTCTCTTCTTTCTTTACTTCACGAAACATTTTTTGAACCTCGGAAGGGTATTGCTAGACGATAGACGAGCGGTTCGACAGGCTCACCGACCTTGTAAGATCCCTGCCTGCACTGAGCATGGCCGAAGTGAGCTTGCCGAAGGGATTGTACAATCCATCGCCAACGCAACCTAACGTTAAATTTTTCGGGTTCAAATTTAGAAACTTTTGCATAGGGCGAGTAAAACGAAGCAAATTGCAGACCCACTTTTGAACCCAACACACCTTCAAAACAGCTCTACATTCCATTCCCACACACGCCAAAAATAAATTCAGAAAATTTGCAAAAAAATCATCCGTCATAAGAAAATTATATATATCTACTTATAAACGAGACGGGAGCAGTAGGCACGCAACTTTCGACTCATGTAAGAAAAACGTTAGTCCTTTTTGGAATATCGAGTTCTTTCGTAAACCTTGAATTTACAATTCCTTGATAGCTATATTAGCGACTAACCCATTTGACAAAATAAAAAAAGAGGTACAAAAATGGCAGTAGAAGACAATTACAACGTTGGACACGTCATCATGATAACCCTTTCCGCTGCCATCGGAGGGTTTCTATTCGGTTTTGACTCGTCCGTGATTAACGGTGCCAACGTGGCACTCAAGGGATATTTCAACTGCAACGACATGCAGCTCGGGCTTGCAGTTTCGCTTGCGTTGATTGGCGCTGCGGTCGGTGCGTATTTTGCCGGTCGTCTTTCAGATAAATTCGGTCGTGTGCGTTGCATGCTCGCGGCATCCGTCCTCTTTTTCATAAGTGCTATCGGGTCTGGCCTACCCTTCACCATCTACGATTTCATCGCATGGCGCGTGATTGGCGGTGTGGGTATCGGTGTGGCATCCATCATCGCACCCATCTACATTGCCGAAACATCCCCGGCACATTTGCGCGGGCGACTCGGTTCCATGCAGCAGTTCGCCATCGTTATCGGTATTTTCGTGGCATTGCTTTCGAACTACATCATCGTTCGCATCTCAGGTTCCGCAAGCAATATGATTATGGGTATCCACTCGTGGAAAGTGATGTTCTGGGTCGAAGCAATCCCGGCTCTCATTTACGGCATTGCCGCTTGGCAGCTTCCGGAATCACCACGTTACCTTGTCAGCAAGGGCCGCATGAAAGAAGCCGAGAAAGTCCTTTCGCTTATCGCTAGCGTCGGCATCAAGGAAAAAGCCATCGAAATCCAAGAATCCTTCAAGAGCGACAAGCCGGCAAAACTTTCGGACCTCTTGGAAACCATCGCAGGCAAAAAGCGCATCGCACCGATTGTCTGGGCGGGTCTCGGTCTCGCCATTCTCCAGCAGCTTGTAGGTATCAACGTTATCTTCTATTACGGTTCCATGCTTTGGCAGAGTGTGGGCTTTGGCGAAAGCGACGCATTCCTCACAAGCGTGATTTCCAGCGCTATCAACTTGACCATGACTATCGCCGCGATTCTCCTCATCGACAAGATTGGACGTAAGCCGCTTTTGCTCATCGGTTCTGCGGGTATGGCTGTCACGCTCGGCACTCTCGCCTGCTGTTTCCTCTTCGGTTCTGACGCAAGCGGCAACCTCGTGGGCTCCAGCGGCATCTTCGCCCTCCTCGCGGCAAACTTCTACGTGGCATTCTTCGCTGCAACATGGGGTCCGGTGATGTGGGTGATGCTCGGCGAAATGTTCAACAACCGCATCCGTGCGGTCGCCATCTCCATTTGCGGCCTCGCCCAGTGGGGTGCAAACTTCTTGGTCAGCTGGTCGTTCCCCGTTCTCGTCGGCGAACACGGCATCGGCGTAGGCCCGACTTACTTGATTTACACGGCTTTCGCCGCCATAAGCTTTGTATTCGTCGCCAAGCTGGTGAACGAAACCAAGGGCAAAAAGCTCGAAGCCATGTAACCACAAGTTTGTCGAACTCGTTTATAAGCAAAATCTCGGAGACAATCCTCCGAGATTTTTTGCATATTCATTCTTCATTTCACACCCACTGTAGGTAATAGGTTATAGGTTGAAGGAGTTTGGGATCTGTAGATAGAACTGCTGGGTATGGGGTCGCTCGTAAATTCGCTATGAGTCACGACCTCACACTCCCCACTGTTTACTTCCTACCGCCTACTTCCTACTTTATTATCTTTATAAAAAAGTTGTTTGGACGTGGATATGAACAACAAATTATTTTCAAATATAAAAGCCGTTACGGCATGCACATTCGCCTTCGGGCTTGCAGGATTCAGCATGGCAGCACCTATCAAAACTATTCCTTGGAACGGCCATGTGGGAGCCGTGAGTTTTACCTTTGACGATGCGCTTGAAAACCAGGTGCAAAACCTAAAGCCCGTGCTGGACGAGTTGCCAGATGTCCACGTTACGTTTTTCTTGACGGACATGGGCAATGGCCTTAAGCAGAACGCTGCCGGGTTTGCCGCCCTCGCCAAAGCCGGGCACGAAATCGGGAACCACGCCAAGAATCACGGGCACCTGAGCGGCATCACGAACAACGAAGAACTGAACGAAGAAATCGTCAAGTTTGCAGACAACATCGAAAAGGTTCTCGCCGATCAAGGCGTAAGCACTAACGTCATATCGTTTGCGACACCGTTCTGCGAAAACAACGACCAAGTCAAAGGCGTCATCGACACACGCCACTTCATCAACCGCGATTGCGGATGGCACGGTCGCAACGAGTGGGACGTGGAACCGGACTGGCTTGCGCTCAAGGCAAAAATCTGGACGCGTTCGGGAGCCTCGGTCCCCGAAATGCTTACGGCAATGGACACGGCCGCGTTCATCGGGAACTTTGCAGGCGCCGAGCCGTGGGAAGTCCAAATCAAGGGCGGCACTTGGCTTGTAGTATTGAACCACGGCGTCACCGACGACAAAGGCGACGACTACGCCATTGACCCTGCCGACATCAAGAAAATTTTCGAGCGAGCCATCGAAGACAAACTCTGGGTAGCACCATTCGGCACCATTGGCGCCTACTACCGCGCCCACTTTATCGTCGATGCAGCGACCTCGGCCGCCACCGATGACGGCTTCACCGTGAGTTGGAAAATCCCGAACGAACACATGCCCAAAAGCGTGATGCTCCGCGTAAACATCGATACCAAAAGCGTCGGCGAAAACGTTGTCGTCGAACAGGACGGACAAAAGATTACCCCCGAAAGCGACGGCTCCTACATCATCGAATTCATGTCGAAGAGTCTCACGGTGCGTAAGCCAAGCGCAAGCGATACACCAGGCAATTCTACAACGCACCCCAAAGACACAACTGCAACACCCCCAACAGACTCAACGAAGGACACCTCAATGGCCCTTCCCAAAATACAATTGGGCAGCGAGCAGAACAGCACTGTCTATACAAAGTTCACACTGTTCGACCTGAACGGGAACCGCCTCGGAACCGTAAGCGATTTTGCCGTTCCGGCAAACTACCCCAAGGGTACATATATCATCCGCGCCGAAGCCAAAGGCCTAGCTGCCATTACAAAGAAAGTTTCGCGATAATTTTTATATTTTGGGGCCATGAATAAAGAAAATTTATTAGTAGTCCCCACAATAAAGTTCGTTCCCTTTCGCAAAGACAACATTCTCCGTAAATTCGAGACCTCATTTCGAATAACAGATGACGAACTGAAAATCAGCGCCGCATCCGCATTTTACCCAGCAATGGCAGGGATTTGTCAAAACATATTTGAGCCACACTGTTTTACCGAAAGGAAAAGCCTAGACAAAGTATCCAACAGCAAAGGATTTTCGGATTTGGCGGAAGGGCGAATTGACATGTACGTATCATTAGCCAGCAAAAAGAATTTGGAGCAGGTCCAGAAAAAAGTCAAGCGGCTGCAGTGCGTACCCATTTTTCAAGACCCCCTAGCCATTCTAGTAAACAAGAACAATCCTATAAAAGGACTTAATTTATCGCAACTCAAGAATATCTACTTAGGGAAAATCCAGAATTGGCAAGAAGTCGGAGGCGAAGACCAAGCCATCCATAACTACCAGCTAACTGCAGAAAAAAACGTTAGCCGCAATGCGTTTAACCTCGGCATTACGGAAAGAGAACCGGCAAATTTACCACAAAGCGATATCGAAGCAATGCCGGATCTCGTTAACGTTGTCGGAGACGATTCCAACAGCATCGGAAACATTTTCTGGTCGTATTACGCCCGAATGTACGCTTCCGTCCAGACGCGCTGCATCACCATTGACGGAGCCCCGCCCACTTCAAAAGACTATCCTCTGCGTTTCGATATCTGCATGTACTACGATGCGGACAACCCCAAAACGCAATTGCACCAGCTAGTCGAATATTTCGCTTCAGAAGAAGGCAAAAAGCTAATAGAATTCGCTTATCAAAGCGAACGGAAAGTCCTTTAATCACGTTTAACTTTATACTAAACGACAAAAGCAAATTCTCAAAAAAAATCCGACCCCGGCACCCCGGAACATGTCCGGGCAGGCTCAGGCCGGGGTGACAAAAGAGAATTGAACAATATTCATGTCGATTAATATAAAATTCTTCGACACTCAAGTACGTAAAAAAAACCGGGGCTTTCGCCTCGGCTTTTTGCAATTCAAATTTGACGCGGATTACTTCACGTTGACGCGGCGCATGTTAGAACCGACGCGAACGATGTAGGAACCGGCCATCGGGACGCGGACATTCATGTTGTCGCTGAGAGCGATACCAGAGGAAATGACCTTGCCCATGATGTCATAGACACCGAACACGCTACCGGCCTTGATGCCATTGATCTGGATCTGCATGCCAGCAGTTTGGACGCTGAAGCTCGGCAACAAGGAAACCTTGTAGATAGCTTGACCCGGACCCGGCGGAGTAACAGTGGTATCCTTCGGCTGAACCTTCGGTTCGATCTTGAGGCCAGTGATCTTGGTGTAATCAATCACCTGCTTAGAATCATCGAGGAATTCAACAGCCTTGATGGAGATTTCACCGATACCACCCTTGGCGTCCTTGACTTCCCACTTGATACCCTTGATATTCTGGAGAATCTTAACACCTTCCGGAGCGTTGTTCTTGTTCACCCAGTCGAGGATGTCAATTGCACCGTCCTTAGTACCGGTACCCTTGAAGCCGTAGTCAAGCGGAGTCATATCATAGACAACTTCCTTATAATCGGAAGAATTGTCAACATACACACCCGGTTCAGAACCGGCACCTGCGTTTTCAACCTTATTCTTTTCGTTTTCGTCCGTGATGGTATTGAGGATAGCCATGCGGATCGGGCCAGAAGTCTTAGCGGTCACGCGGATGTACTTGACACCGAGAGCCTTGAAGTCCACACCGCAGCTATTATCCTTCTTGCAATCGTCCTTCTTGAAGGAGACTGCGATACCGGCAGACGGATACTTGAGGAGACCGGCCTTAGCCTTTTCTTCAGTCCATTCCGGTTCCGGGCCGATTTCCATGGAAGCGCGAGCAATGATAGAACCGTCATCCAACTGGTAAAGCGGAGATGAGCCAGAGTCCGGAACCATCTTGGTACCAATGCCAAGTTTGTCGTGGTATGCACCCCAGTTCCAGAGACCAGAAACACCAACAGTCGTATCACCGAAATCCAAATGCTTGCCATCACCTTCCTTGATGGACGGAGCCTTGGTCGGATCCGGTGTGAACTTGGTGAAACCAGTAGTATTATAGAGGTTCGGCATGTTACCCGTCACGAGGAGAAGGTAAAGCATGTTCAAAGTAGCCGGATAGTACTTTTCACCTGGGTTAGAACCTTCACCGCAACCTTCAGCCTTGGCGCAGCTCTTTTGTTCAACAAGAACCTTATAAACCGTGGTCAGGTAAGTCTTTGCTTCTTCGGTATCGAAAGAAGATGTTGCAAGGCCGAGACCTCCGGAGAACGTAGAGGACACGAAGTTACGAATATCGCTTTCATCCGCGATGTACTTTCCGCCAGTATAGGCATAACCAGAATTCACGCCACTAGCAGTGCGGGTCGTCGGAATAAGCCAATCGACAACTTTCTTATTGAAAGCCTGGGCCTTCGTATCGCCATACCAGTAATAAGCCCATGCCATGCGCCACGGAGTACGGGCAGCGTCATCGTAGAAACCGATGTCGTTGGAAACAGCCGCAGACGTCTTGGTCGGCTTGTGACCGCTCCAGTCGCACCAGTCCGGAACAAGACCGGTCGTAGCATCCTGGCAAGCGCTCAATTCGGTATAGGTCTGAGAAATCACGCTAGACCAAGAACCGCCGGCAACATCCTGGAAAAGCTGGAAGTTTGCCGTAGTAGAATAGCTCGGGTTGAAAGCGTCGTTCCACTGGTTACCCGGCTTAATCTTGCCGCCATTGATATCGTTAGTAGCAATCCAGCTGATAAGCGTCTTGGCGTCGTTGAGGTAAGAACCACCCCACTGCTTGGAAGCCATCACGAGAGCGAGAGCAGCGTCGAAGTCAGCGTCGGATGCAGAACCGGAACCGCCCTGGCAACCAACACGCCAGTTCATACCGGCGCCGTTACCGCCATTGGACTTCCAAGTTCCATAGAGCTTGTCGAACACGGTCTGATCGTCCATATAGACAGAAATCAACATACCGTAAGCAATAGCTTCGGAAACGGTAGAGCAAGTTCCTTCAGGAGCAAGGACCCAGCCTTGGCTGGCACTGTACCAAGCCTTCTTCCAGGCATCGTAGTGTTGCTTAATCACATCCGTATTGGCATATTCGATGATATTGCCGTGCGGATACTTCATGTTTTGCGGGAATGGGAAACTTCCTGCATAAGTCGATACTGCAGCAACTGCAGCAACGCCAAACATGGCTTTTACCAAATTTTTCATATGAATTCCTTTTTTAAAAAAGATTTCACCCATCCAATCTAAAAGATAGTTTGATACACCTGAAAAAATCAAGGCTAGTTTTGTAAAACTCTTGATAAAATGCGTAAAATCACACTCTTAAACATCCCCAAAAAAGAAAGTTACATTTTTCTTACGTCAAAACATTAAAAATATATAGATTTAGGGTATATTGTTTTGGGATAAAAAGGAACACGGATATGGATGAAAAGCGCCCTCTTATACTTATCGTTGACGATGTGGCCTTGAACAGAACATTGCTGTCCGACGTTCTCCGTGACAAATACGATATTCTTGAAGCAAAAAACGGCAACGAAGCACTCATTTTCCTGAGAGAGAAAACCTACGAAATCGCCCTGGTGCTTCTCGACATGGTCATGCCCGAAAAAGACGGCATGGAAGTCCTTTCCATCATGAACAAGAACGGCTGGATTAAAGAAATTCCGGTCATCATGATTTCGGTGGAAAATTCCCATTCGCTCATCGAAGGTGCGTATTCGCTCGGCGTCACCGATTTTATCGAGCGGCCGTTCGACGAGATGGTCCTCATGAACCGAGTCACCAACACCATCCGCCTCTACACGAAACAGAAAAAACTTTCGGACTTGGTCCTAAGCCAGATTTACGAAAAGACGCGCAACAACAGCATGATGGTGACCATGCTGAGCCATATCGTCGAGTTCCGCAATGACGAAAGCGGACTCCACATCCTGCACATCAACACCATCACAGAAATGCTCCTACGCGAGCTCCTACGTCGAAGCGACAAGTACAAAATCAACAGGGACGACATCGGCATTATCGGTACGGCATCGTCCATGCACGACATCGGAAAGATTACCATCCCCGATTCCATTTTAAACAAGCCGGGCAGGCTCACTCCCGAAGAATTCAACATCATGAAAGGGCATACCATCAACTGCGCCCAGATGCTTAATGCCGTACCTCTCGGGAAAAAAGAGCCGCTGATGAAATACGCCTACGAAATATGCCGCTGGCACCACGAACGCTTCGACGGACGCGGATACCCGGACGGACTCAAGGGCGACGAAATCCCGATAGCGGCCCAGATAGTCTCGATTGCAGACGTCTATGACGCACTTACGAGCGAACGCTGCTACAAAAAAGCCTACACCCACGAGAAGGCTCTCGAGATGATCAACAATAAGGAATGCGGCGTTTTCAACCCGCTCCTGATAGAATGTCTCAACGCCATCGCGGACAAGCTCGTCCATTCGCTGCAAACATTCGACTGGGACAGGCAGGCCGACAAGGATTTCTTCTACATCGCCGATTCCATGATGAAGGACAAGAATCACCCCATATACAACCAGGCTTTCCAGCAATTCATCAACGAACGCAAGAAAAGCAATTTCTTCGAGTCCATGCTAGACGGCATTTTGTTTGAATACACCTATACCCCGTCCATCATGAAATTTTCCCCAACCGCAGCAAAGAAACTCGGACTTCCAAAGACTATCACCGAAGACGACGAAGCACAAATATCAGGCATCCGTAACGACAACTGGAAAAAAATAAAGAATCTTCTACAAAATCACCCGGTCCTTGAAGATGGTCTCATCCTCACCCGGATACACCTTTCCATAGACGGCAAAGACGTCCCCTGCCAAGTTTCGTATATTCAAATATGGAAAGGAAATATCAAGAACAACCCCACCCTTTCATCTGTCTATGGGCATATCGACGTTTTAAAATAAAGGAAATTTTTATGACACTTTTCGAATTTTACAGTTCCCTTGGTGAATCATTTGACGATGTCCTTAGCAGGCTCCGCCTGGAATCGCGCATTGCAAAGTACCTTGGGCTTTTCCTCAACGACCCTAGTTTTGACGAGCTCAAGAACGCTTTTGACAATAATGATGCCAAGACAGCGTTTCGCGCAGCGCACACATTAAAAGGCGTCGCGGCTAATCTCGGATTGAGCAAGCTTGCAAGTTCAAGCAGCGATTTGACCGAAAACTTGAGGCCGGGTTCTTTTACCGCAAAATCGCAGGACCTTCTGGAACAGGTTGAACTGGATTATATTGCCGCCATCGCCGGAATAAAACAGTTGAGCTAATGCAAGAATTTCTTCAGCGCGTCTTCGAGTTGCGCCACGACAATCGGCTTGGACAAGTGTCCATCCATCCCAGCCTCTAGCGACTTATGACGGTCCTCGTCAAAGGCATTTGCAGACAAAGCAATAATCGGAATATGCTTGTCCGGGAACATCGCTCGAATCGTCCGCGTTGATTCGAAACCGTCCATCACCGGCATCTGGATATCCATCAAGATACAACCGTAATAATCGGGACCATTCTTTTTCAGGAGTTCAACCGCAACGGAACCATCCTGTGCAGATTCCACAACGATTCCAGCACTTTCAAGAATGTCCCTTGATATTTCGAGATTCAAGTCGTTGTCTTCGACGACGAGAACTTTGAAACCTTCGAAGGAAATCGATTCTTTTTCGGAATGGCAAAAACGGACCTGTTCCACAGCTTCCGGATTTTCCTGCAACCGCAACGGCACGCGAATCGTAAACGTAGAACCGCTGCCCACTTCGCTCTTGACATCGATAGTTCCTTCCATCATGTCGATGATGCGCTTGGAAATGGCAAGGCCGAGGCCAGTTCCCTGTTGCTTGCTGACCGTCGAAGTTCTTTCGCGTGAAAATTCGTTGAAAAGGTGTTTCTGGTATTCCTCACTCATGCCAATGCCGGTGTCACTAATGACAAATTCATACATACCGTAGCCTTCGCGGTCCGACGGTATCTGCCGCACATCGACCGAGACGAACCCGCCCGAAGGAGTGTATTTCACGGCATTCGAGGCTATATTGATGAGCACTTGGTTCAATCGCAGAAAATCGACATAGACATAGCGGTCTTGGATATCGTGACGTACAAACTGAAAGCCCACGTTCTTCTTTTCAGCGAGCGATTTTAGCATGGGAACATAGTCTTCGCCACTTTCGTCGATGTTAATGGGGTTCAAGTCCAGTTCCACCTTGCCGCTTTCGATGCGCGACATATCCAGCACATCGTTGACCAACGACAGAAGGTGTTCACTCGAGAGTTTGGACTTACCCAGGCAATCCAGCGCCTTGCCCTTGTCTTCGATATTCTTGATGGCCATGTCAGTAAAGCCAATCATCGCATTTAGCGGCGTACGGATATCGTGCGACATGTTGAAAAGGAACGCGCTCTTCGCCTTGTTTGCCAGTTCCGCTTTTTCGAGGTTCGACATTTCGCGTTTGGTCTCGGCATCGACACTGTGGAAGCCGGCAATTACATGATTTTTAAAATTTTCATCCTTGACGAACTTAATTTGATAGTAAATGTCTTCGTCATTGATCTGCAACCTGAAGTTGACAAAGTACAAGTGTTCCTTATCGACCATTTCAAGAACCTTGGCCGGTTCTGTTGCGATGCAGAACGCCTCGCGGTCCGCCGGATGCACAAGGGTATTGACAAGGACTTCCAAACGTGTCCCAAAATTATTGATTCTGGACCAGCCGGGGATATACTTTTCGAACAAAGGGTCAAAGCGATAATGTGCCTCGGCAAGAGTCCCGTAATCGACATAGACAACACAGCCAAAGTCATCGGACAGGCCGGAAATCACAGCCATGTCGCGGTTCGCAACCGCTTGGCGTTCGGCCTTCGCGGTCTCCTCTTCATCGACATTTTCAAGAGTCACGACGATGTGGTTGTCAGAATCGGGAGTCTTTGCGGCCTTCAAACGGTAAAACACCGATTGTCCGTCAATCAAGAAACGGAACGCTACAGACACCGCCCTATCGTTTTCCAAGGCGTTCAACAAATTGTCTTTACAAATAAAATTCCTGACCGCACTCCAGTCGTCACGAACAACAACCTTTTCTAGCGCCAGTTCAAGCCCTTCAAAAAAATCCTGGCTCATTTTTGCATCGAGCGTCTTCATGACTCCCTGGGCGCTAAATTCAATAAAGGAATTGTCTTCGATATTGACATAGTAAATGTTGTCAAAGCCATCGCCCAGCGTGTTCGCGATATCGGAATACTGGTCCAGTTCTTGCAAATGTATTTTGAAATCAATTTGCTCGGTCACGTCAACGCCGCAACCTTCTAGACGAACGCCCCGCGTATATTCGTTATTGCGGCCCCCATGGCTCCTGATGAAAATAATTCCACGGGACTGGTGATTCCAAGCGTATTCCAGTTCTGACATTTCACCGCGAGTCATTTGCTCGATAGATTCGGCAAACGCTTCATAATACGAAAGGTCAATGTTATTGCACCATAAGTTATAGAGATCTTCGGGGAGCGTTTCTTCGGGTAAACCTAAAATCTGGAGAAAGGCTTTATCGGCATACATTCTAGGAGG
>Ga0247611_10008953_pt1 | contig 12181 bp, 10 predicted proteins | sample 177DNAGHGhighgp2_FD_192422 | JGI IMG/M metagenome (GOLD analysis project Ga0247611, IMG submission 192422) | Sheep rumen microbial communities from Palmerston North, Manawatu-Wanganui, New Zealand - 1770 DNA GHGhigh gp2 | ecosystem: Host-associated > Mammals > Digestive system > Stomach > Rumen... | reverse complement strand
TGAACAAGTTATTTCTCGCATTATCTTTCAGCGCCTTTGCGCTTACAGCCTATGCCCAGCAGCCTACCATGACTGAGTGGCATGATTTACAGGTAAACGAAGTCAATCGTTTTACCCCCCATACTGATTTCTTTACTTATGAGTCGGAGACACTTGCCCTTGCTGGTGACAAGACGCAGTCCAAAAACTTCCTTTCGCTTGACGGTACGTGGCGTTTCCTGTGGGTGGAGCATGCCGACCAGCGTCCTACAGACTGCTTTGGTACAGACTATAACGACCGTCGGTGGGCATCGATGCCCGTGCCGGGACTATGGGAACTTAACGGCTATGGCGATCCTGAGTATGTAAACATCGGTTTCGCTTGGCGTGGACATTTCCAGAATCATCCGCCAGAAGTGCCAGTGAAGGACAACCATGTGGGAACATATCGCCGGACGATTACCATCCCTGCCGGATGGAGTGGGAAACAGGTCATCGCTCATTTCGGTTCTGTCACCTCTAATATGTACCTATGGGTCAACGGCAAGTATGTGGGGTATACCGAGGACTCGAAGGTTGCCGCAGAGTTCGATATCACCAACTATGTGCATGTTGGTGATAACCTGATCGCCTTCCAGACTTTCCGTTGGTGCGACGGCTCCTATGACGAGGACCAGGACTTCTGGCGTTTGAGTGGCGTAGGACGCTCCTGCTATCTCTATGCGCAAGATCAAAAGATACATATCCAGGATATCCGTATCACCCCTGACCTGATTAATAACTATGAGGATGGTACGTTCTCCGTGAAACTGACGACCATCGGGCAGGCAACACCACAGATATCCCTGCGTGATGCCGAGGGCAGGGAGGTGGCTACAGGTGCTGAGATACAGTTGAGGAAACCTCATAAGTGGACAGCGGAGACTCCCTACCTCTATACCTTGGTGGTGCGTTATGGCAGTGAGGTGATTACTCGGAAGGTGGGCTTCCGTAAGGTGGAGATCAAGAACTCCCAGTTGCTGGTCAACGGACAGCCTATCTATATCAAGGGTGCTAACCGTCATGAGATGGACCCTGATGGTGGCTATGTCGTCTCTCGTGAGCGCATGATTCAGGATATCCAGTTGATGAAGCGCTTTAACATCAATGCCGTACGTACCTGTCACTATCCCGATGATCCTGTCTGGTATGACCTGTGTGACGAGTATGGCATCTATCTTGTCGCCGAGGCAAACCAAGAGAGTCATGGCTTTGGCTATGGCAATGATGCAGAGACGAAGAAACCTCAGTTTGCCCGTCAGATACTGGAGCGTAACCAGCATAATGTCAGCATAAACTTCAACCACCCCAGCGTCATCGTCTGGAGTATGGGTAATGAGACAGTCAACGGTCCTAACTTCACTGCCGCTTATCAGTGGATTAAGCAGCAGGACCAGAGTCGTCCCGTTCAGTATGAACAGGCGCATGGAGGTGACAATACCGACATCTTCTGTCCGATGTATATGTCGCAATGGCATTGCGAGGGCTATGCCAAGGATGATACCAAGCAGAAACCGCTCATCCAGTGTGAGTATAGTCATGCGATGGGTAATAGCAGTGGCGGTTTCAAAGAGTATTGGGACCTTGTGCGTAAGTATCCTAAGTTCCAGGGTGGTTTTATCTGGGACTTCGTTGACCAGGCTCTGCATGGTAAGGATGCCGAGGGACGTGCCATCTATACTTATGGTGGTGACTATAACAACTACGATCCCTCAGACAATAATTTCAATTGCAACGGACTCGTCAGTCCTGACCGTGTGCCGAATCCTCAGATGTATGAGGTGGGTTATGAGTACCAGAATATCTGGGTAGAGGCTGTCGATATCAAACAAGGACGCATCCGTGTCCGTAATGAGAATTTCTTCCGACCCTTGGATTATGTCTATATGGAGTGGACCCTGTTGTGTGACGGTATTCCAGTGAAGCGTGGGGTAGTGGATGACCTCGACTGCCAGCCGCAGGGTACTACGGACGTGACATTGTCGCTGGGTGATTTCTCCGCTATGGGGGAATACCTGCTGAACATCGACTTCAAACTGAAGAAGGCAGAGCCGCTGATGGAGAAGGGGCAGACCGTTGCCTACGCCCAACTGCCTGTCGTCGGTGAGTGGACGGCATCCAACGATGTTCCTGTTAACCCCCAGTCCTCATCTGTCACCTTTGATAAGACAACTGGTTTCATCAACCAGTATATCGTCAACGGTAAGTCGATGTTGGGCGTGGGTGGTACCCTCAAACCGCAGTTCTGGCGTGCCGTCACTGACAATGACATGGGAGCCCGACTGCATCAGAAGAACCAAGTATGGAGAAAGCCTGTCATGAACCTCAAGAGTTTCAGGCAGGGCAAGAAGGACAGACAGGGTACTTATACCGTCACCGCCGTCTACGACATGCCGGAGGTGAAGGCAACCCTCACCCTCACTTATTGCATTGAGAAGAACGGGGTGGTGACCGTCACGCAACAGATGCAGACAACCCCTGGCGACAAACAGCCTGACCTGTTACGCTATGGTGTCGTACTGCAGATGCCTTACAACATGGACAACAGTGAGTATTACGGTCGTGGACCTGTTGAGAACTACAACGACCGTCATCTGTCACAGCGTATTGGTATCTATCGCCAGACCGCTGATGAGCAGTTCTATCCTTATATCCGTCCACAAGAGACGGGTACGAAGGGTGATATCCGGTGGTGGAAACAGACTAATGGTATCAACGGTGGGTTATGTATAGAGGCAGACACTCCTTTCTATGCCTCGGCACTTCACTATAGTGTGGAGGATCTTGACGAGCCCGGTCAGGAGAAGGCACAGCGTCACTCCCCGCAGGTTCCTAAGTCACGCTACACCAATCTGAACATCGATCAGACACATGCCGGTGTCGGTGGCATTGATAGTTGGAGTGAGTGGGGACAGGCTCTGCAACCCTACCGCGTACCCTGTCAGGACCGCACCTTCACCTTCCGACTGGTACCAATCATGTAACTTAGACTAAATATTTTAATATAAATAAGGTATGGACAATAACGAGAAAAACCAACAGCAGGGACAACTGCAACTGGAACTGCCACAGGATGTGGCACAAGGGGAGTATGCTAATTTCGCCATTATCTCGCACTCCAGCAGCGACTTCGTCATCGACTTTGCCCGCGTACTGCCCGGGGTACCGAAATCGCCCGTGAAAAGTCGTGTGATACTGGCTCCCGAGCATGCAAAACGACTGCTTGGCGCCTTGCAGGAGAATATCATGAGGTATGAGCGCGAGTTCGGTCCGATTAAGATTCCCAACCAAGAGCCACGCACCATTTCCCCCTTCAATGTAGGGAAAGGAGAGGCATAGAGGCGGTTAATAATTACTAAAACACTTATTTTATGTTAAATTTCATAAGATAAGTGTTTTTTCGTGCTTTATAGATTAGGTGATTTCCCGAAAAGTTCGTACCTTTGCAGCCCAAAAGCGACCAATGAGATGGGCGCATTATGTCAAGTTGAATATATACATATAATATAATAATTTAAAAATCAAACAATTATGCCTACAATTTCACAATTGGTAAGAAAAGGCAGAAAGGTGCTCGTTGACAAGAGCAAGTCTCCCGCGCTGGACTCATGTCCTCAGCGTCGTGGTGTCTGTGTTCGTGTCTACACAACGACCCCGAAGAAGCCTAATTCGGCTATGCGTAAGGTAGCCCGTGTTCGTTTGACCAACCAGAAGGAGGTCAACAGTTACATTCCCGGAGAGGGACACAACCTGCAGGAGCACTCTATCGTGCTGGTGCGTGGCGGTCGTGTAAAGGACCTTCCCGGTGTACGTTATCACATCGTTCGTGGTACATTGGATACCGCCGGTGTGGCAAGCCGCACACAGCGTCGTTCTAAGTACGGTGCTAAGCGTCCAAAGGCTAAGAAATAATAACCGGAGAGGGTTAGTAAGCCGAGAGGACAAAGAGAAAAAGTAACAACTGTTTTGCTGGAGAATTGTTATAGACAGGTTGAGTAAATGCTCATGTGAGAGCGTTGAAGAACGAGAAAGAACAGCCCCACGCAGACAACAAAACAAGAACAAAAAATGAGAAAAGCAAAGCCAAAGAAGCGTGTGATCCTGCCGGATCCAGTCTTCAACGACACCAAGGTGTCAAAGTTTGTGAACCATCTGATGTATGATGGTAAGAAGTCTATTTCGTATGAGATCTTCTACAATGCACTCGAGGCTGTAAAGGCTAAGATGCAGAACGAGGAGAAGTCTGCCCTGGAGATCTGGAAGCAGGCTCTGGACAACATCACTCCTCAGGTGGAGGTTAAGAGCCGCCGTATCGGTGGTGCTACCTTCCAGGTACCTACAGAGATTCGTCCTGACCGTAAGGAGAGTATCTCTATGAAGAACATGATTGCGTTTGCCCGCAAGCGTAGTGGTAAGTCTATGGCTGACAAACTGGCTGCCGAGATCATGGATGCCTTCAACAATCAGGGTGGTGCCTTCAAGCGTAAGGAAGATATGCACCGTATGGCAGAGGCTAACCGTGCATTCGCTCACTTCAGATTCTAACTCTTACCCCCTAAGTTAGGGGGATGGGGGTCTGAGCAGACTCAGATATTAATTATTATAAGGAAAAAGAAATCAGAAGGGGGAAAGAACCTTGTTCAGACCCCCGCCCCCCTAACTTAGGGGGTTAATAAGGAAAAGAAAAGAAATGGCAAATCGCGATTTACATTTGACCCGCAACATCGGTATTATGGCGCACATCGACGCCGGTAAGACCACTACGTCGGAGCGTATCCTGTTCTATACAGGTAAGACGCACAAGATCGGTGAGGTGCACGACGGTGCTGCTACCATGGACTGGATGGCTCAGGAGCAGGAGCGCGGTATCACCATCACCAGTGCTGCCACTACCTGTAACTGGAAGTGGAACGGCAAGGACTTCAAGATTAACTTGATTGACACTCCGGGACACGTTGACTTCACCGCTGAGGTGGAGCGTTCACTGCGTGTGCTCGACGGTGCTGTCGCTACTTACTCTGCTGCTGACGGTGTACAGCCTCAGTCAGAGACTGTTTGGCGTCAGGCTGATAAGTATAACGTACCCCGTATCGGTTATGTGAACAAGATGGACCGCTCTGGTGCAGACTTCTTCGAGACAGTACAGCAGATGAAGGACATCCTGGGCGCTAACCCCGTTGTCATCCAGGTGCCCATTGGCGCTGAGGAGAACTTCAAGGGTGTCGTTGACCTGATTAAGATGAAGGCTATCCTGTGGCACGACGAGACTATGGGTGCTGAGTATGATGTGGAGGATATTCCTGCTGATCTGCAGGATGAGTGCGACGAGTGGCGTAACAAACTGCTCGAGGCTGCCGCTGAGTATGACGAGGCACTGATGGAGAAGTACTTTGACGATCCTAACTCTATCACAGAGGACGAGATCATCGCTGCTATCCGCAAGGGTACTATCTCTATGGCTTGCACACCTATGATTTGCGGTTCTTCCTATAAGAACAAGGGTGTACAGCCCCTGCTCGACTATGTTTGCGCATTCCTGCCCGCTCCTGTTGACGTGGAGGTGGTTACTGGTACTAACCCCAACACCGAGGAAGAGGAAGGTCGTAAGCCCAGCGAGGACGAGCCGACAGCCGCTCTTGCCTTTAAGATCGCCACTGACCCCTACATGGGACGTCTGGTGTTCTTCCGCGTTTACTCTGGTAGCGTGAAGGCAGGTTCTTACGTTTACAACCCCCGCTCTGGTAAGAAAGAGCGTATCAGCCGTCTGTTCCAGATGAACTCCAACAAGGAGATTCCTATGGAGTCTATTGATGCTGGTGACATCGGCGCAGGTGTAGGTTTCAAGGATATCCGTACCGGTGATACCCTCTGTGATGAGGATAAGCCCATCGTACTGGAGTCCATGACCTTCCCTGATACTGTGATCTCTATCGCCGTTGAGCCTAAGTCACAGGCTGACGTGGCAAAACTGGATAACGGTCTTGCCAAACTTGCTGAGGAAGACCCGACCTTCACCGTACGTACCGACGAGCAGAGTGGTCAGACCATCATCTCCGGTATGGGTGAGTTGCACCTCGATATCATCATCGACCGTCTGAAGCGTGAGTTCAAGGTTGAGTGTAACCAGGGTAAGCCTCAGGTGAACTACAAGGAGGCTATCACGAAGACCGTGATGGGCTACCGTGAGGTTTACAAGAAGCAGTCTGGTGGTCGCGGTAAGTTCGCTGATATCATCGTGAATGTTGGTCCTGTTGATGACGACTGGAACATCAAGGAGAATGGCGGCTTGCAGTTCGTCAACGAGGTGAAGGGTGGTAACATTCCTAAGGAGTTTATCCCCTCCATCCAGAAGGGCTTCGAGGCAGCCATGAAGAACGGTATCCTTGGTGGCTACCCAGTTGACTCCCTGAAGGTTGTCGTTGTCGACGGTTCGTTCCACCCAGTAGACTCTGACCAGTTATCGTTCGAGATCGCCGCTCAGATGGCATACAAGGCAGTATGCGCTCAGGCTAAGCCTGTGCTGATGGAGCCTATCATGAAACTCGAGGTTGTTACTCCTGAGGAGAACATGGGTGACGTGATTGGTGACCTGAATAAGCGTCGTGGTCAGGTAGAGGGTATGGAAGAGGCTCGTAGCGGTGCCCGTGTCGTTAAGGCAATGGTTCCACTGTCAGAGATGTTCGGTTATGTAACCGCTCTCCGTACCATCACTTCTGGTCGTGCTACCAGTTCTATGGAGTACGATCACCACGCTCCTCTGTCAAGCGCTCTTGCTAAGGCAGTGCTCGAGGAGGTGAAGGGACGTGCTGATTTGGTATAGATTCTATAGTTCCTATAGTGACTATAGTTCTATAGTAAAATAAATTTGGGGAGTCGCTGAGTAAATGACTCTTTAGTGGCTCCCCTTTTAATATTAACAATTAAAATAATAAGACAATGAGTCAGAAAATCCGTATCAAACTGAAGTCTTACGACCACAAACTCGTCGATAAGTCTGCAGAGAAGATTGTGAAGGCTGTGAAGGCTACCGGTGCTATCATCAGCGGTCCTATCCCCCTTCCCACACACAAGCGTATCTACACAGTCAACCGCTCTACCTTCGTCAACAAGAAGGCTCGTGAGCAGTTCCAACTCTCTAACTACAAGCGTCTGATCGACATCTACAGTTCTACTGCCAAGACTGTTGACGCGCTGATGAAACTCGAACTCCCCAGCGGTGTTGAGGTAGAGATCAAGGTGTAATCATCGAATCCTAATAATAAGAGGGTATGCTTATCAGGCATGCCCTTTTTTGTTGTGTCAATGTGGTTAACATTCTTTAAAGTAAAGAAAGTGTTTGGTTTAATCAGTTTTGTTTATCTTTGTAGGCAAATAATTATAAATTATCAGAAATGAACAAGAATGAGAAATTTGTGATCACTATTAACCGTGAGTTAGGCAGTGGTGGTCGTACGGTAGGCGAGAAGTTAGCCGAAAGGCTTGGTGTGACATATTACGACAAGGCACTCATCAGGGCGCTGGAGAAGAAATATCATTTGACTGTCGAGGAGATTGAAAAACTGAAAGGAAAGAAGCATAACTGGTGGGCAGACTTCAAGAGAGTCGTCGGCATCGGTGGCGGTCTGACGAAGGCACCTTATTATCAGGTGAATATTGGTGATGAGCCGGAGTTATTGACGACCGAGGATATGTTCGTTGCTGAGAAGGAGATTCTGTTAGGTATTGCCGAAAACGAGTCATGTGTCATTGCGGGTCGCAGCGGTTTCTTCGTATTCCGTAAGCACCCCAATCACCTGAGCGTCCTTATTCAGGCTCCCATGGAACATCGTGTCGAGCGTGTGATGAGAAAGCAGGAACTGTCTCGTGAGGATGCGGAGGAAACCATCAAACGTGTCGACAAGATGCGTGAGAACTACGTTCAGAAGTACACCAGTACCTCTCGCTATGATACCCGCAACTACGACCTGGTCATCAATATGGATGGCAAGACGGAAGACGAGGTTGCTGATATGATATTTAATTATATCGGGTAAATGAACAAGAACGCGAAATTTGTCATCACCATCAATCGTGAGTTAGGCAGTGGCGGAAGGACAGTCGGAAGCAAAATCGCCGAGCAGTTGGGGGTGAAGTATTACGACAAGGCGATTATTCAGGGACTGACGGAGAAATACGGGCTTACCGTTGAGGAGATAGAGCGTCTGAAGGCACAGGAGAAACCATCGTGGTGGAGTGAGTTGCAGGACCGCTGTAAGTCGCTGCTGACTGCCAGTTCTATGGAGAAACCCTCTACTGCCGCAATGTTTGAGGCGGAGCGGCGGATCCTTGAGGGACTTGCCCGTGAGGAGTCCTGTGTGGTGGCAGGCAGAAGTGCTTTCCTGATCTTCCGTGACCATCCCAACCGCCTGAACGTGTTCATTCAGGCATCCACAGAACACCGTATCGAGCGTCTGATGAAGAAAGGGATGACCTATGCCGCCGCCCTCGACACTATCGATGAGGTGGACGAGGGTCGTGAGACATACCTCAAGAAGTATAGCGACCGCTCTCGTTACGACACCCGTAACTACGATGTCGTGATCTCGATGGATCACATGACGGAGGACGATGCCGTCGCCGTCATCATGGAGTATATCAACCGACAGAAATAGGTAACCTCAGTAAACACACTGAATTTACTCAGTAAACACACTGAATTTACTTAGTAAATACACTGAATTTACTTAGTAAATACACTGAATTTACTTTTGCAGGAGATATTAGAACGAAACTCGTTCTTACGTCATTTTAGCGGCAATAACGTCCCTTTTGATGACAAAAACGAGTTTCCTTGTCACCGTTGTCACCTCGTTGTTACCGACAATCCTCTGATTATCAAATAGTTTTGCAAGGCGGCAACGGTAACAAGGGTTAAAAACATGTAGTGCGCGCACGCGCGCGAGAGAAAAAATAAATGAATTTATTTTGTTATTTACTCGGTTTCCTTTGAGACTTTCGGTCTCGAAATTACTCACGCTCGACAAAAAAAGAAAGATTTTCTTTGTTTTGTGCTCACTTAATCGTAATTTTGCAGTACTAAAACCAATGAAAAGATGAAAAGAATACTTGGTTTGATGATTGTTTTACCGCTTGCCGTCCTGGTTTGCATGACGGGATGTACTGATGATGATATTACGCCAGTAACACCTGAGCCTGAGCCCGAGGAGCCGGTGATGACGGCAGAGGAACTGTTGGCGGACATCCCGGGAGTCACCATCCTGCAGACCACGAAAGATTCCAATGGCGAGGACATCACCATTTTCAATTACGAGCAGCCCATCGACCATACCGACCTGTCAGCAGGCACCTTCCAGCAGTACTGTGTCCTGCATTACAAAGGTGCCGACCACTTGACGGTGCTGCATACGCAGGGCTATTCCACCTTCAATCCAGATAAGTTTAGGAGACGGGACCTCGTCAAGAACCTTGACGCGAACTTTATCGAGGTGGAGCACCGCTATTATATGCACTCACTCATCAACTACGAAGAAGGAGTGACTGACTGCACGGGCGACTATTGGAAATACAACACCGCCGCCCAGTCGACAGCCGACCTGCATGCCATCGTGACGGCACTGAAGGCTACCAACTGCTTCAAAGGCAAGTGGCTGAGCATGGGAGGTAGCAAAGGCGGTATACTGACCGCTCTCTACGCTTACTATTATCCGAATGACATGGATGCCTATGTGCCTTTTTGTGTGCCTTTCTTCACCAGCCAGGAAGACCCCAGGGTAGGCGAGTGGCTGACCCAACAGTGTGGTTTGGACAATGGGCAGGAGACAGAACTCCGCAGACAAATCTGGGCGGCATTCAACAGGATGGCGAGCGATAAGGACTTATGTGAGGAGATATGTGCCATTGATAATTTAACGAGACAGAAGAACAACACCGTTGAGTCGTCGATGAACTATGTGCTCTGTGAGTTTATGCGGAATTTGTTTATTAAATTCTCCACGTACAACACAGACCTGTGGGACGATGTGATACCGAGAGAAGAAAACAAGCATAGTGCGGAGGTGTATTACCGCTTCGCTACACTCGGTAGTGGTGACTTCGAGAAGCAACTGAATGAGTTACGTGAGGTGCTGGGGTTGGAATTAGAGGAGATAGATATTGATGATGATGTTTACGATGGTCTGCTGTTTGGTGGAGGCGATGGTTGGACGGGCGGCAATATGCCTGTTGCCGGCAGGAGGGCTGCCATGAAACTCAAGAAAGATGAGTTAGTGGACGTAGTCTATTATGTTCATGCCGCCACAGAGTTAGGCTATTTCGTTTCTGACTGGTCTGTCCTGCCTGATGATTACCCGGCAAAAGATGTGGAGTGGCTAAAGAATCAATACACCATCGCTCCATATAATGAACTTTATAATGTGGAGTATGATGGCGGAAAACTGATGAACGACTTCCTTGCCTTCGTGAAGAACAACCGCTATAAGGACAAGTGTAAGATGCTCTTTATCTATGGCGGTAACGACTCCTGGACGGGAGGTGCCATCCCTGATCCTGACCCCGACGACCCCTATGTCAAGAAACACATAGTTCCCAAAGGTGGTCACAATGATTATCTTAACAACCCGGACTACTATCCTGAAGCGGAAAAGAACTGGATCATGAATACCGTGAAGGAGATGCTTCAATAGTTGAACCTCGCATGAGAATCACCTATGTGAGCTTTTGTTAAATGAGGCAGGTGGTTATAGGACGTTCAAGATATCAGACGGTAGTAAAGACCAAGTTCAGACGGACACTACTACTTATTCACGTACGGTTTCGTGGATGCTGTGTGACAGTGACCCGCGCTCGGCACTGACCGTTAATGTCTATAAGTCACCTATAGGCTGGGGACCTGTCTTCCGTACCCTTGGCGGACAGACGGTGAACCCGTATGCGGATGCCACCTATACGAAATACTATAAGAAGAATTCACTGCTCGATGTGGCTACCATGCGTATTGAGTACCCGCAGTTGGAGGTCGTTGGCTCCACGGAGATCACCGACGTGCCGACAGGTGGCGAGGCGCGCTTCAAACTGCAACTGACGAATCTCAGTGAGACGAACAGTACGTGTAACTATATATTGGAAGTTACGGATAACTCAAACCCGAACGGTGCCGCACTGTCGATGGATGGTGCCGCCCTCAGCAACGGCTATAACGGTCGTAATATCAAGATGTCAGGAGGAGAGAGCATCCTGAAGACCTTAGTGGTGAAGCAGGGGAAGCGCAGTGTCCTCGACTATAAAGACATCCTGCTGGTGCTGCGTTCGGAGAAAGACCTCTCCACGCATAGTGACACCGTCAAGTTGCGGGTACATTTCATGCCTGCCTCTGCAAAGGTCAATATGAAGGTGACACATACCGTGCTTAACAAACCAGATAAGAAAGAATACGGCGGTTTCCATGTGACAGTCAAAGGATATCAAGGACGTGCTTGCCCAAGAATAGTGATGATCTGACGAAAATACAGAATATCAAGGGTAAGACGGCCTTTGCTACTGTTCGACGCAGTGATGCTACTATCCTTGGCGAACTTCAGGAGATGGCTCCTGGTAATATGTACAAGATACAGACAAACGCCCCGATTACCTTCGATGTCTATGGAGCAGCCATTGACGTAACCGCTACCCAACAGTACATCTATCCTAATTACAACTGGATAGGAACACTGCAGACAATCGTACCTGGTGAGGGATATATCTACTTGTCGAAGGATCAGGAGATTAAGAGTTTCCATTATCCTCGACTGGAGAATAGTTCCAATGCCCGTGAGATGAACTTTACCATGGAAGAGGAGGTTAACACGTTATCTGCTCACTATGAGCCGGTTGACGACCATCAGTTCCCTGACAATATGAACATCATCGCTGTGGTGCAGAAGGATGGTGAGCAGTTGGAGAATGCCGAGGTGGCTGCCTTCATCAACGGCGAATGCAGGGGGGCTGTCCATTTCAAGGACGGTTACTACTTCCTTACCGTCATGGGGTCTGCCGCCGATGATGTCTTGTACTGAAATAGGTTGACTCCCATGCAGCCTTAAATGTTAAATTATTAAATTCATTTAAGCAAAATGGGAAACAAGAAATTCAGTCGCGGTTTGAAGCGCAGTATTTGCATTGAGTACAT
>Ga0247611_10008952_pt1 | contig 12182 bp, 12 predicted proteins | sample 177DNAGHGhighgp2_FD_192422 | JGI IMG/M metagenome (GOLD analysis project Ga0247611, IMG submission 192422) | Sheep rumen microbial communities from Palmerston North, Manawatu-Wanganui, New Zealand - 1770 DNA GHGhigh gp2 | ecosystem: Host-associated > Mammals > Digestive system > Stomach > Rumen... | reverse complement strand
GTAATTGCTGAACCGACATTACTGCGTTCAAAATGCCATGTATATGCACCAAGTGGAGCGTCGCCTGAAGCTACACCTCCAGGTGTTGTTCCGCTTACCCAGCCAAATTTAGCTTTTTCGGCAGCTTTAATTGATCCGCTTGAATCAACCTCAGGCTGATAAAAGTCTACCGACCCATCATTTGGCAGGACTCTAATTTTTAATGTTCGATTAAATCGCTTTTGGAATGAATAAACAGTTAGAGTTACATCTCCAGCAACTAAACATTCAACACTAGCTTGTCTAGTATCATCTGATGGAGTTACGTTAACAATCCCTGATTTATTTGTTTCATAGGAGAAAACTAATTCTTCAGCAGGAATTGATAAATTAGGTTTAATACTGCTTGTTTTAACAACGATAGTCTCTCCAACATTACTATAAGTAACATTATTTGGAGAAATGGAAAAACCTTGGAAATGATTTTCTGCGATACCTTCACCGCTATGCTCAGGATATTCTGGTAGAGAATCGAATGTTGGCACAGGTTGATATGATGGACCAGCAGGTTGTTGACTACTTTCAGACGTCGTTTTCTTATTACCGCTAGAACTAGAATTACAGCCAGCTAAAAGAAATAACGCTACAACTGGAATGAAGAATTTTCTCATTTTCATGGTTATTATCCTTTCTTTAATTATCGCACAGGTGCATAAAATCAGTGAAGATTATATTTAGAAATACGGAATTCTAATGTTTTTGCACCGCGATATGATGACAAATTAAAGTGTCCTTCGATATCCATCAAAACTTTTGATTGGACCTCTGATTTTGACATATTAAATCCAAGCAATTTTGATTGAATTGTTAACGGAGTTGAAAGATGTTTTCCTTCGGATATAAACACCAATCCTTTTGTTTGAATATTCTCAACAGAGAATAGAGGTTCTTCAAAACCCATACCAAATGGTGCAAACGAACGGATTAATTCGTAGTTTGTCATTGTGATTTCAGAGAGGGAAATATTAATGTTTGGTTTAGCTGTTTCTTCGATCTGATATTGGCGGCAAAGTTCTAGGAATTCTTTCTTAAAATTATCAAAATCAGAAGTATTAATAGAAAGTCCTCCAGCGAAGGAATGTCCGCCACCAGTTAATAGATATTTTTCTAATGATTTGAAGGCTTTAGTGACATTAAATCCTTCTTTTGAGCGGATCGAACCTTTAAGGATCTCAGGATGCAAAACATCTTTTGTAAAAACAAGAGATGGCACATTGTATAAGTTTAAGAATCTATTGGCAATTAAGCCAATGATTCCTTCTTTTGTATCGATATTGACGCAAATTCCGGGCTCATTTGAGAAGTCTTCTTGGAGGTTATCAACAGTTGATTTAGTAAGTTCTTTTCTTTGAGAGTTAATTTGGTTAATCCAATCGCACAATGAATAAACATCGCGTTCATTATCAGTTGTGAAATATTTCACAAGAAGATTGGCTTCGTTGTCTTCCATCATACGTCCAATCGCATTAATTTTTGGAGCGATTTCCATTGAGAAAGTTTTCTCATTAATAATTGGAGACTCCGCTAATAAGCGGAGAGGAAGATATTTTTTCTGCTCGAAATTACGAACAGCAAGGCGAACAAGATCGCGATTATGGCCTTTTAACTCCATCAAATCAGAAATGACACTTAATCCGGCAATTGTGACTAAGTAGTCATCGTATGATCCAAGGAGCGCTGCAGAGACATATAAAGCCATAAAACCACCAGATCCAACAACATCGGAAATCTCCGAGACAGTTGGATGGATAATTTCATATGCTTCAGTTGGTTCTTCAGGAACTTCGTGATGATCAACGACAATTACATCAATTCCGAGTTCTTTTGCTCGATGAATGGCCTCATGTTGAGAGATGCCGTTGTCAACGCAAATAATGAGTTTATAACCCGATTTTGCTATCTTTTCAACGTTATTAACGTTGAGACCATATCCATCATTGTATCTTGATGGAATGTAATAATAAGCTCGATAATTCAAAATTTGGAACGTACGATACATGATGGATGTAGCACTAATTCCATCGCAATCATAATCACCATAAATGATGATTTTTTCATTGTTTTTGATTGCTTCAAAAATACGTGACTTAACACGGTTCATCCCTTTGATTGAAGTTGGTTCAAGAAGATGAATATCTTCAATTGGACGAGACATGACTTTGTACTCGTCTTCGCTAAGGTGATAGTACTTTAATAATTCTTGAAATAGACGTTCCATGAATAAATTAAAGGGCTATTAAATAGCCCTATTAAAATTAGTCGTTAATACCAATGAAGATTGTTTCTTGTGGTTCGCTTGTTTTTGGTTTAAGTGAATGTTGCTTATTGTCTTTTTGACGACGGAATTTTGGTAAGCGAACCTTCGAGAAGATTCGATCAAAGAATCCAGCAAGTGGGCCCATGATTGTAAGAATCGCGAGCACAGTCAAGATTGTACCAACAATCACCGCACCAAAGAGAATAGTTAATTCAACTGGTCCAAAACCAAAGAAGTTAATTGCAAGATATCCACCAATTAGTGAGAATGTGAAGATTGGTAGAGCACTTAAGCTTACTGCACGAGCAACTAAAGCACTTCTCTTCTCAGCATCATAGGCTTTTTCTTCTTTATCAAGTTCTTTCTCTCTACTCAAGTAGAAGAGAGCTGTTAATAAACTTGAAACAGCAACAATTGGTAAGAGAATCGCACTAACATTTGCTGTCGCCAATCGTGTTAAAGCGAGTAATCCGTATGTGACGGTTGTAACGCCAGCACTTGTAACAAGTAAGCTACAAGCACGAGACACGCGATAACGGAAGGCGCAGTAGAAGACAGCAACCGCAAGAGTTATACCTGTCGCTAAAGCAATTTCACCTTGATTTGGAGTAGAAACTGTTTCGCCAGTTGTACGAACTTCACTGTTAACTTGTTCTAATGGAATAACTTCGTAACTACGAACAAGTTCTTCGATTGCGTCTTTAACGGTGTCAGCATCAAATGCTTCTTCACCAACTTTATATTGAACATTCTTATTCGATAAGACCGAATCAAGTTTAGCAACATAACAATATGTTGTCTTTTCAATCTTTTCATCAAGATCATAGCCTTTTGTTTCTTGAAGTGTAACTTTAACATTTGTCATATCAATGGCTTTGCCATCAATAACGACATTCTTCAAAATCTCATCTTCGAAGAGGGTTGTATTTAATCGATCAGTATCAGCTTGAATTGAAGTATAAATCACAGAGTGATCATTCGAAGCTTTCTTGGTGTTAATTGGCGAACCATTTAACACTCCGAAAACAACGATACCTGCTAATGAAGCAGCAAGTAAAATTCCACCGACAAGGCCAAAGACTTTGCTCTTCTTAGTAAAGTTGGTCTTTTCATATGGACTTTCGTAGCTTGGTTTTTCATCTAAGGCAATGTTTGGAACCTTAGATTCATCAATGTTAAACAACGAATATTTGTTTTGAATATTAGTTGTGTTGGCTAAAAGCCAATTTAAAATACGATAAACGATATGGAATAAGATTAAGCTAATGATTGATCCAAAGAAAGCAATTACGCCAAACGACTTTAATGCTTCACCACCTAAAAGGTAGAAAAGAAGACCGCTAGCAGCAACAACGATAGATCCATCAAGAACAACAAGATTGGAACGTCTCATTGCCTCAGTATGAGCTTTCTTCATGCTGCGACCTTTATAGATTTCATCGCGGAAACGATGCATATAAACAGTTTCTTCGAAGATCGAGAGAAGAGCGACAACAATTCCACCAACAATGGCTGCAACATTAAATGTTGGAGTCATCGCAAAGAATAAGAGGAATGTTAAGAATAAGCTTAACAAGCTTGTTGCAATCGCAGCTAAGGATTGTAAACGGAAGAACATTGCTAAAAGCAATGAAATAATCACAATACCAATCAATGTTGCTTTTAATGTTGCTGAGAAAGCAAGTTTAGCATCTGAGCCACTATGAGAGATTAACGCTTCATAGGATGGAGCAACAGTTAAGTAATTATACTTAATTCCTCCATCAACAGTGACGTCTTTAAACTTGTTTGTCACAGTGACATTATATTCTTCAGCATTAAACATTCCTAAAAGGAATGATGCTTGTTGATTAGCTCTCTTAAGAGCGGTGAGGTCATATTGACCTTCTTCGTTAGCAGATCCACAAAGGAAACGTAATTCAGTTTCAGCTTCTTTAGAATCAGGATTCCAAATGTTTTCATGGTTCCAAGAACAGATAACCTTTTCTGCGGAATATGGATTTTCGCTAGCTTTTTCAATGGAATCTTCGTCTTCCCAGTTTCCAACTAAGAAAACGTCTGGTGTGGATTGGGTTTCTTCACCTTCTCCTTCACCTTCACTTTCGCCTTCACCAACTTCAGCGTACTTTCTTGTTAAAACAAGAGAGGCTTGGTTTGGATCTTCTTCATCTTCTTCACCGCCGACGACTTTTAAGAAAGTCTTTACAGCTTCACTATCAGAGACTGGGAAAACAACATAAGGAATTGTTCCTGAATCACGCCAAATGTAAGCTTCAACGTCATCAAAAACATTTTCAGCAAAGGCTTCATCAAGGTTTCCTCTCAATGAGAAGTTCTTTCCAGAGAATTCAAGTAAACGAGAAACATAGTTAAATAAAGTGTCGTCTTGGGTTGAGAAAGAAACGGAAATTGTATCAGCATAAACTTGGCTTGGATCGTCTTCGTTTGTTCCGATTTTAACGGAATAATCTTCAACATTCATTAAATCCAAGCGTTCCTTCATGATGTTTGCCACTTTTTCAGCATCATCACTAGCAACTGGATCTTCAGCATTTTCCTTGTTCTTTAAAGCAAAGACAATTTCACGGCCAGAAGCAAATTCACGACCTTCTTTCATTTTGATAAATGTTGGTGCAAAAGATACGCCAACACCGATTAGGATGGCTATTACCATCGAAATATAAGCAATTAAACGACGCATAACTATGTTCTCTTTCTAATGATTTCTCATCTAAATTATTAAAATTTAGGTTGCTTTTAAAGGATACTACTACTCTTTGACCTAAGCAAGCAAAGTTTTTGGAAGCGTATTAGTAAAGTATTATAGAAAGTTTCAATAATTGAAAAATTCTCAATATGAGATAAATATAAAAAATCCGATGAATTCGTAAAAATTTAATCTGCAACCATTGTGGCGTGATACCTTTCAAAATAAACTTTTCCAGCAGCTGTAATTTCTCTTCCTCGCGGTGTTCGGTTAATAAAACCGAGGGAGATCAAATATGGCTCACAGCATTCTTCTAAAGTTCCCGGATCTTCTCCAAAAGTCGTGGCTAAAGTGTCTAGTCCAACTGGTCCACCGTTAAAACGATTGATCAAGTGATAAAGATAATTCACATCCAACTCATCTAAACCAAATTCGTCAATTCCAATCCGCTTCAACGCGTCAATTGTTAAAGGAGCAGTAATCGTCTTTTTGTCAGCATAAATAAAGAAGTCGCGAACGCGTCTCAAAATACGATTAGCAATACGAGGAGTCCCACGTGATCTAATCGCAATTTCGTGCGCCGCTTGAGAATCAATTTTATCTCCTAAAACTCTTGCTGATCGAGTGATAATTTGCTTCAATTCTTCTACTTTGTAGAAATCAAACTTTAAATGTATCCCAAATCGCTGTCTAAGAGGCCATGATAAACAACTAATTTTTGTTGTCGCTCCAACCACGGTAAATGGAGGTAAATCAATCGATAAATTTTCCGAATCTTTATCGTGTGAAATTAGGATATTAATTCGAAAGTCTTCCATGGCTCCGTACAGGAACTCTTCGACATCTTTTGGAATGCGATGTATTTCATCAATAAATAGAACTTGACCAGGCTCCAAGGAAGATAAAATGGACGCCATATCACCAATCTTTTCGATAGTTGGACCACTGATACAAGTAATTTTGTGACCCAGTTCATTGGCAATCACGTAAGCAATTGACGTTTTACCTAAACCAGCAGGTCCATAAACAAGGACGTGATCTAGCGCCTCATTTCTCTTCTTTGTTGCACCAATAAAAACTTTTAAGTTCTCTATTAGAGAAACTTGTCCAAAAAACTCATGGAAGAAACGTGGCCGAAGAGTAATATCAGCAATATCATCTTCCTTATTTTCAATTGAACTACGCATAAGATCGAATCCTCCTCAAAGCTTCTTTAATAATCTCTTCGTTTGTTGCCTCTGGAATATTGATCTTTGCTAGCGTTGTCATAATCTCTTTGGCTCGATAGCCGAGATGTCTTAACGCGGAATAAACTTCATCATATTGATTAACATTAATATTTTGATTTAAATCAAAAAATCCACGTAAATCGAGTAAAATTTGTGCCGATCCTTTCTGGCCAATTCCTTTTATGCTTCTAAGGAAAAAGAGATTATTCGCCTCTATGGCTTTTTTTAAATCTTTGAAATCACATTCTGCAAGAATTTTTAATGCAGATTTTGGACCAATTCCATTGACCGTATTTAATCCTAAATAAACATCTCTTTCTTCTATTGAAGAAAATCCAACAAGATAAAGGCCTTCTTCTCTAAGTACGTCCTCAACATACATTTTTACTTCATCACCAACATGAAATTGGTGTGGGCGTGAAACTGCAATACGGTATCCAATTGAGTTTGTTTCGATAACAACTCCTTGTTTGAGGATGCGAGTCACTCGCCCTAAAAAATAGTCAAACAACATTTTGACTCCTTTCTCGTTATTTGCCCACTCACTATATAAATGCGTAAAAAAAACGGCTTTTTGCCATTTTTTTACATTTTTTTAAAAATTTTTATCTTTTAGGAGGCTTTGGAGTTGGTATTTCAACGCGTTTGTGCTCACTAATTCTGTGAAGATGTTCGATGCGTTCTTTGACATCTTTTGAGACTTCCTTACCTAAGAGGTAAGAATCAAGGTCTTTATACAAGACACCCATCTCTTTTTCGTCGGTTTGTCCTTCAAAAAGACCAGCTGTTGGAACGCGGTTATACAAATCTTCGGATAAACCAAATAATTTTGAGGCATCACGAACTTCTTGCTTGGTTAAATGGACAATTGGGAGTAGATCTGCAGCTCCATCGCCGTATTTTGTGAAGTATCCAACATATCTTTCATCCCAGTTATCAGTACCTAAGACTAAACCAGAATGCTCTTGGGCATAGGCGAATAATGCACACATGCGCATGCGTACTTTTAAATTAGATTTAGATAAGCGCAAGAAATCTTTTCCATGGAGTTCTTTTAAATATGAATGATATGTTTTAGTTAATGAAATGACTTCTAGATTAACATCGAGTTGTTTGGCAACACGTTTAGCGTCTTCGATATCGGCTGGATTAGATTCAATATCAATGGCATAGCAAAAGAGTTTATCTTTTCCAACGGCCTCTTTTGCTAAAGCAGCAACTAATGAGGAATCAACACCGCCACTTAAGCCTAAAATATAGGCTTTACAGCCGGAATTTGATAGATAATCCTTTAAAAAGGATTCGATTTCTTTTAAATAAGCTTGTAAGTTTTCCATTATTCGAGATATTCAAACTCAAAATCACATAAGAAGACACTATCGCCGTCTTCGGCTCCAGCTTCTCTAAGAGCTTCCTCCACTTCTATCTTACGTAAATAGTTTATCAAACGCATCATTCCTTCGTCTGTAGAAATATTAATTAAGGAATAAGTTCTTTCAATTGATTCACCAACAAGTCTAAAGACATGATCTTTTTCTTTAACAACCTCAAAGATTGGTTTTTGATCCTTGTAAGCATTATAGACTTTTGTGGCGACTTTTTCTTCCGTTCCCATTAAAGGGAAAGGATCTGTTGTTGAAACAAGCTCATAACACTTTTTCACGAGTTCATTGACACCATCATGAGTTAAAGATGAAATTGGGAAAACGTCTTGTTTAACTTTTTTCTTAAACTCTTTGAGTTTATCCTCAGCCCCATCTTCATCCATCTTACTCGCTACAATGACTAATGGACGTTTTTCTAATCCCATTCCGTATTCTTTTAGTTCGGTTTGGATTTGTTTAAATGATTCATATGGATTTTCATCGCTCATTGAAACAAGGTGGACAATAACACGACATCTTTCAAGATGTCTTAAGAAAGTTAAACCAAGGCCTTTGCCAAGATGAGCGCCTTCAATTAAGCCAGGAAGATCAGCCATAACAAAAGTTTCATATTTGGAGACATTAACAACACCTAAGTTTGGCGCGACTGTGGTAAACGGATAATCAGCAATTTCTGGATTTGCATTACTAACAACACTTAAAAGTGTTGATTTGCCAGCATTTGGCAGTCCTACTAATCCAACATCGGCCAAAAGTTTTAATTCGAGGATTAAACGTTTCGTTTCACCAGGAAGTCCATTTTCAGCAATACGAGGAACACGGTTTTTATCCGATTTAAAAGCAGCATTGCCTCGGCCACCACGGCCACCTTTAGCGACAACGACCTCTTGTCCGTCATAAGAAAGATCACAAACAAATTCGTGGTCTTTTTCTAAATATACAACAGTGCCAACTGGTACATCGACGTAAACGTCGTCTGCACCACGACCATATTTATTCTTTGTTAATCCTTTTCCACCATCTTGTCCAATAATAACTTTAGAGTGGCGAAAATTGAAGAGCGTATTAATTGATTTGTTCGCACGAAAAATAATCGAAGCACCACGACCACCATTTCCACCACTAGGTCCGCCTTTAGCAACGTACTTTTCGTGGAGGAAGGCAATCATGCCATCTCCGCCTTTTCCAGATCGAACTTCAACAACAACACGATCAATAAACATACGCTCACATTATAGATAAGAAAAAGAAAAGACCACTTTTTTGTGGTCTTTGTGAATTAAGCAAAATAAAAGACCTCTAAAGAGGTCTAATATTTTTCAACTTACTTGGCGTAAACGCTAACGCGTGTTTTGGAACGTCCAACACGTTCATATTTACAAATACCAGAGATGGTTGCGAAGATGGTATCATCTCCTCCACGTTTGGTATTCACACCTGGAAGAATCTTTGTTCCTCTTTGGCGGTAAATAATTGAACCGGCTGTGCAGAATTCTCCATCGGAGACTTTTGCACCAAGACGTTTGGATTCGCTATCACGTCCGTTTTTAGTTGAACCAACACCTTTTTTAGAAGCAAAGAGTTGGATATTTAATCTAAATAACATAACTAATTTCCTTTCTCGATTACTTGAACGAACTTTGGATATGTCTCTGCAATTGTTTTTAATTGAACTAGCACTGTTTCCAAGACGTTGTAATCGTGCTCATTCGCCGTTTTTAATTCTGTAATTTCGAAGTAACCTTCATCAGTCTTGAATGTAAAACATTCAGAATTTGCGATGGCGTTTGCTCCACCAATAATGATTGAGCTAACTCCAGCACAGATCAGGACTTATCCTTTTGGGGCAGAATTAGAATGGCCTTTTACTAATATACTTTTAATTTTTTGTTCTGCTTTAATGACAGTAACTTTGATCATTTTAAGCAACGATGCTTTCAATAACGACGCAAGTATATGGTTGACGATGACCAATCATACGACGAGCGGAATTATGTTTAGCTTTGTATTTGTAGATGCGAATCTTCTTGCCAAGTCCGTTTTTAACGACTTTCGCGGTTACTTTCGCTCCTTCGACATATGGTGTACCAATTTTCACTTCTTTGTCGGCAACGAGAAGAACTTTATCAAAGGCAACAGCCTTATTTTCTTCAACATCAAGTTTTTCAACGAAAACTTTTTGTCCGACTTCGACGCGAACTTGTTTTCCACCAGTTTCAATGATAGCGTACATAAATATACCTCGACTTTCTCACTCAAGACTCGCTATGGAGGTCTATTGCCACAGGCAATAAGTTAGTTACCTTTTCTATGCGGTTGTAGCTTGTGAGGCGACAACGCTATTAATAATATTATTAATGAATCACTTTGTAAATATTTTTTTACATTTGTAAACTCAAAACTCTCGAAAATGTCCATGTTCGCGAAAAGAATAATACCCATTTTTATAAATGATCACATGATCAAAAAGTCGTATTCCAAATTCTTCTGCTTTGTCGCGTAAAATCGCTGTCGAAACAACATCATTTTCGCTTGGTCTATCAGATCCGTCTGGATGGTTATGAACCAAGACAAATGACGAACATTTTGAATCAAGTAGATCTAAAATGATTTCTTTGAAATCAAATGAGCAAGAACCAAACGAACCTTTATATTTTGTTAGTTCACGGATGATCTCTTTTTTGCGGTTGAGCATCACGAGAATTATCACCTCATAATCAAGTGTTTCTAAATAGCGAAATCGTTCATTAATTTGACTGGTTTCTGTGATCACTTGATGGGCCGAATTTTTCGGTGATGATAATCGTCGATGCAGCTCAAACGCAGCCACAAGCTTGAGCGCACTTATACGACTTAGCCCGCGTTGCGTCTGTAGCGCGTTAAGAGAAGCGATGGATAAATGTGGCAAAGTAATAAACGTCTCTAAAAGAGACTTTCCAATTTCAATCGCTGAATGTCCTTTAACTCCGCTGCCAATTAAAATAGCTAAAAGCTCATAATCATCAAGTTCACTAATTCCGTAGCAAAAAGCTTTTTCACGAGGTTTGGCCTCCTTTGGTAGATCGGCAATTTTCATTTCCAAGTAAATTTCCAGCCGCCCGGAACACTTGAAGAACCTTCTTTGGACATAAACAGTTTATAAATGACCACTGCCATTAATGAAACAGCAAGGACAGTTAAAACAGCCGTTAAAGTTAGTTCACCAGGTTTAATTTGAGCGCATTCTTCTTTTGTTAATTCACGCATTGTTGTAATCCTCCTATATTTCTTAATGCGTAATTTTTTAACAAATGTGTTCAAACAAAGAAAAAAGGTGCTAAAGCACCTTATTTTTTAAATGTGGGACACTTTTACTTGGTTGTAAGTTTAAGAATTTCAACCTTGTATTCGCGAGCAACACGGACGACACAGACATCGCCAACTTTCTTTCCAATGATGGCTTTACCAAGTGGAGAGACGTTAGAGATAAGTCCTTTGGTTGGGTTAGCTTCAACTGTACCAACAATGGTGTATGTTGCTTTAGTGTTATCGCTAAGATCTTTGATTTCGACTGTGGAACCAAGAGCAACTAATTTGCTGGCTTGTTTCTTTTCGTCAATGATTTTAGCATTTGCTAAGATGTTCTCAATTTCTTTAATACGAGCTTCAACTTCAGCTTGTTTGTTACGCGCAGCATCGTAGTCTGCGTTTTCGCTTAAGTCACCTTGTGCACGAGCGGCAGCAAGTTGATCTAAGACTTCTGGACGGTCGATATCAATTAAATGACGAAGTTCTTTAGTTAACTTAGCTTCGCCTTCTTTTGTTAATTCTATTTTCTCTGTGGCCATGATTTAAGCCTCCTAAATCGCAATAAAGAGTTTACCAATCAATAATGATGTTGTAAACAACAAATTACTTAATTTCCTTCATTTTTGGGTCATCGAGGAAGCAATTGAAAACTTCTTCTACTTCCTCAAGCTCTTTTTCATCTTCAATGACTTCAATTGAGGAATCCTTTTCATTCACTGAAACAGGAATAACGTTGTCTTCATCTCCTTCTTTATATAAGAAGGCATACATTTTGTGGCGTTCTTCATTTTCATAAGTGAAAAGAATCTTCATCACTTGTTCGACACCGTTTTCATCGGTAATCATGATTTCATTATCAAGAAGTGGGTTACTCATTTTCCTTCCTCCATTTTTCTTAAATATCTTTCTAAGATAACAACCGCAGCATACTCATCAACAAGAGCTTTGCGTTTTTCATAAGAAAGATTCATTTCTTTTAGTTTTTCATCCGCGTCAATTGTGGAATACGATTCATCAATTTCGTGGATAATAAGAGAACTATTTGCTTTAAGCAAATCTTCTTTGAATCTTAAACAACTTTTCGCATGAGGAGATAAATCTCCAGACTCATAATAAGGAACGCCTAAAACAACTTCAGAGATGCCTTCGTTTTGGCAAATCTCAAGAATATGTTCACGAGCTTTTTTAAAATTGCCTGGTTCAAAACGAAATGTTTCGCGTCCATGAGCAATGCCTAAAGCATCCGTGGACGCAATCCCAACAGTGGTCGTTCCTAA
>Ga0247611_10008951_pt1 | contig 12182 bp, 3 predicted proteins | sample 177DNAGHGhighgp2_FD_192422 | JGI IMG/M metagenome (GOLD analysis project Ga0247611, IMG submission 192422) | Sheep rumen microbial communities from Palmerston North, Manawatu-Wanganui, New Zealand - 1770 DNA GHGhigh gp2 | ecosystem: Host-associated > Mammals > Digestive system > Stomach > Rumen ... | reverse complement strand
CGTGACGAGGTTTCTGCCACAAGATTGCAAACTGTCAGTGTTTCATATTCAAAGACGCATGAGGTGCAAGCATATTTGGAAGTATCCGCAATGATCACGGTTGCGGTATGAATAATATGCGGTATGGGGAAATATGTGTTCGTGCCTAGACTGGGGCGCAGCATATGGAACCATATTGATAGCCTCATGTGTCTTCATTTTTTGTAACGATAATGAGATTATGGGGGCCGATGGCCCCCATAATCCATTTGTTTTTTTTTAGATTGAGTTGAGTACAATGCTTGCATCGTCCAGTACAAACATTTCAGGAACATACCGTTCCAATTCTTGTGTCGGGAAATCTTCAAGCTTATCCCACATTTGAACAATGCATTGATAATCCGCATTCATGTAGTTTCCGTGAAGTTCATTCTTTTCATTTGTATACCAGCCTTTGAACTTCAGGTATGCCACATTTGGATGAGATTCCAATTGCTGGATTAGTTGCGAGATGTAGATGTTATTGTCCATTGAAATCATGTCAACCGGTGTATGAATAGAAGTTAGTCGATTAAAATACGACTTAATGATATTTCGGATCTCTTTGAATGTAATGGTCTCCATTGCTGGATTGAACAGATGTACATCAAATTCAAGTTGTACATCAAGTGAAGGCCAGAACAAATCATTCACCGAAGCACCTGTCGTTTTTCTTTCGAGATCATAAACTTTCTTATTCACATCGGAAGCATATGTGTGGGGATAACCATATGTCGCAATCAGTTTGCAATCAAGATAATTATTACCTTCCAGACGTTTGAAGATAACCGGTTCAATTGCGGTGTGGATCTGCGTAAACGATGCAACGAACTCATCGAACTTTTCAGAATTCATCAGAGTATGTTGTACAAATGGGACCAGCTGGATTTCGATCGATGAATCAACAGACGTGCTCGCATATGTGTTAGAAAGCATCACGGGATATTCACCAATCAAATATGCAATTTCATCCCACTCACCATTGGTGATATCATCTGCTTTGAACACATTTGTCACTTTAAGCAACAATGCTCTTAGTCTGATGAATACTGGTTGTTTATCCACTGCAGGTATACTCGATATACCCGTAACATCAGATTGCTTTATGGACACTGTCAGATTTGTACCTTCTCCAGTTGATGATATGACATTGGTCCGCAGTGTGTTATTTTTACCACCGTTTGTCATAGCATCCCAATCAATGTCTTCATAATCGACCGTAATCGATCCGATTGTTGAATTCCAATCAACATCGATTCCAGCATTTGTCAATGGGACAATGTTCCATGCAGGTCCAGTTTCCATGTTGATATTGTATCCATCAACCATGAATACACCCTTTGAGATACTTCCATCAGCGAACTCGATTCTGACAAGATCATTTCCATAATTTTCGCCACCACTTTCGATTGTGACATTGTTGATCTGATATTTTGTGGTGTACTTATGTAAGATCATGCCAAGCTGTTGTAACATTTCAGATGAAAGCTGTTTGATCGCCATGAAATTATCAATGTCACCATCATGATTCAGTGCATATCCCTGAATATCGATGAGATTCTTTTGGTCACTGTTTCGATCACACAATGCATAGAATTCATTGAATGAATCAATTTCATTTTGTGATGGAATGTGATTCTCACCAAACTTCACGACACTTCGCATCTCTTTGAGTTCTTGTATGAGAGACAGATCATTGACCTTCCACATATCTTGCAATCTATATCCAATATACGTCGAGTTTTCATTCAACACTTCAGATGGATGTTTTTCATCATCAGACTTGAATAATATGGATATCTTGATATCAGGTGAGATTGCATCAAGTACAACATCTCCACCAGATGTTGTCGGAATCCATGCGCCACCACCACGTTCCGTAGATGCAATTCGAATGCGGTTATCTGATCCAACGAGTTTGTTCAATGGATTCATAATCGCTTCAAACTCGACACTTCCGTCAGCATCGATCGTTTTAGGAATCATCTCCAACCACCCGTTGGTATTACCATTCACACGAGTTTCTAGAATTACACGCATTGCATTTGAATCCAATGGGATTTGTGTATTCACCATTGTAAACATCGGCTTGTCTGGTGTGTTTGCAAATGTTGAGAATGGAACACGGGTGTACAATATCGATTTCTGGCTGGGAATCGGTTTCATCTTTGCATATACAAGAATCGCCGGTTGTTCCGCGGAAGCGTTTATACTACTGAAATCGAACTTAACAGTATTTGCATCAACATCTTCTGGATCGATCGGAATATCAATGTATTGCGCGTTTGCAATTGTAATTGATATACCATCTGGATGTTTATCATCGACTAGAATGAAATTGACATCACGGTTTGCAATACCGATTCTCCACAAGGTTCCTTCATTGAACAGATGATATGTTTCTCGTTTTACATAATTTCTGTCAACACGGATGTATGGTTGACGGTTGGCATCTTTCAGACGGAACTCGTAACGCTGAAAATCGTCCAGCTTGACAAACTGATACGAATCAGTTTCGCCGTTTACATCAATTCCAGAGATCGTAATGGTTGTGTCATCAGTCTGTTCAACACGGTTACCATCTTGCATGCAGACACCATTGGCACCCCACAGATCTGCTGTACCGATGAACTTATCGTATCCCTGGATGTTCATCGATGTCATTGTCTTCACATTTGTGACAGGATCAACTTGTTCAATCCAGAAATCACTCAATGTAATTTTGGATGCATCAACAGCATCGATATCACGTTTCCGCACACACATGTATGTGTGTTCAGGATCAAACAGAATGTATTTGTCTTTCGGGTTCTGTACAAGAACCGGAACATTGACTTCGTACAATTCTGATGGCTGTTCGAAGAAGTTCCACATTTCTTGATTGAACTGTGGCTGCACGATCATTGACTTTGTTGCTCTGATAAAAGGAGTTCCATCGATCGCCGCTCGTGTTGCTGGAGAAATGATGACCTTCAAACGATAGAAATCTTCAACAAAGTTTCTTGTCACTTGAACAAGTGTTGGTGTTGCATGATAAATCAAAGCTCGATCAGTCTCGTTTTCAATGTACTCATGTTCCAACGGAATATTTGTAGCAGTTACGATCGAATTGATCCATGGATTAAAATATCCAATAGCAAACGGATCTTTTTGAATACGAATACCGAATGGGTTTGCGAATATAAACTTCTCACCAATCGAGAATCCAGTCTTTGCAGTTTCAAATTTACCATTTGAACCAAGCAATGGAGTCACCGTATATTTTTTGCCATCATCTTTTGTGTATAGCCAGACAAGACCTGGTGGGATGATAATTTCATTTGTTGAATAAAGATCCCCAGAGCCATCGTCATTTGTATACAGATACTGATACGGAATCTTGGCATGCAATGTATTTGTGCGGAATACATTATCTTCAGAATCTTTCAGTGCAATATATCCGCTCCAGATACGACCCCATGGATCATCACGACGTTTGAAGAAGAACGGATATAGTACATTCTTAAAGTGGAATGTGTTGAACCATTCTTCTATATCATGATCCGATGAGATCACATTTGCAGTATTATATGCCTCAATGGTTTCACGACGCGTTGTTTCAATGGTACCAATGTTTGTACCCGCCATACTTGGTGAAATAACAAACGCCGCTTTCATGACATTTCCATTGTTTGAATACTTACTCGATGATGTGATAACACCAGGCTGCTCGTCAGTTTTGAATGATGAGAAGTTTGCTGCTTCACCGTGGCATGTGTATACAGTGATCTCATATGACGAATTCAACTTCGGTACAAAGTAACGGGTACCGTTCAATTGGAACATGAATCGGATTGTCTTTGGTGAATCCATGATATAATGAACATACGGCTTCTGATCTTTTACATCCGAATGAATTGGGAGAATGTGATCATGCGGAATGTATTCTTCGTTACCGGATCCATCAATATACTTGATATCAAATCCAGCAATGTGATTTGTACATGTGATCAAAGCATCTTCATTCGGAATGCCGTTTGTCATGTTATTGACAACAATGTGTGTTTCACGTTCATACTCTGACGCTTTCACAAATAGACACAACCATGTTTCAGATACACGATACAAGATGTACGGATCTTTGTTCACAGCAACAGAATTCATTTGATCCATATTGATATACTGGACATTCCATGCTGGAGCAGCTGATTGAATCGTTGCAGTCGATTCGCTTTTGTACTGAATCAGAATATCGTAGTCTAAGGAATACACACTACCGTTTGACAAATTGAACTTCGTGTTCTTGTCAAGAATGAACTCATACAATCCGTTGTCTGAATTAAATGTTGAATTAGCCATCAAATCCTTGATGCGGAGTTCCAACATAAAATTGCAGCATGACGGCGTTGCATAAGAATAACCGATGTTGAAAATTGCAGCTTCTGAATAAATGGAATCCGCCAACATCGCTTTTGTGATGAATGATTCATTATGGTAGAATGACGCGGTGAATGCCAGATTTTCAATCGCCTGTGACATGTATTCGTTGATGATTGAAAATGAACCCGTATTCAATATATTCAGTGGAATATCCTTGAATACACGTGGCATCAATACGTCTGAAATGTATCGTTTGATCTGGGCGTCATCCGAATAGTTATTCAGCGTATATTTGTCAGCCATTAGAAACCCTCCTTGATTGTTTTGTTTGTGGGTTCGAAAACCCAAATGTAATGTTTAACACCTAACATTATGGTGTTCGAACAACATTACATCAACGTTTTGATGTAATTCTATACTATTATACATGAAATCTATACGAAAGGAGTTTCGAACATGAGTATGGATAAAGTCCAGTTGAAACAGGAAGAACTGTTGGATGGCCAAGTTGTGCTCTCTGACATCAACCCTGTTACAAACACGAAATCCATCGAAGACTCTGCGAACGGACTTCCTATGACAGAGACGATATCAAGAATATGGTCTGCGATCAACAACAAACTCTCTCGAATTGTAAATTCTGTCAATGGTAGAACGGGTGTTGTTGTTCTGACTTCGGAAGATGTCGGTCTTGGGAATGTAGACAACGTATCATATGAAGAAATCAAACAATGGGTTCTTGATACGTTCGATGAGTTGTTCGGAGAGGGTCATTTTCGGTTATACCAGTCATTGACCGCAGCAAAGATTGATGCTGCTTCACATGGAAAGGAATACAACAATATTCCATTCTATGCGCAATCCGGTGAACCGATTTCAAAAGACGTTGGTGGTGTTTCGCAATTAATCGAGGACCGTCGTGCTTACATTGGTTATTTTGTATTGAATACCGCGACCGGTCATATTGAAATCGGTGATAAAAAAGCAATCAATGTCGTCGGATGGTCGGATAATTCAATCGTGTATGTTGCCGATGAACACGAGACATTCTATGGAAACGGTAATCCAATTCCGATTGGTGGCATCGGTGTAAACATTCATGTGCAAGAAGATGCTTTGTTCATTCGCAATCCGGATGGTATCAAGAGTGAATCTGGTTTGGCAATCGACAAGACAAAGCTTGTTCCGAATGTTTACTACTTCGAGAGATTGTATAAAAAATCCGGCGATGCACTTTCGGGATTCTTATGGGATGACACACAGCCAAATGACAACAAAGGTGATGCGATAAGCATCTCGGTAGATGGTAATGTTAAGACAAGTGCGCATTATCTCTATATCGAAAATGCTGCAAACGCACCAAAGTATCGTGTAGGCGATATCGTAATATGTACATTCAGAAGCGTATACAAAAGGAATTCTGAAACGGGTGAGTATAAAACCGTTTTAGATCCGGATCCGATTCATGGTGATCCGTCGTTAATGTTCAGGAATACTGCAATTGGACGTTTCGATTCAGCACCGTCACTTGATTATCCAGATGCACCGTATTCCATTTCATTCAGCAGCATAATTCCTGTTGTTGGTTATGGATTAAAACTGATGGGAACGCACCAAAATGAAACGAAGTCCGATGTTGAAATTGGTATCAATGTACCGGAAACTTCAATAACACCATCATGGAACACTGCATCCGATAATGTTAGATTCAACTCAACACCAATCACACTTAACATCGATAGATTTAATGAGCAAGATCCACGTCATGTTGTTGATAGTGATGGTAAACTAACATACCAGCATAGTCTATCCGGTTATGGTTCATATGTTACCGTACCATGGGAAATCGACGAGGGTGGTTCCACTGGTAAACATGTTTATGTAGGTCCCGGTATCCACATAAATATGGACCAAACATTGTGCATCATGCCAATGAGCCTTGTTCGTGCAGGAAATCCAAGAACAAATACAAATCCATATGGTGACGAATACCAGTTTACAGATAATCCTCTTGATCGAACCACGCGACCATATGGTTCTCTTGTTGCAAATAACTGGCATCATCCTTATATGTTTTTCGATGATTTGGATATGATTGAAGAAGGTTCATTGAATAACACATCTTTGTTGAGTGTCAATCTCGCAAAGATCATTTCTCGCAGAGGTCCGCTCACACATGGATCCATGCAATCATTCTATAATATATCAGGTCTTCGTGTTACATACATGACGGATGTTGCATACAATGGTTATTCCCAAGATCTCCCTCGACAAGTGATTGGTAATCATGCCAATATATACGACGCATTCAATGATAAAAATCGAGACAACTTCTTTGGAATCATTGATGGATTCGACACAGATGGTGTTGACTACCAGTCGCTTCTTCCGGAAAATGACTCCGGGGATCAACAAGAATGGCGTACAATGTCGAGCGGTCTTTCGGTGAACATCGGCAAATATCTTGAAATTCGTCCAACTGTCACGAAAAACTCTCAAGAATATTATGATGGCGGAAAAGTACAAGTTCGAGCCGGTCATGGTGTCGAGGAAACTTGTTTCTATTATCCGATTTATGTTGTGGGCAATCCTACTTATCGCGGTCAATCAGGTCCTTGCAGCATGAAGTTCACCTCGTTCCAATCCATGTGGGAACATAACGTCGATAACTCGGACAAAGACTACCAATTCTATTGTATCCCAGGATATTTGACCGAATTCATCCAAACGAAAAATAGTCAATATGATTATAATGATTGGATCTGTGATGAAGAACCTTTCCTGCGTACCAATATTGAAGAAATACCTGTACTTCCAGTATTCACACTCTCAACAGGAAACGAATCGGAATATTATCATCTGATGGTGCATAAACCGGATGATTGGGATTCCAATTACACCAGTTACTTCGTTAAGAATGATGATGGTACTTTTTCACCAGTTACTGGAGTTGGCGATGATCCTTCCGCGCTTGAGGTACCTGCTTGGGATGCATCGAAGTATTATAATCACTCCGAAGTTCCGGATGATTGGCCTACCAAGATCCTTGTCGACAGAGCTGTTCTCACAGATAATCCAACGGCATATGACTTCACGTTTGATGAGAATTATAAATATATATCACCATTCGATCTCACTGCGAAAAACACACCGATCAATCGTGGTCCCGGCTATAAAGATACGAGTACCTATAAAGCGATATGGTATCGCAAAGATCCACAAACCGGAACATACATCCCGGTCAATTTCACTGTTTCAAACACTGTTGTTGAACCGGTTTCTGGTACACTTGAATACCGTGCACCAAATGAGCAATGGGCTGCAAATACGTATTACAAGTTGACTGCGAAACGTGTTGATTATAATATTCTACGAGAAACTCACACGATTCTGTGGAAACGTGGAACAAACCGTCTCGGTATAAAGCCGGATAGAACGACATTATCTGTTAAATCAGATGGGTCTGTCGGTATTGTTTCAGCAGTTGTCCCATATGAAGTCGGGGCAGTATACCATAAGAATCAGATGATCGAATACAACAACAAGTTGTATATCTGTGTCAAAGATTACTTCTCGTTCGATTATACTCAAATTGCAAAGGAAGCTGCTGAACGTGAAAACAACGTTCACGGATATACGGATGAACCAACGTATCTCAACCCGGATACATATGGAACATACAATGCATATCACGCAGTTTCTATAGCAGCAGATATGGAAGCCGGTTACTTGAGCAATAGATTCTCGATGGATGCTGTTGTTGAATGGGAACCGGGTCAATCATATGCATATGGACAACTTGTTCAATACATGGGATATCTGTATCTTGTCATCAAGAGCTATGGTGACTATAAGTCAATCTCGATCGAGGATGATATCGACAACGGATATCTGAGTGATGCGTTCAATACCAGCAAACGCAAGATTCTGTACTTCCGTGATATTCGTGGCAGATCGTTTGAATTCGACCCGATGGGCACCATCAAACAACGCAACAGTGAAGAAAAATATGCGAATGATCCAGAAAAGTTAAGACGTATTCGTGAATATGAATATGTAAAACTGGGACCAGGTCTGCGCATCACCGGCGGTTCATTACCACCTGAAGTCGAGTGTAATAAGACAGAACTCAGAGCTTCACTTCTTGAAGAAGTCGAACGTATGTCTGTTGCGGAAGAAATCATGTATGCACGTACATTGGATCCAACATTTGGTACTTCAGCAAAATTCGAATATCAGTCTGTCGAATATGAGAACTCAGTTGTATTCACACCAGGTTCTATGTATACAATGGGTCAATACATCAGATCCGGCTCATATCTGTATCTGTGTATTAAGAACTATGACAACGGCTCCGGTACACCATATGTTGCATCAGATTCAGCTGCACAAGATGTACAAGCTGGATACCTGGCAGAGTATAGTAAGATCTATGACAATGCTGGAACAATTGAAGCTCTTACATCAATCGAGGATGTCATGAATTTGGATGACTCGTTCCTTGCGACTATCGAAACCATTGGTGAGAATGTTGATGAAGCGATCATCAAGAATACCGTGCTGAGTAAGGATAGTACTTTGACAGAGCTTCGCACATTCAAAGTGACACTTGATACAATTCGTATGCAACTTGAGGATCCGAAGGTATTCTTCCCGTTGAATAAGGAATATCTATTGGATGACTGGAGAACATTGCAGAATCGTGTTCGTGCAATGGTACTGACCGCAAACAACAAGAAGGATGCATCGACAACATTGTATCCTGCGTTGATTCAACAGTGGTTCGGAAACGGATCAACAATTCAGCCGACGTTTAAAGCAATTCAGGCTGCAACAAATGACTTCTTGCAAGTTGAGATTCGTACACTTGAATGGCTGTTTACAACCTGGGCGACAATGGTCAGAAATTCCTTCGAACTTGCTGCAACATTTGTTGACGATCAGAATGCTAACAAGTGTGACTATTGTGCATGCGGCGATGCTGATGTTATCTGCAATCATGAATGTGCACACTGCACCAAGAATCCTGAAAACAACGAGAATGCATACTGGGCATATGTCCAAGTTGATTCTGGTACAATGCATGATGCAGTTATTTACGATAGCCTCAATACCGAGACACATCGTGAACTTTTCAGAATTCCATATGGTACACGTGTCGTGTGTATTCCGCTCAATTCTGTTGCAGATTGGGTCAAGGTTGCACTCAATGGTCAGATCGGTTATGCGCTTAAGTCGAACTTCAAGCTGGCACAGGTATTCTCACAAATCAGTGAAACTGCAATTGCTGCATCTGTCAATATCTTTGATACATATGATGCGTCCGGCAAGGGTATCACTCTTTATGATGGTACAATGATCGCATCGGATGATACGAAACTCGGTGTATTCCACACATATGTGACAGATATCCCGAAAAACAGCACACTTCCTGACGAGCGTCAATGGGAGATTCTGAGCAGTGACTGGACTAGAATCACACTCATGAATGATTCTGGCTCTGGATATACAACAGGTTACGTTGAGACAGCAAGACTGATTTTCACATAAGAGTTTAGGAGGGACATTGTAACATGATACAATTCACAATTAAACTCAGACCTGATCTTTACGTGAAATCTGAAAATAACAAGATTACGATTAAGATTTCACCGAAAGCAAACAACGGTCTGAAAGTTGAAGGTGATGGGTTGTTCATGGAAGATCAATGTGGTTTCAATGATGATGGATTCATCGACCAATCCGGAGATGGTCTCCGGATTGGTTTCGATGGTCCGTATTCTGATTTGAAAGCTGACGGTAGTTATCCAAAACCTGGAATGGTTACTGCAGACACAATCGTTCATCACATGTATACCATGAACTCCGACCTAAAAACACTGGATGGATATCGCAGTGTGGATTGCATTCTTCCTGGAGATATCATCCGCGTCCCAAAGATCGCCCTTCAAGAAGCAGCCGATTTGGAAGAAGATATCGGTATTGGTGCTGTTGAAGAGGCCGATGTGATGGCTGAAGAAGTCACTTCGAGATCCGTTTCATTGACAACCGGTTTCAAACCGCGTACAGAAATACCTGCAAATACAAATAAATTCTATATCAGAAGAGCACATGGCGGATATAATTCAGCATATTGTGATGGTGTGCCAAGGCATCCACACCTTACCGCATTAAGTAACTGCGTTGGATATGCTGTTGGTAGATTCCATGAGATCGATAATAGAACCCAATTTGATTATTACGATCCACATAACCCACCACCAACATTGCGACAGGTAAAAGCTGCTGGAAAGTTGGAAACTGGAACTGTACCAAAAGTTGGTTGCGCTATCATATGGGGTGTTGGTGACGGTGGACATATTGCAATCGTTGAGAAGATCGTATCTAGAGATTCTTCAGGAAAACCAACAGTCATTGCGACATCTGAATCCGGTTTTGGCTGCTGGAATCTACCACCTGTATACTTTGACACAAGAGAAATCGGCAATGGTAACTGGGGTTTCGGTAAACCATTTCTCGGATGCTTCTATCATCCGAATGTAACCGGCGGAGAATATGATGAAGAAACCGGTGAAGAAACCGAGACCAAGGTACACTATGTTCCGATCAACGCTGTGAAATACAGTGTTAAGGAAGAGAATGGTGGATACTATATCTATGATGGGAATACAAATACCGGTATTGTCATTGTAAATAAAACATTCAAGCATTCAAAGGATTTCGCAAGTGGTGTGAATTCTGAAGCACAAAAAGCTCTCAGCGAAATGCAAGCTGCTGCGAAGAAAGATGGTATCAATCTGCCTGTTTCATCCGGATACAGATCGTATAGCTCACAAAAATCCATATTTGAGAACTATGCCAAAGAAGAAGGCGGTGGATCGAGTGGATATGAAAAAGCTGAAGCATATTCAGCAAGACCCGGTCACTCTGAACATTCAACAGGTCTGGCATTTGACCTCGTGAAAGCTTCCAGAGCAATCAATGGTTCAAAGGAAATGAAATGGATCATTGAAAATTGTTGGAAGTATGGATTCATCAACAGATATCCAGCTGGTAAACAAGACATCACCGGTTACGACAGAGAAGATTGGCACGTCCGTTATGTTGGAAAAGAATGGTCTCAGAAGATATATGATTCTGGCTTATGTCTAGAGGAATACTTCGGTCTTCCGTCGAAATATACTTCAGACTACGATTCATCCAAATACTGATGAGGTGATTGTGTATGACTGAATATGAATTTCGTTTAGTTACACAAGTTACCCGTGGAGAAGAAGGGTCTGGTTTCATGGGTAATATGGTACTAGACTATGTTGTTCTCGGAAGCTGGGCGGACAATGATATTGATACATCAGGGACATCAAACGAACTTCCTCTGGAAGTTATGAATCAAGATCTTGCACGTGAAGCCATGCTGAAAGTAAATTCCCGTCACGTCAAAGTTGACATACCGGCTGGATTTGGAACGGTTCTCAATGTCAGAAGCTCACGAACGGATGAAACTGCTGACAATATTATTGGTCAATTGGCCAATGGTACTGAACTCGATGTAATGATTCTGAACGATTCTGATGTTTGGGTTCAGATCAATTACGAGGGTGGATATTCCGAATATACCGGTGAAAAGACTGGTAGTCCGAAAGATCTGAGGCTATACGAATTTGTCGAAGGTAATTACATTCTATCATTGGATAATGAATTTGCCAGTGACAAAACTTATTATTCGTATGCAGAAGGTGTTATCGGTTACATTATGATTCGTATCAATGGAACTCCTGTTGTCAAAGAGATCGAGCAAACAACCA
>Ga0247611_10008950_pt1 | contig 12182 bp, 4 predicted proteins | sample 177DNAGHGhighgp2_FD_192422 | JGI IMG/M metagenome (GOLD analysis project Ga0247611, IMG submission 192422) | Sheep rumen microbial communities from Palmerston North, Manawatu-Wanganui, New Zealand - 1770 DNA GHGhigh gp2 | ecosystem: Host-associated > Mammals > Digestive system > Stomach > Rumen ... | reverse complement strand
GTAGGGCGAAACATTCAGGAGACCTGTAAGGGTCACGCTGTTTGCAGTAGTGGTTACGATTCGCCAACTCCAGCTGCCCTCGGTTCTATAGCTCACCTCATACTCAGGAGCCGAACCTGTCCAGCTGACGATGGCAGACTCGTTGGTCACATCGCTCACCGCCAGAGCCTGCGGGCGCGGGCAGCGGGGGGTGCGGTGCACACTCAGCTCATCAATCTTGATACCATAGCCCGTATTGGCCTTGCCCAGCAGGGCCACTTCGTAATTGGCGCTGCCTGCCGAATTGGGCAGTGTGAAATATTGGCGGGTCCAGGAGGAGATGCTGTTGGTGACAGAGTCGAACACCGTCCACTGCGACGAGCCAGCCGTGCGATAAGAAATATAAAGTTTGTCCTGCATAGCGCCATTGGCCTCCTGGGCCAGATAGAACGTCAACTCAGCATCGTCGGCCAGAGCCGAGAAGTCGAATATCGGCAACAGCAGGCGGGTCTCGCCCGAGCGGCTGTAATTATACAGATGCATGATGTGTCCGCCATTATAAGCCCCGGCGGGGTTTCTGGTCGTAGTGGCACTTTCCCACCACAACCTGCCGTCTATGCGCTCCTGGGCCATGCAGATATCCATACCCGACTCGAAATCGGTCTCATAACTCTGCGTGTCGTTCACAACCACTGCCATACAGCGGGTGGAGAACTCGGGCACTTCGACCCAACCACTGCGGGTTGTGCCACAGTTGGTCCGCAGCCAGCCATGGAAATGGGTGGCTGTGGGAAGACCGTTCAGTACATAGTTCGTGGTGGTGAAGACTACCGAGTCTGTTGCATCGGCCAGACTGTCGCCCACGCCATAGTAAAGCACATAGTTGCCGGCATTGTTGGTGTCATCAAACGTGATGCGGACCGATGTCATCGTAGCATCCGTCACCATCACATTGGTCGGACGTTTGCAGGGGTTGGTGTAATCCAGTTTCAAGTCGTCGATATAGAAGCCGCTGGAGGACTGGTTACCTGTGCGCAGGCAAATGATGCGGCCCTGACCCGTATAGCCCGAAAGGTCGAACTCAACCAGCTGCCATTCGTAATCCTCGCCAGTGAACATCACCGAGTCTACCGGCACGAAAGAGGAGATGTCGTCCATGCTTGTCTGCACACCCACCACAGCCTGATAGCTGTAGTAGGAAGTGTAGGTACCCATCATATAGAACGAGAGGGTCAGCGTGTCCACATCCACACCCATCTCAGGCAGCATCAGCTGGCTGAAATACTCCGTGCCATAAGCCTGGAACGAGAGGGAGTAACCGCTGCGAGCATAATAAGAATAATCATAAACGTAGGGGTAGTAATAGGTGCTGTAGGACGACGTGTAGTTGGTATACCGACCCCAGCAGGTCTCCATGTCCGGGTACATCTGGAGGGCGGTGAAATTGTCGAAGTTCTCTGTCAGCGGCAACGTCCTGTAGGGGGCACACGAGGTAGTGGCGGTGACAATGCGGTAGGCCACCGTGTCGCCACACAGGCTGCCCAGCCGGAAATCGTAGGTGGTGGCCGGGAGTAGACCCGTCACAATAGCCGTATCCTGAGTGGTGCCGTAGTTGTGCACCATCCATTCATTAGTGCCGGCCACGCGGTATTCCACACTCCATTCACTCTCATACAGACCCGCAACCCACGACAGGGCCACACTGCCGGAATCCACTGCCCCCACCAGCACTGCGGGAGCCACACACGTGGCCTCCGAGCAAGGCGTGACAAAAATCATGTTGTTCACCTGGTTCATCACCGATGAACCATACGACAGTGCATTGAGCGTAGCACTGTCGGCAGGATCCAAATTAACGCCATCCGAATAGCCATAGATAGCCCGATTGTCGGTGGTGCTATGTGTGGCACTGCTGAAACTCGACTGGTAGGAACCCGTGTTGTCGTCAAAAGTGATGACGATATTGCCATGACCATTGTAAGCGAAAGGCTGGCTGAACTGAATCTCGTTCCAACCATCCACCACGGATACCTCGCCCGAGAAGCGGCGTTTGTCCAACGATTGCGCAATGATGCCTTCCGCCACCGAATTAAATGAGCCTCGGGTCGTTGTGTCGATATAGACATCGATAGTGCGGGTCACATTGGAGCCCGAAACTTTGAAGAACTTGATGCCGAATATCGTATCCATTCCCGCCACCTCAGTGGAGTCATAAATCTGCTGGCTCATAGAATAGTTGTAGTAAGTGTAGTCGGGCACGAAAGCACTCGAACTGGTTGTGTTGGGGTCACCAATCAAAATCTCACCACCGGCCAGGCAGGGTGTAAAAATCGTGGTACTCACCACTGCCGAAGTGTCGCTGCTTTCGCAAGTCACCATGACTCCTACTTCGTAATAGGTGTGCTGTTCCAGGCCGGTGATAGTGATGCTCCGGGCGGTATCGGGAGCTGTGAAATAGAGTATGTTGTCATTAGCCGTGTCGGCTGCCGTGATGGTGAAGAAAGCCGGCACAGTGACATCGCTGTAGCTCCAGCTGACATGGGCCGAGCGAGCCGTAACATTGCTGACATCCAAATTGTAGACATCCGTACACAACGCCAGCGGCACGCAGGAGGTATAAAGCACGAAACCGGGGGAACTGGTATAGCTGGTGACAAGATTGAGTGTCATCGGACCCACGGCAGAGGTGAGCGTGACATCGTTGACCATGCCGGTGAGGGATGCCAGCAGATGACCACCTGTGCCAATGCCCTCGTACACATTGAGCGTTGCGCTCCCCAAATTGAGCGTCCCGCCCAGCTGGATGGCCTCCGAGCTGTCGCTGGGCATGATTACCAGCGTGCTGTTCGCGCCAGTCACCAGCGGACCTGCCACTCCGCCCATGTCGGCTATGGCCATGCCACAAGTGACCAGCGTGTCGCTACCAAAGTTCGGCATATTGTACACATTGGGTTGCACCGTGATGGGCAGCGACCAGTAGCCGTGGTCCGTGCCACAGACTGAACGGACATAGATGTCGTAAACCACGCTGTCCGAAAGGCCCGTCAACACAAACAGGTTGGTGTCCGCCGCCGCGCGGACGGTGTCAAAGTCGGGATTGAAGCCCGCAGGGCCGTAAGCCACCTCCCACGCCGTGGCCGCAGGGCTACTCCACTGCAGCGTCACCTCATGGGACGCGGTGGCAGTCATTTGCAGCGAATCGACGGCGGGACAGTTGCTGACCTGACGGATGGTTATGTCGTCGACATAGATATAAACGTAAGCCGGATTGTTGGCCACGCGCAACACCACATGCACCGAATCGGTGTTGGCGATAGAATCAAAGCTGACGGTATAGAGGTCATACACACTCCCCTCCCTCAGCTGCACATTCTCCACAAGGTGGAACACAGCCGTGGCCGAATCGTCCATGTCGGTGTAGCCCACCTGTATATAGCCGCCGTACCCATAAGCCCAGAAGGTGACCTCAAGCTGGTTGGCCGGAAGATACACCCTTGGCGAAATGATAGAATTGGGGCCATAGTCACTATACATATTGAAACAATAGCTCCCCGTATGGGCATTATAGGAGTAAATCTGGGGGTAGGAATAAATATAGCCGTAACTGTTGTATGACGACGACTCCCACAGCGTCCAGCACGTGGGGAAAGCCCCGTTGTCCTCAAACCCCTCACTGAACGGGACAGCCATCTCGCCACAGGGGGTACGGAATGACTGGACCGCCGCAATGGAGGTGTCGTCATCGCCGCAATAGGAGCGGACAAAGAAATTATATACCGTATTGGCCAACAGCTCAGTCAGCAGGAGCGAAGTGTCCGTTGTAAACGTCCACGGCCCGTTGGGACTTGAGGCGGTCGAATACTGGTAGTAGTAGCCCAAGGCATCCTGGACCGTTGTCCACGCCAGCTGTGCGCTGTCCGAACTGACAGCCACCTCGATGGTTGACGGGGGAATGCAAGAGGGACAGGCATACGAAGTGCCAAAAGTGCCACCCAGTCCCGAAGCCGAAGTGCAGCTATACAAAACCACCCCCAGCGAATCGGTCACCGTGAAGGAACATTCACTGTCGTACGCGCCCGGATTCCACACAAAACTGACCGGACCCGAACAGGCGGGGAAGACCATCGTGCTGCTGCCACCCGACACACTGAAGGTGCCACGCAACACAGTGTCCTGATAAATGTCCAAGCTGGCCCCGTTCCATCCATCGCCATACTGATCGTAACCCACCACTGTGATAGAGCAGTCGGTCTGGTCCGGATCGCACTGGGCCCATGCCGTTGCCGTCATGGCCACCAGCATTATCATGATTGCAAATAAACGTTTCATATCGTTACTTTCTAATTGGTTGAACAAAAACAAAGACTTACTTCACCACAGCCGTCCGGGTTAGGGCTCCCTCGGCGGTGATGATGCGCAGGTAGTACATACCAGCGGCCATACCCTCGGTCGGGATCGCCACATGGCTACCGCCATCGTGCGACACAAACACCTTTTCGCCTTTCACGCTGTACATCTCCACGCCCTTCATTCCCTGGCAGTCGACATTCAGCAGCCCTGAAGCGGGATTGGGATACACCTTCACCCCTTCGGCTCCAGCCTCGTCAATGCCAGTCACCGGACGGTTGATTGTAACGGTTACCAAGGCCGTGTCGCGACCGCAACCGTAACGGTCGGTGACTATAACGCGATACTCTGTGTTCTCAGTGATGAAAGCGGCGGTCTGTTGCCCGTAGGGGTTCTCCAGATTGTCCTCCGGCACCCATCTGAACGTGAAAGGATCCATACCGCTCTCCACATTCACACCCACCTGCGTGCAAAGGTAATCGGCCACAATATTAGTGTCGTGCACCGTCAGCTCGGCATTGGCGGTCATGACAAAGTGCATCGTGTCGTACACCTTCAGGGCCGGGAACTCGGGACACACGCTGGTTTCCAAAAACAGCTCGATATTTTTATTCTGCGAGAGGTCGGCCGACGGGAGGCCCGAAAGTTCAAGGTAATGCAGCTGGTTTCTCGAAACATAGAAACTGTTGGTGCCGTCCATCACTATGCCCGAATCGTTGACACACTGGAAGTCGACACCATACACGGCGTTGCCGCCGAAGGTGACGTGCACCCAGCCGTCCTCATAGGCCGACTGGCTGATGTCGAAAGGCACCACCGTGGGGCAGCCCACGCGCACTGTGTCGCGCTGGGCGCGCTCAAACCCCAGCGAGGTGGTGGGGCTGGAGAAACTGCCATACTCCAGAAACACACCACTGTCGAAACTGTTGTCGCCCACATTGCAGACCGAGAGGTGCATGTGGTACAACGCGCAGGGCACAATCGTCGTCTGGGCCATGAGCTTGGCCGTATAGCCGTCGTACTGCACACCGGCCGTATCGTTGGAGTTGGCGATATAGTAGCTGGAATAGTCATAGTAGCAGCCCGAACCACTTCCGCCCGAGGATCCCGGCACACCGGGATTGACGGAGTTGATGGCCACGGCAATGCCGTTGGGAGTACTGTCCGTGACAGTGCCGGGGATGATGGCCACATTCCACGTCCGCTCCTCCAGCGTCTCTGGGTCAGGACCCGTGATGAAGAAGGCGAACACATCGTTGAAGTTGGAGCATACGTACTCAGGATACTCCTCCGAGGCGAATGTGTACATGAACGAAATCTGGTCAGTCAAACCCACAAAGTCGAAGTCGAGGGTGGCACAGCCGTTTACGGAGCTGGTTGCCAACAGCGTCATCTGCGGGTCGGAATAGATTCCGTCGACCGGGCTTGCCGCACCACCGGCGTTGTTCGGACCGGGAACAACACTGACGTTGCCCGTGGTCATGACTATGCCCGAATCCATCTGGAAGTCGAGGAAGCCGTTGGCCTGGAAAACACCTATCTGGTCTGTGCTGATGGGGGAGGCACTGTTGCTGAATTTGGCGTTGAAAAGGTATACACCTTTTCCCGCCAATGCCCGGTTGACAAAGTCGTTGGGTGTCTGCCCCACTGCCGAAGTGACGCTCACGTTCTGTGCATAAAGCGCAGTGGAACAAGCGACAAGCATGAGAGCAAGTAGTACTTTACGTTGCATAACTGTCATTTTTTGGGTTAATAATCTGTTCTAAAATCAATTTGCAAAGATACTATTTTTTTTCAAATAAAGAATTCTTATAATTTTTTATTTCTTCCTGCGACGGGTTGGCCAGGCCATATCTGACGGCATGCAGGTCCGCTCGTCAGCCACCCGAAAGACAACCAGCACAGGGCACATGTTCGGTCGGCAGAGGTCGAAATGCCGTACAACAACCGTAGAAACGGGGGTTGAAGGAGTGGGGGTAGAGGGAAGTATGGGAATGCGATAGTCCGTCAGCCGGGGAGCCAGCTGACGGACTATCGCTTCAAGATTTCGGCACAGGGATGATTCACAAATCGCCGCACCCGCATTCACCCGCCAAGGGGACGCCGTCGAGGCGGGCGGACACAAGGTTGTCGCCACGGTAGACGAGTTTGAGGGAGAAGAAGGGTTGGGCAGGGTTCATGATGAGCCGGAGGAAGATGCGGTCGCCTTCCCACAGCGAGAGGGCGGGGATGTCGGCGTGGGGGACCCACGCCAGCTCGCCCTCGTCGCAGGGCGATAGCTGGCCGCTCCAGCGCGTGGCGGTGAAGAGGTGCATGTACTCGCTGGGCCACTCGTCGCTGACGAAGGTGACGATGCCCCGGTAGCGCCAGTCGAGCACCTGTAATCCCGTCTCTTCGCGCACCTCGCGCAGCATGCATTCGTCGGGGCTTTCGTCGGCCTCGCATTTGCCTCCCACACCAATCCATTTGCCATGGCTGGCGTCGTGCTGTTTCTTGGTGCGGTGGAGCATGAGGTATTGGCCGTCGCGCTCGAGGTAGCAGAGGGTGGTTTGTTTCATGTTCATCGTTTTGCAAGTTGTTTGGACTGCCAGTTTTGGTACCACTCAAAGACGATGGGCACCACTATGATATTGAGCAGCGTGGATGTTACCAGTCCGCCAAGGACTACCACTGCCATAGGGGCCTGAATCTCGTTGCCGGGGTGGTCGGCGGTGAGTATCATGGGCACAAGCGAGAGGGCGGTGGTGAGGGCGGTCATGAGGATGGGGTTGAAGCGGTCCATCGAACCCTGCATGATGAGGTCGCGGGCCGAGGGGGCCGATTCTCCCTTTTGGGAAAAGAGTGTCTGGAACCGCGACACAAGCAGGATGCCATTGCGCGTGGCAATGCCAAAGAGGGTGATGAAGCCGATGAGGGCGGGGGTGCTGAGCGTGTTGGCGCCCAGCTTGATGGCCAGCACTCCGCCGATGAGGGCCAGCGGCAGGTTGAGGAGAACGATGAGCGAGAGGGTGAGGCTCTTGAACTCGGTGTAGAGCAGGAGGTAGATGACGGCGAGGGCTACGATGAAGACGAGGATAAGGGTGCGGGTTGCGCTTTTGGCGCTCTCGAACTGGCCCCCATATTCTATGCGGTAGCCTTCGGGCAGCTGTATCTTGCTGTCGACGGTCCTTTGGATATCCTCCACAACTCCGATGGCGTCGCGGCCGCTGACGTTGGCGGAAACAACGAGTTTGCGCTGCACGTTCTCGCGCGAGATGGTGTTGGGTCCACCCACCGAAACCACGTCGGCCACCACTCCGAGCGGCACTTTGCCCCCGTTGTAGGTGTCGATGAGGGCGTCTTTGACATCCTCGATGGTAAGGGTGTCGGCCGGGAATCGCTGTTTAAGGACAAGGTCGAAACTGCGCTGCCCTTCGTATACGTCGCCTATCTTCTCGCCATTGAATGCGGTGGCCACAAAGCGGTTGAACTGTTCCATGGTGATGCCATATTGGGCAAGCATAGCCCGGTTGGCACGCACTTGGAGTTGCGGGGTTTCGGTTTGCTGCTCGACGTTGATGTCCACCAGACCGTCTATGACAGCAACGGCTCCTTTGATTTGATTTCCCAACATGTACAGTTGGCTGAGGTCGGTTCCGAAAATCTTGATGGCGATAGTAGCCTGGGTGCCGCTGACCATGTGGTCAATGCGGTGACCCAAGGGTTGGCCTACGCTGGTGACGACTCCGGGGATGGAGGCCAGCCGGTTGCGCACGTCGGTCATGAATTCCTCCTTGCTTCTGTCGGAGAGTTGGAAGTTGACATCTATTTCTGCGCCATTGGTGGCTTGAGAGTGTTCGTCCAGCTCGCCACGGCCAGTGCGGCGCGAGGTGGACGTGACTTCGGGGATGGCAAGGAGTTCCTTCTCCAGTATAACTCCCAGTTTATTGCTCTCCTCCAACGAGATGCCCGGTTTGGCAACCGCAGCGATGGTGAGTGAACCCTCATTGAAGGAAGGCAGGAAATCGCGCCCAACGGTGAACATGAGCCCGACGGCCAGAAGCAGCAGCGCCACGGTGGTGAAGATGACGGGACGGCGGTGGCCAAACGCCCATTGGAGCATGTGGCGGTAGCCACGGGAAAGCCATGTGGCCAGCCAGCTGTCCTTCTCGCGGCGGTTGAGGTAGGCCTCGTTGGATAGGAGCAGTTTGCAAAGAAGCGGCGTGACGGTCATGGCCACCAGGAGGGACATGAAGAGGGCAATGAGGTAGGCAATGCCGAGGGGTTTGAGCATGCGACCTTCGAGTCCGTCGAGGAAGAAAAGGGGCACGAAGGTTATCATGACGATGAGTGTGGCATGGATGATGGAGCTGCGAATCTCGGACGAGCCACGGAAGACGACGTTGTAAGCCGAGTCGCGCTGCCCGACAGGAAGGCGGTGGTTTTGGCGCAGCCGCTTATAGACATTCTCCACATCGATAATGGCGTCGTCCACCAGTGAGCCGATGGCGATGCACATGCCGCCCAGTGTCATGGTGTTGATTTCATAGCCCAGCAGATAGAGGCACAGCACGGTGCCCAAAAGGGAAAGGGGAATGGAGATGATGGAGATGAGCGTGGTGCGGAAACTGCCAAGGAAGAGGAAAAGCACAATCACAACAAAAACGGCACCTTCGAGCAACGCCTTGCCGACATTGCCCACTGAGGACTCAATGAAGTCGGCCTGGCGGAAGATGTGGGTGTTCATTTTGACATCGGCCGGGAGGGTCTTGGCAATGTTCTGGAGGTTGGCCTCGATGTTCTCGGTGACACGGAGGGTATTGATGTTGGGTTGCTTGGAGATTGAAAGGATGATGGCGGGCTTGGCGTTGCAGGAGGCGTAGCCCATCTTGGGGGCGTTGCCCACACGCACCTCGGCCACGTCGCTGAGACGGACGGGGTGGCCTTGGTGCATGGTGACAAGGGATGCACCCAATTCGTCGACATCGCATGTGCGGCCCATGCCACGGAGAGCGTACTCGTTGCCAAAGTCGCGGATTACGCCACCCGTAGAGTTGGTACTGATGCTGCTGCCCACGGCCTCGATGTCGGCCATGGTGACGCCATAGGCCTGCATGCGGATGGGGTCGGCAAGAATCTGATACTGCTTATAATCGCCACCGATGATGGTGACTTGCGAGACACCACCCGTGCCGAGAATGGCAGGTTTGACAACCCATTCGGCCAGGGTGCGGAGTTCCTGTTGCGAAGTGGGATTGGATGTTTGCACGGAGTCGTCAATTTGAAGAGCGACAAAGAGGATTTCACCCATCACGCTGCTTTGGGGAGCCAAAACAGGGGTGATGCCTTCAGGAAGTTGTTCGGCGAGGGTGGTCATCTTCTCGCTGACTATCTGCCGGGCACGGAAGACATCCATGCCCCAGTCGAATTCGACAAAAACGAAACTGGCGCCGGCCATAGATGTCGAACGGACCCGGCGCACATTGGTGGCACCGTTGACAGCCGTTTCGATGGGGAAGGTGACGAGGCGCTCCACCTCTTCGGAAGCCATGCCGTGGGCATCGGTCATGACCACCACCTGCGGAGCGGTGAGGTCGGGGAAGACATCGATGTCAGTACGGTTGGCCGACCACAATCCGGCAACCGTCAGCAGGACGGCCGCCACAAGGATGAAGAGTTTGTGGTCTAAGCTGAATTGTATGATTTTGTTGAGCATTGGTCAAATGATTTGGTATTATTGAGGGTGTAGTGCTATAATTCTACGGCGTAGAGAAGGAGGTGGAGCTGCTCGAGCTGACGGGCTGTACTCCAAATCTCGATCTCGATTTCGCTGTAGTAGTTGACTTGCTGGAGGTATTGCTCCAGCGTGATTTCGCCAGCCGTAAGCGCCTTTTCGAGCAGGGCGACACTGTTGCTCTGCCTGAAAGCGGATTTGAGACGCTGAAGGTCGAGGATGAGCGCCTCGTGGCGGTGGTACAAACTGAGGAACTCGGCTGCGAGTTCGGCGCGCTTGGCTTGCAACGCTGCTTGCGTGGCGGCGGTGTGCAGTTTGGCGGAACGGACGGCCCGCTGCTGGCTCCAGAGGGGGAGTGTAACGCCCAGGGTGGCTCCACGCCAGGTGCTGCCCACTACATTCTCGGCAGCATAGCCCACCGAGACCTGCGGAAGCCACTGGGCCCGGCTGAGCTGTTCCTCCTGCTGGCTGATGGCCAACTGGTTGTCGAGCTGGCGAAGCTGGGGGTTGCGCTTTTCGTACTGCTGGTACCACATGTCGAAACTGGGTTCGACCCAAACGGAATCGTATTCCATCTGGGTGAAGGAATAATGCTCGACGTTCATCAAAAGGCTGAGGTCACGGACGGCGTGGTCGGCATCGAGTTCAGCTTGGGTATATCGACTCTGCATGTCGGCAAGGTTCATCTGGGCCCGGTTGTAATCAAGTATGGAGCAGTCGCCTGTCTCGTACCGGCGGCGGTAGAGTTCGGCAAGCCGGACGGCAGCAGCATGCCGACGGTTGTAGATGGCAACCATGTTGCGATAGTATATCAGGTCGGCACAGAGTTGCTGAGTCTCTAACAGGGTGGCGTAACGGAGAGCCTGATAGTCGAGATGGGCGGCATTCTCCTGAAGGTTGCGCAGCCGTGCACGACGCACAAGAACCGAAGGCATCTGGAACGACTGGGAGACACTGATGTCCCAACGGATGCCCATGTCGGCAGGGTCGCCCCAATAGTAGGCGGCTTCGACATCGGGGTCGTCAAGCAGGAGTCCCACATGGGCAGCAGCTTTCTGGGCCTCGGCCTGTTTGGCAGCAGCAAGAAGGGCGAGGTTGTTGGCCTCCAAATCCTTCAACACCTTGGCGTAATGGGGTTGCGCCACAAGAGCAATGGGGAACAACACCATGGAAAAGACTATGATTGGTAAAAAAAATGACTTTTTCATAACGGACATGGCATTAAGGTTTAGTGGACGTGACCGGCGTGAGGGTCGAGAGCGGCTCCGCTCTGTGCCAGACGGACCATTGAGGCACCACGAGTCACGACACGCTCGCCAGCCTTGACACCTGAGAGAATCTCGGTGGAGCGACCATCGGTGGCACCGAGGGTCACTAACCGTTTCTCGAACGATTCGGGAGTGAGCTGGACGAAGACGAAATAGTTGCCCATTTCCTCCACAATGCCTGTATTGGGGATGGCAAGTGCCTGACGGTCGGAACGGGTGGTGATATAAAGCGTGACGAAACTGCCGCTGAGCAGGTTGCCTTGGTTGCGCACGCGGAAGGTGACCGGCACCAAGGGGCAGTCGAGATCGGTAGTCTTGGCAAATGATACAAGACTGCCGTTCAGTTCGGAAAGCGTATAGACATGGTCGTCGCCAGGAACAAGGAGGTTTACACCTTCGATGCTATTGAGCTGGTTGTAGTAGCGGGGTTGCACCTCGGCACGGACGAACAGGTCGCGATTTTGCGACACAGTGACCACGGGGCTGCCCGCTTCCACATAGCCGCCGTTGGTGACCTGGATGCGCTGGACGTAGCCACTGATTGGGGCACGCACCACGGCTCCCTTCTGCGAGAAATTCCCCTTCAGGTTGTCGTAGGCGGCTTTGGCAGTCTCGTATCTGGCTTTGGCCCGCTGCAGCTCCGACTGCGACACAATCTTGTCGTTGGCCAGCTGCTGCTTGCGCTCGTATTCGGCTTTGGCAACGGTGAAGTTGGCCGTGGCCTCCTGCAAACGGACGCTCATATTGTTGTCAGCCATACCGTGACTTTCGATGACGAAAAGCTGCTGGCCAGCCTTGACCGGTGTACCCTCGACGAGATTGGGATTGGTGAACACGACAACGCCCGAAGCTGTTGCCGAGGCCTCGCGCTCATC